>Ga0307516_10000347_pt1 | contig 60281 bp, 40 predicted proteins | sample 19_EM_MG_FD_203310 | JGI IMG/M metagenome (GOLD analysis project Ga0307516, IMG submission 203310) | Populus trichocarpa ectomycorrhiza microbial communities from riparian zone in the Pacific Northwest, United States - 19_EM | ecosystem: Host-associated > Plants > Roots > Unclassified | place...
ATAATTTTTAAAGATGATTTTTAATTGAAACTATATAGAAATAATTTCTTTTTATTTTTTACATTAACAAATCAAAATTATTAAAATTCATATTAAAAAATATTAATTTAATATTTTAAAAAATACATCAAAATAATCTAAAAAATAATTTTAACCATGAAAACCAACTCCATACCTGGATAGCATTCAATATAAGGTCAAGATAATATAGTTTATTGCACCGTTGCAATGCTTGAACATCTATTTAAATATTTTGTGTTTATAGCTGTTGTTTAACCTTTTTTTATGGAAATTTTTAATTTATTTTTTTAATTTAAATTAATTTTTTTAATGTTTTTTTATCATTTTAATAGGTTGATGTAAAAAAAAATTAAAAATAAAAAAAATTAATTTAATATATTTCTAAAAAAACAATTTAAAAATAAAACTCCCAACGGTACTCCAAAACACCTGAATTCATTTCTAAGTTCTAAATAAATTTTTTTTTTTCCATTCATTATTCAACAGCTTGTGATCTTCGATCTGTGATGCTTTTCTGATGTTCTGTGCGGTCAATTTATTCATGGTACGTACACGACTGTCAATTTCACACGTGAATAATTAATGAATATAGGCCTCAGAAGTAGGGGGGGCCTGCAAACCAGGTCAGTCCATAATTTCGTAGGCTGATCAGTAGGAGCGTGGATTTCGATGTTGCTTCAGAGTCTGCCGACAGTGTTTTTTACTTCTCCTTTTTCTCAGAGCGCTTTCTCACCACCAATCTCTAACCCCTTCGCGATGGATACGTTGCCTCTTCGGACGCATGATCCATGATTGCCGGGAAACTGTGTCCTTGTGATGAACCGAAAGGGTCCGGCTACCTGGTAAAGCGACCGACCTCTCCCCTGTTGGCCACCTTTCAAGGCGGATCTAACACCGACGTTGGGTTAACGTTTTTCATTGTGCACTGTTAAGTTGCGATGATGTGGCAGTCTTCTCTCTCTTTTTTAAACGTTGGACTCATATTGACAACGATTGTCTTTAATTTCACGACAAGTTCGCTATTTTGAATTCTTTTTTTTTTCTTCCTTTAATTTTCCTTATTTTTTATAAAATCTCATCATCCAAAAAAAAACTTGGTTCTTTATGATAAAAACATATTTTGTTTCATTTATGATAAAAAAATAATATAAATTAAGTTGATGGCTTTAAACAAAACATGAGAGTTTGGGGTGAAAGGATATTGGTTTAAGCACAATAGCTAACTCGTATAATAATTAAATATTGATGCTTCTTTTTAGCTATTTTCTTTTATTTGATTGGGTGTGGATATGCATGCAGTGGGGTGGTAATATCTCTTTGTTTCTTTTGGAGCACCATTGTATTTTGTAAGACTATTAATTATTATTGGTTATTCATTTGATTAATCATTGATTATTCGATTTTTCAGAAAGTCTAAATAATGTACCAAATAAATTTTATAATTACATATTGACAAGAACATTAATAGCTAGTTGCCTAGTAATTTTATAATTTTATAGAAATTAATTTTATAATATTATAATTACATATTGACAAGAATATTAATAATTTTATAATTTTTCAGAGTAGTTTGCCCTTGATTAGTGAGAGATTGACATGTTATAGTTGGCTAGTATAGAAATGAGTGAAATAGTTTCTCGAATTCAAAGTGCTGGCTAGTAATGATGCATAGGTGAAATTAGTGAGAGATTTGTCATAATTGATATTAATTTAATTAAAAGTTTGATATTCTAAGAATACCCAGTAATTGGTACAGCATCCATTAAAAAATAAAGTCACATGGATAAATTAAACAATCACATTAAATTAATTTGATACAATACAAGTGATTTAAAAAACGGAAAAAAAAAAAAACAAGATGATGATCATAGTTTTAGTGTGATTTTATGCGCTCATATATGAGTGTTGAGTCATTAAACAATGCAAAGTTAAAAAGTTTTTCGTATCCCAACATTATGTTACTTTCCCACTTATAATCACTTGGTAACTCCTGGATTGCAACTTTTCTAAGATAAATGCAAATGAGTCTCTCCAATCTGATCACAGCAGTCGGTGTGGTGTTTTCAAAAAAGGAAGAGCATATGAGACACCAGCCCCTTGCTCGCGAGACTTCCGAAAGGTTTTCTGTAAGAACGGTGGTGGTAGCTGGGTGGTTAGGTCGAACTTGTTATGCATCAAATCGACAAGACGTGATAGAAAGCGAGCTCCCCCATTAAACCATTTTCTCCTTTTCTTTTCTTTTTTCTTCTTTTCTCGGACTTTTGTGTTTTAACTTTCTTAGGCAGATAATTTTTTCTGTCTATTTGTGTTTGATATGTAACATTTACAAATATAAATTGAAGCTGTCATAAGAACCAGTCAACCTGAATAGTTGAAGCCCGTGTCCAAGATAAAGGAGTGGCAGTGCTGGAGCCTGGTCACCTCAAATCAGGCCCATTTGTACCTCATAACTCCGTTGCCTGTACAAGAACAGCCCGCCGTACTTTGATTGTGGACCAGCTTACTCATAAAGAACGATGCTTTATGGTTTTTTATTCTCTCTCTCTCTCTCTCTCTCTAAAAGTATATAAAAAAATATTTTTTATAATTTTAACATGCTAATATTAAAAATAAATAAATTTATTTATTTATTTTTAAATAAAAAACGCTTTTGAAAAATATTATAAAAAATAAACGAACAATTCTTTCTAATTTTTTCTTGTGTTATAGCACCTGTAATCAAGGCGCAAAGATTTTTAATGATATCTGCCAGCATTGGATGATCAAGTTCATGCATGCAAAATGGGGACTTGAAAAGAAAAGGGAGCACAAAGACTTAAGTAAAGCTTAATTGAGTTGAACTGAACAATACGTTCATAAACATTACATGCTAAGTTGTTACTATACAATCTCTGAAGGAATTAATAAGAACATCCTCCTTCAGGTTATGACCTGCAACGCAAATTGAAAAGGTAAGAAACAAATAAGAGAATAGTTTCCCAGCTAGTACTATATGGTTTTTTTTTATACCATTCTTTAATTGTTCCAACCAATCAATATTAAAAGTAACCCCTTTCGCTTTAGAAAAGAATTCTTCTGTTCAGTTAATTTGAGTGCCTATTTTCAAAATAAATAAATAAAGAGACGACAGTCTTAGAGCCGTTATTTATAGTTTATGCATGGGGGGTAAGAAAACTACAAGAGAAAGTATTGTATTGTTTAAGAATTACCTATAAAAACTATTTTGTTAATTTGATTTTCATCGCTTCTCCACTTGCGAGCTGGAACAATGTCATATAACTCCCGCACAGCCTGCCACGTGTGAAAAGATTTGCATATTTAAGGATACCAAAAAATAATTTTTTGTAAAGAAAAGGCTCCAGTGCAAGAAAAATATAGCATAGGTCAGTACGAGAGCAGGCTTTGAATTACAGCTCAGACCCTCAATCATTGACACATTCCAAAATTTTGACCTCAATTACTATTGAATTCCTATTGCTGTACTACCCCCTGCTATCATTACTGTTGTAAGCCGTATTCCTAAATTATTCAACCCTTTGTGATAGAGGCCGCAAAGGGCACCTAAAAAGTTCCATTATCGAAACAAATCATCATGAAACTGACAGGTATTATGATAGAAATGGGCATTGGTGAACATATAGTCAGAGCCTCAGAGCCAGAATACACAAACCACAACCTCCAAGAACCCAATCTGCAGCAGAAGATGAGTTAACTTGATAACCAATTCTTGGCATTTAATTTCCAAAATTACCTGCAAAGTATGTAGTTCATCAGAGTTTCTAACATATAAAACCCCTTTGCAGCGGTATACATCCATGCCATCTTTCTTGTCCCACAGAATCTCCTCAAGCCACAGGCGAACCTTTGGCAGTTGGAATGTCAGGAATCATCGAACAGATATGTATGTGACAACAAAAAGGCGATCAGAGAAGGAAAGGAATAATTCTTTATAGAGAAAAATAAAGTACAGAAATAAGCCTAACTGCACAAGAAAGTCAAATAAAAAAAAGGGATGTCAATATCTGAATTATCTGATCAGATTATGTTCGATCAAACCTCCTACAGGTGTCCCTGAAACCCTTATTTCCTGTACTGTCAGCTTTCACAAATGCAGCCAAGCAAGCACAAACCAGGATAACTCTAAATTCAAAATTCAATTTCTCTGCCATGTTCATCGTATTTTCTAAATTTTAATCTGTCATACTACAATATTTTGCAACAATGATAGTGAAAAACCGAAGCTATTGGCCTTCAGAAACAGTTACAGATACATCCCAAAAAACCAAGCATGCACCCATGCAAAATGGGGACTTGAAAAGAAAAGGGAACACAAAGACTTGAGTCAATGAAAGAGCAACATCAAAACTCAAAAGCTATGTAGATATCCTATCATTCGTACACTATATAAAGGGCCATAATTTTACCTAAGAGAAACAACAAAACAGAATTGCAATTTCCTTCATGTTTATGGATATGATAGCAATTGCTAGTGCAACTGAACTAGAGTAAAAATCAGAGCAAGAAAATGCTAGTCCAGGGGTGTATGCTTGTGACAAATGGCATGGTTTCAGCAATATTGGACCTAAGAGTAGCACATCACAACAAATTTGTACAGCTTGTTGATGATCCACTTCAAATAAACTACCTTATCAAGATCAACCTTCTGCGACTCACAGATACATAAAGTTCGCAAGCTGGAATCATGAAGATCACTGGTAGATAAAGACTTGCTTTCCTCTAATAACACTTCCAAATGACCAAAGTGCTAAGATCAAAACACAGAAGTATTAAAAAAATATCCATTCAAATAAAAATCAATATGAAAATGAAAATAGCATGCTGATAAGAAAAAAAAAAAAAGCAAAGCTTTGTATGACTTACTTTGGAATCATATGCCCGGCAGTTTAATATCTTAGATAAGTCTACTTGACACCGAACAGAATGAATGATATTAGCAAGGGAGTTGATCTTATGTATTTCATTTTCTAGTTCCTTCAAAGCCTCTCCAGAACCTCCCAAAGAAACCAAATCAACCTTGTTAAGAATGATAACATCCTACAAGAAAAAACCTGACTTATGAGTTATTGGAACCTTATGTATCAATATAACCAATAAAGTCAAATTGGAAGAGAAGCGAGCAAATAATTTATCCAATTACAAATTGCAGGTGCATGCACGTAGTAAAACAATCATACAGAAGTATGCACATATGTATATGAACCTGCACATGGCACATATCAGGCTGCCAAATCACTATAGAAGAAAGAAGAATAAAATGAGAATTACCGCAAATGCTATTTGAAGAGATGCTTCAGGAAACGAAGATGAATTCTGAAGCTCATTGAGCTGATAATGAAGGTTTTTGGCATCCACAACCTGCACAAGCAGCAATTTGTTGAGAGAGTTGGAGATAGAGAGAAGGAGAAACAGTGGTAAGCTGTAATAAAAGATAACTAGAAAGAAAAAAATAATAATTAGGAGTACTTAGAATATATTATACTTGGATGTACACAGAATGACATTAAGATGGGCATCAATGCCTCACACTAATACGGTGCCTGGAAGGCATGCAGAACCACATCCCTGTCTTTGGTTTGCAGAAAAATGAGGGAAAGGACAAAAAACAAACTTAAAAAGAACTTGGATCATGAAGTAAGCTTCCAATTTAAACTCTTTATGCATGAACTTGAAAAATTATTTATTTTCCTCAATATCCATAGAAGGAAAGGGAAGGAACTTTATTTTCCATTCTCAAACATTTCTTTCCTTCATTTTATTTCTTAGGCTGTGCACTATTTTATGTTGTTATTTATTGTTTAGCATCTTCATCTAATTTTGATTTTTAGCAGCTGATTAATGGCATAAATCCAACAAACAATTTGATAACAGCTTGAATAGTTGAAAGGCCTGGATATTAACAACCTAAGCTCTAAATCAGACAGACAAGTGACAGAAATAATTGAATTGTCAAAAACAAAACTTACAGTTATTATAGAATCAAGCTTGACAGCTGATTCCAACTGATCATCCAGCCAAAGAACAGAAGCAAGTGGAGCAGGATTTGCTAGCCCTGTGGTCTCAAGCAATATATGATCGAGTCTGCAAAAAAAAGAATGGTCGTTTACAGATTATTAAGTTGTGTCATAACTTATAAGCCTAAAGTAGTGATCAAGGGAATTTTGTTGACAAACTCTTATTTCCACGAACACTATGTTAGGATGGAAAGGGAAGAGAAGGACACGTATCTTTCAACCTTGTTGGAAGAACTTGGAAAGGAAAAGGAGTGGGTGATTGGAGAATTTGCATAACTCCAAATCCCAAAACCCCAAATTAGGGTTTTAGGGAGGGAAACGAACTATATTTATAATTTAACAACCAGGGAAAGGATTGGATTGGTAATTTCATAAAATAGTGACAAATGCAGATAAATCAAGTGCATTTTTTAAAGAAACAAGAAAGTAGCAGCACCTTTCCTTCATCTGAACAAGTTGCTCTAGTGCTTGAACTAAACTATGCTTAACAGTGCAGCATACACAGCCATTAGCAAGTTCAACCCACTCTTCAACAAGAGCACCATCTTCTCCTTCATTTATCATTGCCCTCTCAACTCCAATTTCTTCACCAAACTCATTCAAAATGACAGCGATCCTCTTTCCATGTTGAGTATTCAAGATATGATTAACAAGCTACAGCGTAACCCGTTAATGTCAATAAAATTTGTAGCTCTAAATATTTGACAAAACAGCATTTGATTACTAACACTCATTTTCTTCTTAAAGAAGATGCGAATCAATAGATAGATAGAAATATAAATCCCAGATAAGCGAAGCATCTTATCAATCAATGTTAACTAAATTAATTTATCAAGATGGTGAGGGGATTTTACAGTGGATTTGCCAGAGCCCAGATAGCCCGTGATGACCGTGACTCCAACAGGAACGTCTTCGCCTTGAGGTTGTTTTGAATGAGAGGAGGAGGGTTTTACTGGTACGGTTTCTTCAAGTTCAACTGCGAGAGGCGCATCGTCTTCTTCCTTCTCCATTTTCAAAATATTCAATCACCTCACTTTTCCTTTCTACTCCCTTTTCTTTATTAGGAATAAAGATGTGCGTCCGTTGCATTAAGAGAGCCCAGATCCCAAAGCCAGCTCAAAGGGGATGCACTAGCATCCTTGGGACAGGTACCCAAAGCTACCACGCCCAGCCCATATAAAAAGGGTTCGCATAAAAAAAACAGCACCCTAAAGAAACCTTTTTCATTTTATATAATAACTAGTTCATTTGCGTGTTCCCGTGGGCCGAATCATATTTTAAAAAATATAAAAATATATTATTAATAATGTATAGATTTTTTTCTATAAATTCATGCAAAATGATAAATATTTAAGAGTTAACTAGATATAAATTATTTTATTTAATAGGTTTAAAGAAAATTTAAATGATTTTTTTTATTTGCAAAAATTAATGTTGAACGATAAAATTAAAAATAAAATCCAAAAGATAATCGAGAGCGTCGACCCATGTAAACTTTTCAAACCAGTAATCGGGCCATTAGATCAAAACTACCATGCAAGGAAAAGTAGTGAAATTCAATTTCCAGCAAATATAATATCGAATAATGAATTATTATTGCTATTATTATAACAATTACTATTTTCATTGTTATTATTATTGTTGTTGTTGTTACTACTACTATTATTATTACTAATATTGTCACTATCATTATAAATATCACCATCACTACTATCATTAATAAGTAATATCATAATTATTATTAATATTGTTATTGTGATCACTACCACTACCACTATCATTATTATTATTGTTATTACCATCACTATTATTATTATTGTTTATATTATTGTTATAATTATTATCACCGCCACTATAACTAATATTATTATTATTTTTATTTTTATCACCATCATCAGCTTTATTATTACTGTTATAATCATAATAATCATTATTATGTTATAAAATCAAACACTGTATATAAATGTTTGGGTACTTTTCATACCTGTTTATTATTATGTTCATTTGTTATTATCAAATTTATTTGAATCTTCATCTTCTCATGATCTTTGAACTTAGAAATATTTATGTACATCTGCCTATATATAAATATCAGTATTTTTTAGAGAATATAATTCACACATATAATTACAAATTCACATGAAATAAAAGTGTTTTCTTCATCTTCTAATCTCCATTGTTTTTATATATTTTTTATTAATTATATTATTTTATTATTATATGCTTCTTCAAATATAGTTTTATAATATATTATTATTAACAATAATAATTCATTTGTTATTACTCTTATAATTATTACCGCCACCGTAACTGATTCATTTGCAATATATTTGCGGTATACGATATTATTGAAAAAGATAGCAGATTAGGACTCCTCCGTCACAAATGACGCAGATTATTTCTATCTTTCCTTCTTCTTCTTTTTAAAAAAATATATAACTCAGATAAACAAATAACGTGGCATCGCTTCGGAGTTTAAGAAACTTTTGTCTTGCAGGTTAAAATAAAAAATCCGAAGATGCATGTTAATTTTATCGACAGAGAAAACTATCGATTCACTCGGGGACCTGGGTAAGGGCGAAAAGTTGACAGTATACACTGCGAGCTGATACCAGAAATCTGTGACGAACATTGGAAAAGACAACTCACAAGTGGTTCGAAGAAAAAAGTCCCAACCATTTGAATTTCACCGGGTTTCTATGGCTTTCAATGGGTTTTTATTGGATGTTTTGCGTATCCACTAATCAATATGAATCACCGACATGGATGGATTATCCAGTGGCGGTGCCACTAAATTGCCGATGCCGGCCCGGTTCCATAACACTGGTCAAACACTCGAATTATTATAGCTCCATAAATATGTGAAGGGTGGTGCTTCTTCGAAAAGGTAAAATAACATTTTGAACAGTATAAATATAATTTTTTTAATTATATATACTCTAATGAAAAAACATTATTTAAAAAACTAATTATATTAAAGTGGAAAAAATAAATGTTTTATTTTTCTTCAATGAGTTTTTTTTAATTATTTAAAAAACTAATTATATTTATTGGTTTTAGCTTTTTTAAAAGACATGTAGGAATAATATTTTCAAAAGATAAAAGATATTTTAACATTTTATTTAGCATTTCATATTTAACGCATGTAAAATAAATATGGAGGAGCCAAAATAATATTTTTGGTTTTTCATTTAGCACTACGTACGTACGGTACTTGTACTTGTATTTATTACTAGATGTTATCTGCTCAAGCAATCATGCAATTTTGGTTGCCGGTAACCAAAAACGGCAGTTTTCTAATTAAGGATCGTTTTAAATAGTGGGTTAAGAACATTGTGACGAGATTGATTATCTTTCATTGTCACTAATCATAGCAGAAAAAGTCGAGTAATTAATAATCTCAAAAATACAACGAAGAGCATGCTGTTTCCAAACAGTCGATCCCAAGACATCTCTTCCATTAGACAGCAAGGAGTTCATGTGCCACTACAAAAAGGCATCAATTACCTGCCGACACTATTTTTCCTGTGCTTTGTTTGGGAACGGAGGTAATGGGAACAAGTTGGTAGGAATTTTTTAAAATATATATTATATTTATTATTTATTGGATCAAACATTTAGATATTTATAAATTATTCATCAATTTTCAAGTATCCATTATTTATTATTATTTATTACTCAATAAATAAATAAATAGTTAATATATATATATATATATATATATTAAATGATAAATATTATACATATGCATCTGTTTTATATATTAAAAATTATATATATCATAATGTATTAAAAGAATCTAAATATTTTATAAATATATCTATATAATATAAATATATATTTTAAATTAGGTTTGAGTAGCTTTTAGGTCGGGTCTGAGAATATTAATACCCTAATTATTAATCATTGAATAAAATAACTGTAAAAAATATCCAAGGTTAAATCGGGATAGAATTAAATTGGAATCTCTCCTCAGTTTTATCAGCAAGTCAAACTACAGCTAAACCGGTGCCATCAAAAAAGGCAAAGTCAACTAAAACTAATAGAATGCGAAGAAAGGCATATTTAGTTCACACCAATTATATAAAAAATAAATAAAAACGCCGGACATACCAAACTCCGATTTCCCACTAAAATGCACAAGGAAGTCATGATGTATCTGAAACGATCACAGGAATCGCCGGAATAAAATGAAGTTTTGAACTAAACTCCTTTGAAATAGGAGGGCAATAGGCATGTTCGTAGGTACGATCATCTATTAGATCAACTGCCTTGTTCGTTTTTATGTGTGGAATAAAAATCATTCTTTCGGCAGCATCGGGAGCTGTTGTCTTATGATTAAAATGTTTGATCTCCAATCTATAAGTTAATCCCCTCGAGGAAAAAATAATCAATATAATCTCTGTTTTAAACAGTGAAAAAATATAAAAAACATTACTTTTCTTTCCTCGGAAAAGAAAAACTGGAGTAATATTGTCTTCTTAAAAAGAACAGTAAATGTAATAATATGTATAGAAATTGCTTATTAATTCATGGACGCATTAATTTAACCTGCTCCTTTGAGATTTTAACAGAAGTTTTGTAAGTTTTAAGTTGATAAAGTATCTCAGAATGCCAAGAATATAAAACCAGATATATCCATAATAGCCCGCTCATGACGATCTTTAATTAAAAAACGAAAAAAAAGAGAAATTAATAGGGAAAATTTCAATTTTGCAAAACGAAGAAAAAGAATGTCCCTTGGCATATACTCGGCGCATGTTCTCTACAATTCAGCGTGGAGTGTGGACCTAACGCGGTTAGTGTCCAGGTCCAACCATAGAGAAAACTCAAATCTTTAACGCCATGAACTGGAAGAGCGAGAGCCCAGGAGTGACTCAAGTGAGAACACAGAGAAAAGAGAAGACGACCCACTGGCCATCAACTGAGCATGACTAATAATGAGTGGATCATTGCTCCCTCCCCTGTGTCTTGTAATTAATGGGTGGGGTAGCTAAAGGGAAAATCACGAGAATTCAAATTCCCTGGAAATCAACGTGGGAATATCATGTAATCCAACAGTACCACAGCGTAATCATAAAAAAGAAGAAGGAAATGTAGAAAAAACATTAAAGGAGAAAAGCAATCATGGAAAGCAACCCGAGATTCAATTACAATAAAGGAAATCCAATGTATGGTTACTGTGGAATTTACACAGATGTGTGTGAATGCAGGGCTTCAAAAAACCCAATGGTCAACACCCCACCACTATCCTATCTTGTAATCCGCACCATCGTAAAAAAACTCAAACATCCTGCAGCACCATCCCACCATCACCTTTCACATGCCTCCGTTTTTTTCTCATCCCATTTCATACAGTGTCGTGATTTATTGATCGTCTAGTCCCTTTTAATCTCTATCCAATTCTATATAATAAATCCAAATTACTAGTCTTAGTTAGTACTGGCTAGCTAGTTCCATATACGTTTTTTCTAGCTCTTGCTGCATTATATATTTGTTACTTGTTGTTCTTCGCATCTCAGTCAATATCATTGCCATCTCCTTCTCCCTGCAAACCCAAATCTTTCTTCGTCTCAGTGCAGATTTAAAACTCTCCCTCCCTCCCTCCCTCTCTGTATGCGTGTCTCTATATAGCAGTATACTCCCCGTCAATCATTATTAACCAGATCGATTTCTGTATCAAAAGATCGATAATACAGGAATCAGGATGCTACTGAGAAGAGGCATTGCCTTGGTTATAATAGTGTCAGTAGCTTTTCAGATCCAGACATGCTTGTCACAGATTAACAGGGCAAGTTTTCCGAAAGGGTTTGTCTTTGGGACGGCCTCTTCTGCTTTCCAGGTTCGTTTCATTCTTCTAATTGATGATACCTTTTACTTTAGAAAGCCTGTTGAGCCTGTTTTTGTTCGTTAATCAGTAATTAACATTGTGCCGTTTTTTTTCTCCCTATATTTTTAATTAAAAAGAGAGCCCGTTCACGTTTAGAGGGAAAGAAAATATTGTTGATCAGATTGTGTTCGTGTTATTTTTCAGTTTAAAGTTCAACAATAAAAATTAAATTAAGCTCGCACCCATGCTTAAAGCAGGCTCTCCCAGTGATGCTTGCCTGATGGTTTGATTTACGTAGAGAGTGGCTTGTAGCTGGGTTAATTGAACTATATTTAGTTTAAACTTTCCAAGTGATGATGCCATGTTCACGTGACATACTAGTCGTGTTGCTTGATGTTGTTAGTGTCGGTTTGAGAATCATTAATTAATTTAGTTGTGATTATGATTATAAATGTTTGTTAATATTTTAAAAGTTAATATTACAATTATTTTCATGTGTTATTTTTTAAAAAGAAAAATATTTTTGTAAATGCTAAACTGGACGCGTAAAGGCCAATTTTGTCAATATCTTGAATTATCTTAGTCCTAAAAAAAATCGAGGCCACAGACTGGCCTGGGGACTAGGGCCACTCCCGAGGTACAGTTGTTGTTCCCTGGTTTTAAGTCATGGGTTCTATGAAAGAACCACTGTTTTTAGGACATTTGTAAGAAGCCATTTTTTTTTCAATGGGAAAGGAATGAAAAGCACAGTTAACACTTTAGTTGTGACACTGAACAAATCGACATTTATATTAAGATAATATGATTTAAATGATTCAAGAAAATAGAAACGCTACAAGAAAGGGAAAATGAAAATTATTTTAACTATAATGTTATTGTTACTGAATTAAAATCATTCTTGTTAAAGTCCAACTGTTAATTTAAAACTTTATTAATACATTTCTAACTTGAGCTGGATATATAAAAAATCAACTTGATTTAATTTAATTAACTGACCGTAATTATTAAAAACTTAAATGATTTTAAAAAATTAAAATAAAAAAATTTGACATTTAAAAAAATTCAATTAACCCCGCCAGTAATCTGAGCATGTTAACCCCAGGTCAAGATTAACATCTGTGATTTAAATAAATGTCACGGAGTATTAGAGTTTTCCCCACGTAAAGAGGGTTGCAGATCCAACGGTTAATATAACACATGGGAAGATAAAATAACAATTTCATCACTTATCTGACTGATGTGATGTACTGTTTAGGCGAAGAAATTAGACAAGCGCGTGATCACACTCTAGCAATCTGTTAAATCAACTGTCCTAATTAGAAAAGGGAAACAAAAAGAAAGTCAAGCATTAAGAATCTTTAGTGAGCTGGCCTGCTGATCACACCACCAATTATGCTCTTCAGTATGGCATTCGGACTTAATCATTGTGTACAGAAATTGAATAAGTTAAAAATGGCCGAATCTTTGGAAGAAAACCTGTCGGAAATTCGATTACTTTTTTTCTTCTTGGATATTGCTTCCACACATATGATTTGTCCGTATCTTGTCGGACGTGTTATAGTGAGCTGGAACGACGGCTCCAGCAAATGTTGCTTCTTACACAGAAAACTCCCTGCTATGCAAAAAGGCCATAAAGAATGCTTGATGTTTTCAACTTACTGCTTCTACTAAAATTAATTTTATTTTATTTTATTTACAGTATGAAGGAGCGGTGAAGGAGGATGGAAGGGGACCGAGTGTTTGGGACAAATTTTCACATACTTTTGGTAATACTTCATCACCAACAACAGAGTCCACAGTCTGAACATCGATAGGAATAGCTGATTTTCTAGCATTTGAACTAATCTTATGGTATAATTACTGCACAATAAATTAATCAGCATCAATTTAAAGCTATAATTTAATGGAATTATTGTTCATTGCAATGGAAACCTGAACATACGAAGCAAGTCAAGCAAAATAATAAGTCTACACTTATCTGTTATTTCATTTTCAGAGTGGCTAAGGCCACTCCATGATTAGCATGTGTATATTTAACAGTCAAGGTAATTAAACACATCCCAGAGAATATCCACCCCTCAAAAAAAGAAATATTTTCTGGCAAGAAGATCCCTTAACATGTGCCTGGTTTATTACTGTACTATTTCAGTTTAAATTACTGAATCAAATTTTAGTTGTAGAAGTAGAGTAGTCCCGGATATCAAGTACTGAAGCTGCATAAAACCATTTCCGCTTTTTAGTTCAAATTTTTATCAGATGATATGGGGTTTCTATTCGCTGCATGTTTGTAAATCCGCTTTAAACATGTAAAAGTGTTTGACCTTGCAACCATCAAGCTAGTAGCTGAATGCATAAAGCAAAATTGTGCAATGTCAGGTAGCAATTTGCTTCCCAAGCTAGTTCAGAAACCAGCTCTGAAGTTGGGAGTTGTCAGGTCAAGTTGTAGTTTCAAAACCTTTGATATGTCTGTTAATAAGCTTATCAAGTTATTGGTCCTGCAGGCAAGATAATTGATTTCAGCAATGCCGATGTGGCTGTGGATCAATACCACCACTTTGATGTACGTCTTCTCATACGAATCCTCCATTTTATGAAAGTTTGAGCTACTAAATATTGCTTTTAGACATGAAAGTCAATCATGGTATGGTACAGCATAAAGTTAAAAAAAAAAAACCCAGCAATTATACTATGTGTTCTTAACAATTTACTTTGTGGTTATTTGGAAACAGGAAGACATAAAACTTATGAAGGATATGGGAATGGATGCCTACAGATTTTCAATTTCTTGGACTCGAATATATCCTAGTAAGTTTACAGCACAGTTACACTTTTTTTTTTTTGGGTGAATAACAGCTATTCATTTTCGAGGGTGATATCATGGAATAATGGTGAGGTCTCTATGTAGATGGAACAGGGAAAATCAATCAGGCAGGAGTTGATCATTACAACAAATTCATCAACGCTTTACTTGCTCAAGGTAAACCTTTACATCAAATCATCCTCTGGCGAGATTCATGTTCTTCGGAGCTAGAATAGAGTTCTACGAAAATCATGTAGCTTAAGTATCCTTGTCCCATGTTGAGAACACTCAATAGCTTGTAAACATAATATACATTCTTCAACTTTGTTACTGGTTAGTGATAATTAATATAGTTTTTGATAGTCAAAGATTACCTATGCTGCATAACGTATGCAGGAATTGAGCCTTATGTGACCCTATTCCATTGGGACCTTCCTCAAGCCTTGCACGACAGATATAATGGATGGCTCAGCCCCCAGATCATGTAAAAGATTGTTCTTATACTTTGCAAAATTGCAATTAGAATTACCTTTATGATTTTGGTGGTTAAGATGATCTCTCTCATTTACAGAAAGGACTTTGCAACATTCGCAGAGACATGCTTTCAGAATTATGGTGACAGGGTGAAGAATTGGATCACGTTCAATGAGCCTCATACAGTTTCTATTCAGGGTTATGATGTGGGTCTCCAGGCTCCAGGAAGATGCTCTATCCTTCTCCACCTCTTCTGCCGGGCTGGAAATTCAGCAACTGAGCCCTATATAGTCGCCCACAACATGCTTCTTTCTCATGGGGCTGCGGCAGATATTTACAGGAAAAAGTACAAGGTAAAAGGCAAATATATATTATCCTGAGCTTAGTTGTGAGGACGCACAACTTGCCTTTGCCCTTTATTTTTTTCATTTTGTGTTCTTATCATATATTTTTTCTATTTCCGTTGGTGCTAAGCTCCGGCATGATATTATGGCATGAAAATTTTCAGGCAAAACAACAAGGATCTGTGGGCATATCACTTGATGTGATATGGTTTGAACCAGCAACAAACAGCACGAAAGACATCGAAGCAGCCCAAAGAGCCCAGGATTTTCAGCTTGGCTGGTATCTATAATCACATATACGTGTTCTAGTTTTCTTGGTTCTCAATAGCTTATACAGGAGAGAGAAATGGTTCTTTTGGCTGTTTCAGAAACATTAAGAATTGATCGCTCTCTAATTTCTGGTAGTCGAGTGCTGATGATCTATCCATTGACCAGATCATGCCCTCGATTTGTTATGGTTCTAATAAAGATACTAATGAACAGCCAATCATAATCAGAATTGAGGCCCACACTCAGTCATGCAAGCTTAATTCATGTAGTACAGAAGTAGCACATATCTAAAATATGTCCATATTAATTTGTGGATTCATTATGCTTTTCCTCCAGGTTTATTGAACCTTTGATCTTAGGCGACTATCCAATCTCAATGAGAAACAGAGTCGGAGATAGACTGCCAAAGTTTACCGAAAATGATGCTGCTCTTGTTAAAGGGTCTTTGGATTTTGTTGGTATCAATCACTACACAACATTTTATGCACGAAGCAATGACTCTCTACTTGGCGATGTAATTGGCAAAGTCCTTAATGACTCTGTCGCGGACTCTGGTGCCATAACCCTTCGTGAGTTAACAAAAATCCTCCGAAATAATTTCTTTTCAACTATTTCTATTACCTAGTAGAGATAGTGAAACAGCAGTGTAATTTTTTTAAAAAAAATTGTAAATAACTGTTGTGATATGTGTGCTTTCATTCTTTTCAGCATTCGGTGAAAATAAGAAGCCCATTGGAGACCGGGTATGCACCTCACTGAACTGAAATATTGTGATCCATCATTTAAACCAAGTAACAATATGATACAAGTTCAAAACTAGAAGCAAGAAAATGCAGGGCCAAGCTAGTAGCATATGAGTGTTCATTGTTTCTGATTTCGTTCTTCTTTCTTCAATCCAGTTGCACTGGATTGAAATTTGTCTATTCATTCTCTGATACAGAAAAGTTCATTGACATTCAACTCGTTTATGGCTGCACATTGGGGTTCTGTGTTTCTAACTATTCATTATCACTTGTCTAAAACTGCAGGCGAATTCTATATGGTTGTACATAGTACCTCAAGGGATGAGAAGCTTAATGAATCACATCAGGCAAAAGTACGGGAATCCTCCCGTCATTATAACTGAAAATGGTAATCTTCTGAATAATCATTGGTTCTGTTAAAAGGCATTCTCTGTGTTTCTCTTCTTGTATAAACTGATGTGTCGATTTATCTTAAAAATTGGAATGCAATTGACATGTTATGATTTTATAGAAACTGATCTCTACCTTTTCTTTTCTTCATCTCCAATTATGAAGAATGTCTAGGCCCTTATAAAGCCTTGTCATGAAAGAAAAACCATAAATCTTTCTGTTTCTGTGGTCTTCCCAGGGATGGATGATCCAAATAACGCCTTGACCCCCATTAAAGATGCTCTGAAGGACGGGAAAAGGATCAAATACCACAATGACTATCTGACAAACCTGCTAGCTTCTATTAAGTATGGATCCCTCGCCTACATGCCTCGGCACATACATGTTCCTGAGATAGTATGCTATTGCAAGCAAACTAATAATCTATTGTTTTTGTTATCGCAGAGAAGATGGTTGCAATGTGAAAGGGTATTTTGTATGGTCTCTTTTGGATAATTGGGAGTGGGCAGCTGGTTACACTTCAAGGTTTGGTCTCTACTTTGTGGATTACAAGAACAAGCTGAAGAGGTACCCCAAGGATTCTGTACAGTGGTTCAAAAAGTTCTTGACTTCTAGTTAAAGCGGAGAAAATGAAGATTTGAATGGGCAAATGCAGACATCCTCACACACACAGATTTACAATTACATGTCTTAATTTTCTTCAAGCGTAATATTGTAACAAGATGTTATATAACTTATAAGACATGTCAATTTTAGTACGGTTTCTTCCTCAATGCTGGCAGAGAAATGCAAATTTTCGACTGCTAGAGTTTGCGTCTCGGCAGTAAGCAGTTTGATTATCGGATGGAATGGTACCGAGTAAATAAATCGTGAGATAGGCTACTTTATCGTGTTGGTATATTTTAATCATTTCAATCAAAGTATTTAATCAAGGCAAATTATGTATTTACATCTTCGTTATTATTTTCTTTTTAACAGAAGGTTCCGATAAAGATGACATCTATAGATTTAAAGGATATATCTTGGATAATTTTATAAGTTATAAGAGAAGTATTTAATTGAAAAGAAAATAGAGATAAGACACTTAAATAGATAGACTTATTTGAAAAAAGAAAAGAAATATATGTACTTAAATGTAAAAAGAAAAAAGTGACGGTTACTTGAAACTTTTATAAATAGAGGTACCAAAGTTTTCGTTTTATCTCATCCCAAACCCTACTAAAACAAGGATTCCAACGCCGTACGAGGAAAGGAGCCACGCGGTTTCCGACAAAAATCCACTACATAAATAGACCCTTCCAGCGTATAGACTCAATAAGGCATGTTTAAAATATTATAGGTTATTTTTTAAAGTGTTTTTTTATTTAAAAATATATTAAAATAATATTTTTGATATAGCACATAAAAAATATAAAAAAATTAATTTTAAATAAAAAAATTAAATTCTTGAAAATATCTCAGTCTAATTTATTGCCATCAGAAGATGGCTTGATTTTACCATGTGGCCGGTAATAGGTTGGCAGTTGGCACCCAAAGATTATCATCTTATGTTTTTTATCTACTGCCTAAGATGCTCCGTTTGGATCGGAATCCTAGCTGGGGACTAAAAGATAATGAACACAGATGGGCCTGTAAGATATATAGTATTGAAGTCAAAATCCATGGTTTTTGAATCAAAGATAAATAGCGATCCCACAAAGAGAAACTAAACCCCACAAGATTCGGGCCATTGAATATTGGCTTGAAGACGAAAGAAATCTCTCTTCTCTTAACATTAGATCACAGATGTAGCCACAATCTGGCTTGGAGCTTTGAGAGCCTGCGATCAGATAGCTAGAGCATATTCTCACTTCATCTCCGAACCTTTATCATCATGGTTGGTACGTGCATGGGTGCTCCAAGGCAGCCATTGTCTTGAACTTGTCAGGAGTAGCAAAGAATTAATTTTACCATTTTCCGTCTATAACGATGACGTACTAGGGCGTCTCGTTAGCATGACACATGCAATTAAGTTTACATCAGATTATGATGGAGCCGTTGACATTTCGTAAAGATTGTCAGAAGAAGGTGTGGTGTTTCATCAGATTATATTTTTTATACATTCAGCCATACCTTGTACAATAATATTAATCAATTATTATTTTTTATTTGTCTCTATTTTCTAATGTGTCTTTCCATCCATCTTGTTTGTCAAAATTATCAGCCACGTGCATGGCACATGGCACATCTGGGTTCGTATAAATTCCTAACCTTGAATTCCCTAGACAAGTTCCTTGAACAACGACCAACCCCTTTCTGTCCATTGCTGCTCGTCTCTGTCACTTCTCAGTTAATTTAAATTGTAGTGTCTTCCACGTTTTGATTAATAATGCATTAAAAAAAAGTATGTGCATTCGAACAGACTGTGCATGAGTTTATGGTGGAGGTCATGACAACCTCTTTCCTTCCGATCTGGATCTCTAACTGCCATCTTATATATATTTCCTCATGTGGCTTCCATCCTACTCATGACCATTCGGTTCCATAGACCCACCAATCTCTCGATCTCACCACGACTTGTTGGCTAGCTAGTCCCCTCGAGCCACCATCAAAGAGAGGGGCAAAAAAAAAGTTGCTACAGGATACGTTGTCTAATTAACATTCTTTTCTCGATCTTTAGTACAGGTATATATGTTCTGAATTTTTCTTTATATTTTAGATTATTTATCAGGATATATTTTCAAACGTATTGATAAAAATACACTTACATGAAAAACTCGAATTCGAAATGGTTTTGTTGAAAAAAAGATTATCATTTGATTGATAGAATTTGTCGTTTATATATTTGTTTAAATAGTAAATGTAAAAGGATAATATGTGTGTATAAAGTCTACGAAAACGAGCTTATGCGTGTGTGAGCACATCCATCTACTAAACTTTACAGTAACTCTGCATAAAATATATATAATGAACTGATAGATTCCCATAACAATTTATTTTAGAAAATATATTATTCAATGAATATATTTGATGAAAAACCTTGCATGCTTTCTCCGTCCTGGAGAGTTCATTTATAAGATGCCCCAAATTTGCTTATAAGCTATCAAGATATTAGATATTTGGCCTAGTTGAAATTAACACAGTTTGATTCCTCTTAATCCAATTGTTTTCTCTCTCGATAACCTAGATTTTAATTTTAAAAAAAGGGTCATTTGTTATGTTCCTGAAATACAATTCATGTGAATTTTGGACTAGATATCGCGTAAATTCTTAATAAAAAATATAACAAAATTTTGTTTCCTAGAAAATTGCTGTATACTCCCTTAGTCCATGAAAATATTTAAGAACATGCATAAGATTCATCCACCCAGTAACCTCTAGGAAATATATTTAAGAAGACCAAATGTCGAATTTATATCAAGTTGTCATATCTCTCTAAAAAGGAAAAAATAATTAATTCTTACGTGCCAGTAGAAGCGACGGCAACTTTTACCAAAATTACTTACCAGTACAGATCGCACTGTCGGTGCCTCAATAAATGTTGGGGGTGTGAAATTTACCTCGCTTGAAATAGAATTTATACAATTATTTTTCTTGTATTTTTTTTATAGAATACACAATTTCGCTTTTTTTTTTTTATATATATATATATATAATAACTATGAGTGACATTTACGCTTTGACAGTTTGACCATAAAAAAGAAAAGAAGAAGAAGAAGAAGAAAAGATACAATAAATCGTAGAAAGCACTCTCTTGAATTTTTGTTTTTGGTTTCTTGTGCTTTCATAATTGATAGATAAGTTAGAGCAAAACTAGGTGGCTAAAGTGCAATGGGAGAAATCTAAAGTAGAAACGTGTCAGTGCTATTTTTGGTCATCATGGAAACAGATCTTGAAGTAGTATAATAAATACAAGGTAAACTCAAGCCTCTACACTTACCTCATTCTTCGGCGGAAGAAGATCCCGCCTTTGCCTTCCCTTTCTGTCTCTTACTCTGCATTTCCCGTTTCTTCTTAGTCTATACCTCTCCCATCCCCCATTTCACTTAGAGAACCAGAAGATTACGAAGGTAACCGTTTTAGTTTCACTCTGACCTTTATCTGGTATCTTGCTTGCATTGTACACGTTTCTTTTTGGCTCATGGGCATTAGTTTTTGGTATAGCACACAATTCTGTTTGATGATGGGTGGATCTGTTATGCTTTTATCTTTGTTCATGGGATGATTGGTCTATGCCTGCTCTAGATCTGAACTTGGTTGTCGTAATTTTGATTCCTGACACTCGAAGGAAGAGTTTGGAGACGTTGGACTTAAATGTCCGGTTTCTCTAAATTCGTAAACTTTTAATTCTTGCTTTATAGTGCAACATTGGATCTGTGATTTTTAAGGTAATGGAGTCTATAATCCCCATGTCTCTATGAAGTAAGTCATGTTATTAGTCTAGCTTGTTAAAAGTGAAACAAACTGAATGTTAATTGCATGCTAAAGCATGTCATAGTGTGATCCGAGTTATGGTATGAAGATTTTAATTTTCCAAGTTCACGTGTACTCATTAAGTTTTCTAACTGAATAGTTGATTTTAGATTTGAGGAAGAATTTGTATCCAGGATCTCTTACCTGTATCATCAAGCAAAAGTGATTGTGCACTTCCACTGAATTGTGATTTTAATTCTATTTTTAGGCTATCTATTACATATAGATATGGTGAAGATCTGTTGCATTGGAGCTGGCTATGTCGGTGGGCCTACCATGGCCGTGATTGCACTGAAGTGCCCAGACATTGAAGTAGTGGTTGTTGATATTTTTGAGCCGCGAATTATTGCCTGGAATAGTGACCATCTTCCCATTTATGAACCAGGCCTTGATGACGTGGTAAAACAGTGCAGGGGAAAGAACCTCTTCTTTAGCAAAGATGTGGAAAAGCATGTGGCAGAAGCTGATATAGTCTTTGTATCAGTAAATACACCAACCAAAACTCAGGGACTTGGAGCTGGCAAAGCAGCCGACCTAGCTTATTGGGAGAGTGCTGCTCGTATGATTGCAGATGTATCAAAAACTGACAAAATTGTTGTTGAGAAATCAACAGTTCCAGTGAAAACGGCAGAAGCAATTGAAAAGATTTTGACCCACAACAGCAAAGGCATCAACTTTCAGATTCTTTCCAACCCGGAATTTCTTGCCGAGGGAACTGCAATTCAGGACCTTTTCAACCCAGACCGAGTTCTTATTGGTGGCAGGGAGACCCCAGAAGGGAAGAAGGCAATTCAAGCATTGAAAGATGTATATGCCCATTGGGTTCCTGTGGAACGGATCATATGCACCAATCTCTGGTCTGCTGAACTCTCGAAACTTGCTGCAAATGCCTTTTTGGCACAGCGGATCTCTTCTGTTAATGCCATGTCGGCACTCTGTGAAGCCACAGGTGCAGATGTCTTCCAAGTATCCCATGCTATTGGAAAGGACACGAGGATTGGGCCAAAGTTCTTGAATGCAAGTGTGGGTTTTGGTGGATCGTGTTTCCAGAAGGATATCCTGAACCTGGTCTACATTTGTGAGTGCAATGGCCTCCCCGAGGTTGCAAGCTACTGGAAACAGGTTGTTCAGGTGAATGAGTACCAAAAAACACGTTTTGTGAACCGGATGGTTTCCTCCATGTTCAACACAGTCTCAGGTAAGAAAATTGCAATTTTAGGATTTGCTTTCAAGAAAGACACAGGTGATACAAGGGAGACCCCAGCCATAGGTGTTTGCCAGGGCTTGTTGGGTGACAAGGCTATATTGAGCATATATGACCCTCAGGTTTCACAGGAACAGATTCAAAGGGATCTCTCAATGCACAAATCTGAATTGGATAGGCCTCCTCATCTTCAGCCAGCGAGCCCCACGGCTATCAAGCAAGTTACGTTTGTATGGGATGCTTATGAAGCAGCAAAGGGTGCTCATGGGATCTGCATATTAACTGAGTGGGATGAGTTCAAAACTCTTGATTACCAGAAGATCTATGATGATATGCAGAAGCCTGCTTTTGTTTTTGATGGACGTAATGTAGTGGATGTTGATAAGCTGAGGCAAATTGGCTTTATTGTTTACTCCATTGGTAAGCCATTGGATGCCTGGCTGAAGGACATGCCTGCTGTGGCATAAGACCTACATGTTTTGAAGCGACTCGGGGCAGGTTGTAGTGGAATCACAAATTGCGAGACCCCTCATCGTATATTTTTTTTATTTTTTCTGCTTTTAGCCATAAATATTTTTATAGTTCTGGGATTCGATTGTTTCTATGTGATGGATGGGTTCCCTGGCACCATTGTGTTGGGATATCTTTTGTTGGTAGCAAATTTTTATCTGTTCTTATTGGTTTAATGTAATAAATCAGAACATCTGGAAATTTTAGCACTCTTTCCAGCTATCCTGTCTCCTATATATATACAGTATCGTTCTGTTGGGGGGCATCACGTTATGCTTTTGTCAGTAGAAGAATGTAGGATCCGACATTGTCATTAACCTGCGGTATTTTGTCCGTTGACCGAGGTGAATGCAACAAGCTGGTGGGTTAGCTAGGATGCCGTACTAATGTGATTTTCAAGTTTTTGAAGAATTTGCCCGCGTGAATAAAGAAAAACTAATGCCTTTTATAACTCTTTTTTTCATAATTAATACTATACTGTAGCCTTTAATTGATTATTATTTTGCCAGGGATAAGATGTTCTTTAATAAAACAGGAAGCAAAAGGTTGTAATTTTTGGAGCCTTCTCAGCCTCCCTTCTCCCTTAAAAGCTCCATCACAATTCACCTTGATCATATCTCCTGTAAAAATACTTCAGTACATACTCCTTGTACTGCTCTGCTCTCCCTTTTCCTATGGAACATGAATCTGCTTCAAACTCTTAAGAGACGCCAACAAATCATTCAATGGTAAGTGTCAATGAGACTACATCAAGATTTGACGAGCCTTGAAACAGTGCAAGGAGATGGAACTCGCTTTTATGATAACCAACAGACACTCCACAGAGAGTAAAAAAATCAGGTACGTAGCCTTCTATGTAGGCTACAAACCCAGAAATGCAAACTCTCCGCAGCCGAGAATGTCTTCGTTTTGTTTAGCATAAAATTTAATTTAATGCGATTGTTAACTAGTTCATGCAGCACAATTTAAATGGATGAAATACAAATGATGATACACTCAAGAGTATTGAAGATTCTCATCCAAGAAAATGTCTAGACATTGACTTCTTTTTCTATGCAAATACATCAACATGGTTTCAAAAAGAGACATTAAAAAAAATAAGTACTAAATAAGAATTTCTCATAACATACTTGCTTTTTTAAAAAACAAAGTTTCTTAAATACAAAAATAAGAAAAATATATATCATTTAAGCCCAATAATTTTATAGTACTCAATAAATAACAAGTAACAAGTGCTCAATAAATAAATAATTCATCATATCTATTCTTTAGTCCACACTTTAAAGAAATAAATAGATATAAAAGATAAATTCCAAATAAAAATATTTTTATCACTTTTGAAGTAATTTTATTCTCTCTTATAATCATCTCTGTCTATTTTTTTAAAGTGAATATTAAAAAAATAATTAATAGAATGCTACTATTTACTTTTTATACATTTTTAAAATCTTTCATGAAGATTTAAAATATATTGTATCTTTTAATTAAATCATTTTAAGTTAAAGTATGAAATAAGTAATTTGATTTCGAAAAAAAATCCCAAATTTGATTTGGAATATATATATATATCTCGAAAACGTTACCATTTTTCTTGTAGACGGTTTGAGAAAAAAAAGAGAAACAATCGGCAGATGACGTCATGGTGTGCGTGTATATATAAACTACTGACATGGTCAAATAAAAATAGAATTTACTTATTTCCTACAGAGAAAAACTTATTTACAAACAATCCAACAATTAAAATCGAAAGCAAAATGCACTTTATTTTTTTTAAAAAAAATCGGGTGATTTAATCTTACGTGAGATATTACAAATATTTTTTTAAAAAAGAAAATGAGAGATTTTATCTTCGGTGAGATATATTGCTTCATCATATAGTTAATAGATTGAATTAGAAAATATAAAATTAATAACTTCAATTTAAAATTGTACTTTATTTGGAATGGAATTGGAATACTATTGCCGTTATATCTTCGATTATTAAAAACGAAACACTGATAAAAAAAATAAAAAATAAATAAATGAAGGAGAAAAAAGGCTTATGCCAATTCAAGATTTACTCCTCAAAAAAATCAAATCATGGAGAATTTCAAATTTTGATTTTAATGGAAAAGAGAGAAAATTAAGCCAGACCAACCATATAACTCGACGTTGAAAACAATAAAATGAATCCAGGCTATGAAAGGACCTTGATGTAATTTCGCTACTTCCGGACCGGTCTAGCTTATATTAGGATCCAGCTCATGATCAAATTTAACCGGGTTAGCATATCGGACCGCGTCGTGTACGGGACTCACGTACCTTTTAAAAAATCCTCTTTTTTCATCGTCTCTTTAACGTAATTAAATCCAAAAATCGATCTCCGATTTTTCTGAAATTATTTCTTACCACTTAGATCCAACCTTCAATTCTTTCAATTCGCGCCATCCTCTTTCGATTGGTACCTTTTTTAATACCAGCCGTTATTATAAAATTTTCTAGGGTTAGGGTTTCTCATCTGGACCTCTAATCTCTCGATCCTTTATGTTTTTTAAATCGGTTTCGTCTTTACAGTAATTTCCCCATAAAATTTAAGTCCAATTTTGTTGATTGTTGTAATTACGTTTGGGTTTAGGATTTCGAAGTCTTCGATCTATTTCCGGTTTGCTCGAATCTGTTAATAAGTTTAGGGGTTTTGCTCGTTTCATTACTGGGTCTCTGTATCTTCCCTGTTTTGCCCGTAATTTTCCGGTTTTATTGGTGATCTCAAAATCTAGGGTTAGGGTTTTTCCCAATTTTTTTTGGACTCTCTATTCGGTGAAATTGATTTAGGGGTTCGTCTCCACGCATCAATAAATCATCTTTGGTGCATAATAAGTGTCGTTTACGATCAATTTGCCCTATTCTGCTTTGAAGTTTGAATACAACTTATTGTAAAGGTAAATTACTGTTAATTGGCAGCTGTTTCAAAATACTTAACTTTTATGTTGTTGGAGAGTTGTGTATTGATGAGTTTTTCCATCTTTTTTTGTACCACCGTTCGTGTACGTGTGTCTTGTCTTAACTGAACGTAACGCTAACTGTGTCTATGCTGATTTTGTTTGTTGAAGACAATGCTAGCAGTGGCTACTATGTGTCTGTGTGTGGACGGTTTTCATGAGGCTCCTGCTGTCTATGGTTACAGTTACATTTGCATGCTTGTGTCGGGTCTGATAATTTCGTTCATGTCCTGCTAGTAAATGTCAGAAAGTAATATTTCAGAGGTTCTTAAGTTATGCTTTTGAGTAATTGGATGCTGCAAAGCTAAGCTGATATAAATGCTACCTGATTTTTACCGCTGTCTCTTACTAAGCTATTTAGCAATCCTGTATTGATTATGTAACTACTCGTGGACAAATGTCCTTTTGCATGTCTATGTTGATAGTATACGCTTGCATGTTTACTGGTGATTTGCTTGTTATTTATCTCCTACGATTCTCGATTGTGCCATTGAGTTTTTCAAGGGAGTTCGGTGCTGGATCCTCGTGCATATGGGAAGTTGTGCTTAGTTCAATTTTGTGGACTCCTAGCTAAGGAATTATTGCTTCATCCCCCTTTCGCTTGAATTTTTCTTTAACCTTTTGCTCTTTGTATTTCAGGCTTAAATGGGATTTAAACGGCCTTTTGATGATGAAGAGTTTCAGGATCTTCCTTTTAAGCAGGCAAGACAGGTGGAATGTTGCAATAAGTTGACTCAATTGTCAGAAACTGGTGCACATTGTAATGTGCCTAAGAAACCTGATGTTGCAGGTAAAAATTGTGGCCTTGAACTTCACTTCTTGTTTGTCTACAACTGTAATATGGTGTTTTGTTCACCTTTTGAAATAATATGTTGGTTGATTTGGTTATATATTTCTTTTCATGTAAAGCAGATGGCTATGGGAGCAACTTTTTCAAAATTCAGTGGCATGAGACATTTGAGAATGACTTAATTGAAGTTTCAAATTTTGCTAAAGATTCTGACTCCAGTGATCCTTTGTCGTTAGTCACCAGCAGTTCCAGTGATGAAGATTTTGGGTCCTGGCCAGCATCTTACTCTTCTCTTTCTTCTGAATATTTTGAGGCTGAGTTTCCACAGAAAACATCCATACATCTGGCAGATGTCTACTCATCCTATTTGGATGAATTTCCTAGGAAACAAGTTCCTCTTGGACCAAATCACCAAGCCAGCATTCCATTGTGGGACAGGCATATGAAGAAGGATAAGCTAGCAGACTCATTCAATACAAATGGTTCCTCGTTGTCTGAATCAGACCATCACATTTATAATGATAATGAAGAGAAGTTGGTGGGAACTTGTATCATTCCAATGCCGGATACAAAACCATGTCTGTCCACTAGGTATGAGGCTGCTTGTGGCAGAATTGATTGTGAGTGCCTGGATGAAGGCTCTGTCAGATGTGCGCAGCAGCACATACTGGAAGCGCGGGAAGAATTATTAAAATCTACTGGGCGTGAAAATTTTGTAAACTTGGGGTTTTATGACATGGGAGAGGAGGTGTCTTGTAAATGGGCCAAGGAAGAGGAACGGGTTTTCCATGAAGTTGTTTATTCCAGGCCAGAGTCCTTGGGCCAGAATTTTTGGAAGCACTTGGCACAAGTGTTTCCTGATAGAACCACAAAGGAAATTGTCAGCTATTACTTCAATGTCTTTATGCTTCGGAAGCGAGCTGCTCAGAACAGATCTAACCTGCTGGACATTGACAGTGATGACGATGAATTGCCTCGGATCAATAGAGGCTCCTATATTCAAGTTTTAGAAGAAGATGCAGATTCTGATCTCGAGTCCCCTGTTGATCAATATGATCATGCAGACATGGGAGGCGATATTCTTGAAGATGACATCAATGATGACAGTGATGATGATGCTGGTGGTGCTTCTGATGAGGTGGGAGATGGTAGTGGAGACACCACAGGAGAAGATTCTGGGATAGATTATGCCTCAGAAACACTTGATATGAACAGTATAGATCCTGCTATTAAGCATATGGACGATAATGCTGGTCAAGATGGGTTGGATTTCATTGTTCAAGATGACTCTTGCATGTCTTTTGAGTTCCAAGCTGATAAAGTTGACTCTTGTGGTCCTGTTGAGACCAGGGGTGCTCTGCATATAAATAGAAGTGACTATAGCAAATGCTTGCCCAGTAAAGTAGATGGACGTGGTGATGATGTGGATCAGGTATACTTGTTGGACCTCTGTGATGCTAAAGATTGGGATGCCCGTTACTTTAGTCCAATCAGGGGTGTTGATCTTCTTCCTACAAGTAACATCATTGAAGAGATTTTTGGACAAGGAACCTGTGACAACCAGACAAGAGATGCCAATGGCATCAGCTAGTGCCTCCCTCAGTTTCCTGGCATTTTAGCGTACAAAATGTGCATTCACTGCAGAGACCAGGATCCTGGTGTCTTTCTTTGTAAGAATGTTTTTCAAGATTCTTACTTTCTAGAAGGTAGGAGTTTTCCCCCAAATAGGGTATAAGAAGAAATTAAAAAAAAAAGGAAAATTTTTTTGTTTTTGGTCTTGCTTAATGTACATTCATAGTCAACCTTTCTCAATGGAATCGTTGTGATTAATGGATCACATTAGTCATTACATCCTTCCGCTTTGTAGGACTTACAACTCTTACTTATTGATGAACTGTATCCTATTTTGTAAGTGGGGCTGAAGTCATTCTAACCCATTAAACCTTGCATCGCACCCGCTACAACATATATGATCCTCGACCTGAGCCAGTCATCGGAAAGGACTCAAACTTTAATTCGTCATATTTTCAGTCATGGTTAAAGTGCTAGACTGCTTGAGCTTGTTTGAGCAAGGCACTGAAAGTCATTTGGGTTCCTTGTCCGGTTGTCCTAGCCTCGGCGCAGCAGTCCTGGAATCATTGTCCAGGCTCGTTTTGATTTTGCAAGGACTAGCAAACGAGGCGTAAATCATAGGGTCGAAGACTTCAGGTTGGCACAATACTAAGACGGCAAAGCTGCAAATCAAATCCAGTTAACAACTGCGTTATACTTTACAAAAATGATTCAGCACGTCATTTGAACTTCAGCCTCAGTTATAGTCGACCTGGACCTCTCACCATCATTATTCCGTTTATATTATGTTATCCATCAATCATAGTATAATCAGCTGCCAGAAATCAGTCTGCCGGTTTCGTGCGACCTCTTTTGGTTGCTCATGTGCTCCTCCTATGAGCGCAATGAAGCCTGGGAGATTAGGGTACGAGGGGTCCATTTTCTTTGCACGTTCATTATGTTGAAGAATTTGGAAAGGATGATGCCAAGGGAAATCACCGAAGAGGCCAAAAAAACAACCAAGAGTGGGACAGTGTACAAAGTAGGTGACGTATGACCACAAACAATTCAGAGCGATTTTTGGACTATAAATGTTTTTTAAAATTGTTTTTTATATTGAAATATATTAAAATATTTTTTTTAATATCAACATATTAAAATATTTTAAAAATAAAAAAATACAATCCAGTCGCACAAATAAACACCGCTTTGAGGAGGCATCTTTATCCATCAAACTGCAATAGTCATAGACTCATAAGCTATGAATTAATAATGTTATCAGTAGTTTTCTTATTTATGTTAAAGTGAAGGCTTCTAACGGCGGCGAAATTTTCAAGTTTTAAACTCGTGGGTCAGCTACAATAAAAATAAATTTTGTTCTCTTTATTGCTTTTTAAGTGAATATTACAAGACAATAATTTCCATTTACAATGAGGGGAAAAGGCGCAAAGATATAAAACCAAAGTGAGAGAAAAAAATGGAGAAGATAGATTCTAATTTTGAATTTCATATGAAAAGTTTTGTTTATCCTCTCTTTTTTTTATATAATTAGTAGGTATTTAGTCTTTTTAGTTGTTAAAAATTCAATTTTAATATTAAATTTTATTTCTCTCATTTTCAATATTTTTTTGTTGAGGGGAAGACAGAGTTGTTACATTTCCATGAAGAGATACAAAGTACTTGTTTATGCTGATTCCAACCATAAAAATAATTAATTTGGAGTTGATGAATTTTATTTAATGAGAGGAGTTTCGTCTAAGTGTTACCTTTACTTCTATTTTTTCTGAGAAGGTAGATCTTCCCATGAGAAGATTCTTAGGATTGGTTTTATTTTGGGTTTTTGACTTGTTTTTTAGGTTGTTTGAAGTCATGAATAAATTTATCAAAATCTTCAGGATATTTATAGGTGTTATGGTTGAAAAATAGTTTTTTAATAAAAAAAATCAAAGCCTCGATTTTCCAAGAACCCTTCGATCGCTGAATTTTGCAAACAATTATTTAAAAAAATAAAAATAAAGGTGGCAACAAGTTGTTTACCTCGTTAAGAAATAAAAATATAAAAATACAAGCCCGAACATGTGAGCTAGGTTGGAAGGCCCACGCGTTCGAACTCTTTTTTTATAAGGTCTAGGCACACTGGGCTCCTTTCAGGCTTTTTTTTTTTAATTTTGTTATTTTATATTTAAGTAAAAAGTAAATTTAATAAAAAAAATCATTAGATCCAGTTAAGACCATGATTATGGTCGCAAGTTTAACAGGTTAATACACAAAGTCCGTATCAATCCAATATTGTTTTGTTTGAATATATTTTTTAAAATATGTTAGATTGATTTTTTTAAAGCATTTGGTTTATTTTGAAAATTGACTTCGTGATTATTTTTTCTGAGATTGATTTGTACATGATTGTCACAGTTTCGTGATCTAAGTCGCGAATGTAGAAGGTTGACATGGGTTGACCGGAGCTGTTTTAGTATAACACCAAATCAATGTTTTTTTTAAAAAAAATCAAAGTTTAGGCATTTTGTTCATTTAATTTGTTTTCTTCCGGTTTATCCTTTTAGATTTTTTTAAAAATAATTCGTTTTCAGTTTTTTATCCTTTGATTAGGAAAAACATTTTAAAAAAAATTAATTAAACTCATTGAATTTCAAGACTCGAATTATGGGCTTGATATGTTAGATCATAAAGTTCAAATCGATCAAATATGTTATCGTTGTTGTTTTTTACAAAAAAACAGGATACTGAAATCTTTTTCAAGTATTTAATTTATTTTGATATTTATGATATTTTTTGTTTTGGTTTATGCAGGAATAATTTATTTTGATTTATTTTTAAAGAGATTTTTATAATCTTTATTTTTTTTAAAATCCAAATGACATTATTATTGTTCATCAGGTTTAATGATACTTTAAAAAGCAATTCCTGCAATCTTGGCATTATTTTTGTGTTTATAAAAAAACAGTTGAACCCGCAGGCAAATGCGGGTCAAAAGACTAGTTATAAAACTATTCCAGTAAAGTAAGTTCAATCTCCAATTGGTGGTATCACGTTGCCTGCAATTTAACTCAAGGGACCCTCCTTCTTTACTTGCTTTCTTTTTCTTTTTCTTTTTCTTTTTTTTTTTTTTTTTTTTTTTTTTTGCTCAAAACATAAAATACTTATTTCTTTTTGCTCCGACTATGATGTCATCTTGGGAACGTTACTGTGAAAATTTTTAACACGTTTCTGGTGGTAGATAGAAGTTATCAACATCAATATCCTGAGCTGCTAAAATTTGTTTCCTCAAATAATTTCTTGGCTATGGGATAAAAAATGAAAAAAAAAACGAAACGACCGGGTCAATTTAAATCCCCGAAAGGGACGGGACCAGCTAAGGAAGATGCATTACATCAAAAGGTAAGCAACAAGGGAAAAAAAACAATGATCTTCGTGCATATGACAAGAAGATCGTTACAAAGATGGTTTGACTTGATCAAAGCAACCATCCCCATAGGTATATCAAGAAACATCTCTATTTTGATGGGCAGGAAAATGACTTAAATTATAAAATCCCATGAAATTATCTAGGCCCTAGTCATGTTCAGGCAGCCCTTTCATAACGCAAGGTAATTTGTGAAGTAATCACGGGAATCGAATGAGTAGGCTTTCCTCTTTTCTTAGTCATTGAAAAAAGAGAAAAGAAGAACAATAGTACTAAACATGAATGAATTGTGAAATCTTGGAATTGCCAAAGAAATAGAGATGGGCAAATAAACAGCAGGAGTGGATTTTCGATTTTTTAGCTGCTTTCAAATGGGTGTTGCAGATGTGTCCTATATTAGATGATAGATATGAAAATCCAATACCCTACTTGTTACCGGTGCATTTTTCCTTAAGAAGTGGGATATTTCAAGCATAAATGATCCTGGAAAGTAGAGGCTAGGTTACTGGGACAAGCGGTCCATGGATGCCTATACGATGCAACTACATTATTTTGAAGGAAGAAGCTCCGAATTCTTAGCACGAGATTAGATTATCAATAAAAAGAAATTGTAGCTGCATTTGCATATGATATGAAAAGGGTAAAAAATAAATAAGGGAAGCTTAAGGAAGAGCAATAAGGTAACGGTTGGAGAGACTCTGACCCTTCACTTGTATGAGCTTATATAGCAAAGACAAAACAAGGGATATAAAAGAGTCTGATGCTGCTGTGCTGTGCAGTCAGAGTGTTGCTGGTTGTTAATGTAGTATCTACTAAAACCCTCATTCCTTGGGATCCTCAAAAGCCCAGTTAATCTTGGCCGTTCAATCTCCACACAGAAAGGTTCTCACTCGAGTACACGTGCTGCCTATCTTTTCTTCCCTATTCAATATTTTGCTTCCATGCATGGAATTCTCCTCCAACAATATCACAAAAACAAATAAGAGGGGGGAGGGGGGGGCTAGAGTATCTCTATTTTAGAGAGAGAAAAGAGAAAGAGCCATGGTTGTGTTGTGCTTTGATTGTTCTTAAACATGGAGAAAGCTTGCTCATCGCCCATCGTCTTCGACTCATATTTCTTCATTAGAGCTTTGATTTTTGTTTGGCATTAAAACACCCCCATTAAATTCTCTATAGAGGTCTAATGTGTGCACTTGAGAAAGGGGATTTGTATGGCCTTTTCTTTTAGTGGGTCTGATCTTTGTACTTTAACAAGACCGTCACATCTCTCCACTCTTTTTTATTCTCTAGATCAATCATCAGTGCCAAAGCAGCAAACTTCGTGATCTGTTCTATCTGCTACCTGATCTGGGTTTGACTCCGTCCTGGTTCCCTTTTTTCACCAAATGGGTGCCTATCTTTCTTGAAATGCAGCGATCGAGGTAACATTTGTGCTGTTGATTTTGTTCTTCTTACCGTGCCAATTTGATTAGATCAATCAATGGAAACCAATCAAAAGAACAACTTTGTTTGCAAGTATTGCAACAAAAGATATCCCTGTGGCAAGTCCTTGGGTGGTCATATTAGGATCCATTTGAATGCTAATGGAACTTGCTCAACTGATGAAGATGCTAAGGTTAAGATGAGCACGACCGAAAACAAAAGTAAGCAAATCTCTGTGTCTGAAGCTGGTGGTCAGTTTGGCTATGCTCTTAGAGAGAATCCTAAGAAAACAACCAGGTTTGTGGCGGATTCCAGCAATACTACTTCACTGCCAGAACAGCTGTGTAAAGAATGTGGTAAGGGGTTTCAATCACTGAAAGCGCTTTGTGGTCACATGGCTTGTCACTCTAAGAACTTCTTTCAAGACCAGTCGGGGGCTACTATGAAGTTGAAAGGAATCATCATGGACAAGCAGTCAGATAGTGAGACAACTGATCCGATTGAGCCAAGGAGATCCAAAAGAATGAGGTACAAGGCTATTGATGTTTACACTTCTTCATTATCTTTGACAAATACTGCCTCTTTATCTTCTACTTCTGATATAGAGCAAGAACAAGAGGAAGTGGCTAAATCTTTGATGATGTTGTCCAAGGATTCTGGTTTTAAAGGTTGTTTTAGTTCAGTCGCAGATTCTTCAGATAACAATTCCGTGGTTTTAGAGGGTAAATCATCATATATGAAAATGAGGATTAATGTAAATGACGGTATTAATTTCGTGTCCAGCGGTATCGAGTCACTGGAGATGAAGAAAGCAACGCAAAGGGGGGTAAATTCTGCTGAGAATGATCAGTCTGAGAATTCTGATTCCGGGTACTTTAGGAACGGTCCCAAGAAGGTTGAATCAGATGTTTCTGTTCATGGGTTTGCTAGGAATGGTGAATTCAAGAAGCAAGAAGTGGATTCTGTGTTTAGTTATGATGATGAGTTGGATGCTGAATCAGGGAAAAGATTAAGCATGTCAAGGCATATTAGAACTCAATTGGGGAAGGATTTCATCGTGGATGATGTATATAATCAAGGTGATAGAGCTTTGATGGATTCGCAAAAGGGATGCAAGAATGAGTCATGCGAATATCTTAGCAGCAGCGTTCGAAACAGGGGCAGCAAATGTGTTTCTCTCGGGGGACGCAGAACCAGCCATAACAGGATTAATGGCTGCAGTGATTCAATATATGAGAGTGGGGAGAACAGCGTAGATACTGACTATGTCCCTAATCCAATTGCTAATAGTAGTAAGATGATTCAATCTAGAAGTGGAAAAACTCCAATTGAGAAGAGTTCTTCTGGAAAAGCAGAGAAAAAATTGGGGTTGAAAATAGAGAAAGTACACGAATGTCCTTTCTGTCCCAAGGTTTTCCGATCAGGGCAAGCTTTGGGTGGTCATAAGAGGTCCCATTTTATTGGAGCGGCCAGGGTTAGACCTGTGGTGATTGAGCAAGATGTGCCTGAGATATCCACTCGGGGGCTAATCGATCTTAATCTTCCTGTCTCCATGGAGGAAGAGTCAGATGGGTTAGGACCGTGGTAATTCATGAGTTTCTGCAAGTAGGTCAGTCAGATCTCCAAAGGAGAAACTTTTTGCTCGTGGTTTTTGATGAAGATGCTAGTGACTGCTAGAGTGTACAGACAAGGTGAATGCTTTTGCTTCAGATTCAAGGATGTCTTGCTAAGGTAGCTATTCCATTCGTTGCTTGTGAAGATGTAAGAAGCATGTGTTTTCACTTTGTTGGGTTTTTTTTTTTTTTTTTTTCTCTCTTTCTTAAGAGCTTCTTTTGATATCTCATTTGTTTATCCTAGCAATTTATCTCGTTACAAATTTTAAATTCACTAGTCCTTTTGTTTTGGAAAACGTGCGATGTATAGTATTTGGATCCTACATTTCTTTCTTTTCTGTTATTCTTCCATGAATTCATGGGTTCTTGAATTCTATGGAAATGGAAGCCTTGAACAGAACATGCATCTGTTTTGAAATCCCCTACTGTATGTTCTATCGGCGAGCAAAATCCATTGCCATCTGAACTTAATCGTCAACCAGAATCAATTGTTAATGTTCATGTCTTTTTGAGTTTTATGCACTGTTAAAGAATCACGCACCTCCTGCCTTGCTTTATGGGGAGGGGAGAGACACTTAAATATAAAGTGCTATTTGGAAGAGAAGTTTCCTTCTCACTTTACTTGCTCAAGCACCGTGTTTTCACTTTCGCATCTACTCGTATATTTTGTACAATTATGCCTATCTGGGTACAACGTAAGTTATCACGAAACATCACAAGGTGCCGACGTGCCTCGAGCTTAATATCACGCCCATGTTTTCTTCTGCAATTCGCCTTTTCTTCTACCTACAGATCTCATATTAGAGTCTCCCTCCCTCTCTCTCCATGGAACAAAAAGGAAAAAAAAAAAAAAAAAAGTCTCTCCTAACACCAGCCACCAAGTAGTTTTCTCTCTTCAATAATGAATTAAATGCGGTTTAAACACTAAATCACGCTTCCTTGATTAAAAAAAAAGGTACAAAAAAAGTAACGGTGCTGTTTTCTTGGTCAAGCATTATTTACAGGATATCTGATATTCTCAGTGACTAGCTGTTTCACTCATTCGGCCCCTCATCGACGTTGAAATGGGAATATATGGAGTGGTTGGAACACTGCTCTTGCCTTTGAAGATTTATTTTCGTGGAATCGTGAAGAATCAAGATTTTTTTTTATCATTGAAGATAAATTGTGGTTCAAGTTGGTTGTATAGTCACCTAGCATTGAGACAACAATAACCTCGTATTTGTGTTTATTTGAGATTATGGTATATATTAATATTTCATTTAAAAATATATTAAAATAAAAAAAATAACATCAATATATTAAAATAATTAAAAACCACTAAAAATAGCATTAATTCAATAATTTTTCAAATTAAAAACACTTTAGAAAAGTACTCAAAAATAAAAACAAAAATTCTCCCAGAGACACCCTTGATATTGTTGTTTTCTTCATGGCTCCTCCGAATCCATATCACCCTTCGCCTTTTGTCTACATTCATCGCCATATTCTGGAATCTGGACTCGAGTTGTTGTTTTTTTTTTAAAAAAAAAAAACAACTTTTACATTTTCGTTGCGTGTAGTGTCGTGGAAATGTAAATTTAGCATAGCGGTTTATTTGGTTCGATGATGTCACCTCATCCACAAACTAGTACGACGTTGGTAAAACAGTATAGACAAGATAACTTGCAGTATCATACTTCATCGTGTGGGACCGTGAAGCTTTTTATCCACGTCATATTTCCACTCCCAATCTATAAATGGATTGGTGAATTGTACACCAATCTCTTCGAATACAAATGAATTGCCTTATAGAGGTTAATTATGAATTAACTTGGTACTATAAAACGTTTTCGTTTCGCTCCACGAACCAGCACGTCAATTGTGATATGAAATCTTTTTAAATACTAGCAGTAAATAAATAAAATAAACACAAATATTATCTTTATCTTGGAAAACCCATCAAGTTATATAATTGTAACATGGATTTAATAGAAGGGGTTGTGCTAGTGGATCTGGGCAGTCTTTAGAGGACAGCACAATGTATTGCTCTATAAAGAAAATCTCCGCGAGACTGCCGGTGTCAATTTTCTCCCATTGGACCGGTGTGAGAGGACCACTTTCTAGAACCCATGGACTTGCAGCAGCCATCAAGTGCGGTCAAAGAATCAATTGAGATGAGAAAAATAAACACCACGTCAGCTCATTTGTTTGCTCGTGACACGTGGCAGGATAGTCAGGTGGCATTGAGGGAATCAAGGTCAAGGGCCAATTATAGCAACTTGAAAAAATTACCCAGGGCATCTCAATGATAAAAGCTAAATTGTCGATATATTTTTTTAAAATAATATAAATATTTTTTTTTACGTGGTGTATTTCAATGGGAAACAATTATTTTAACAATTCATTTGTTTTTTAATATATTTAATACTAACGGTTTTAGTTTTTTTTTTAGAAAAACATTGAGAGAAGTTGCAAAGATTAAAGAAATAATGTGTTCTATTTCGAGCTATAATAGAACACAGCCATCATCTTTGTTCTTTTCAATCTTGGATATAATTTCCCAGTTAATTAATTATGAGCATTTTAGATTCCCAATTACATCCACTACTGCGCACAAGAAACTCTCAGCGATGGTTAAAAAAATATTAGTGACGATATGCGATTGGCTAAAAAAAGTAGCACGGAAAAAGCATAGAAAAAGACGTCAAAACTATGCTCGCATGGCACGTGGAAAGTTTATATGGGCCTGTAGAAATACATAGAAAGGCGGGCCAGGTAGAGTAGCCGGACCGAGGCAACATCAAGTTTAAGCAGAACTTCGGCTAGAAAATTCCTGCCACTTGGAATGCCAGTCGCTTGTGCCCAAGTGGCTGGAACAGGCCTGGGCTGCTGGAAAAGTAAAATTAAATGGGAGTCTAATTTCAAAAATAAAATTTTCTCTTGAAAAAATTAATATTTATTTTAAAAAATAACAACAAAAACAATAATAAATATCACATCCGAATCACTTGTACTGTTTGTTATATATTATAAGAGATGACATAATCGAAGACAAATAACTCTCTCTTAGACCATGTTTGTTTCCTGAAAAGTAATTTTCGGGAAACCATTTTCCAAACTTTCTTGTGTTTGTTTGCTATTAGAAAAGGTGGTCAACGGAAAACACTTCCCAGTCAAAGAAAAACACTTTCCGGTAAACGGAAATCACTTTCCAGTCAAAGAAAAATTTGATTTGGTTTTCAGAAAAGTGTTTTTCCTTTTAACTGTGTTTGTTTTTCGGAAAGTGATTTCCGGGAAAACATTTTCCAAACTTTCATGTGTTTGTTTGCCGTTAGAAAAGTTGATCAACGGAAAACACTTTCCAGTCAAAGAAAAATTTGGCTTAGTTTTCAGGAAAGTGTTTTCCTAGAAAATTTGGGCGAAAAACACTTTCCAGAGGTTGTAAAAAATTTAGAAATGTCATTATTTGCCGATTATATCAAATTTGATCCTCAAACTTTTGATTGCTATATATATTTTGTTTTGAATATTTATTTTTTAATTTCATCTCTTAAAATTTAATTTTTATATTAACTTTGGTCCTTATTTTTATAATTGATATCTGCTTTTTCCTTATCATTTTTTTATTGAAATTTTTTATCTATCAAATTTGATCCTCATTCTTTTGATTGTTACTTATTTTATTTGAAATAATTTATGAAATTTTAATTATTATTATTTTAATTTCTTCATCTTTCAATTTTTTTATTTTTTATTTGATCTCTGTTATTTTAATTATTATTTATTTTATCTGAGATAATTTATGAAATTATATTTTTTTTCAATTTTATTCTTATTCAAATTTTTAATTTGTAAGATTTGCTTCTTATTATTCTAATAAACTTGAAAAAAATAAAACATTAATAAGTTATTTTCCAGTTTATTTTTCATAACATAACCAAACACTAGAAAGTGTTTTCCAACTTATTTTTCATTACACTACCAAACATCAAAATTTACTTTCTCATAATTCACTTTTCAAAAAAAATCTATTTTTTATCAAACCAACGGGCATTAGTTTTACTATATAGATATTTATTTGGGATTCCAACTTTAATTGAAAAGTTACTGTGGGCTGGGTTTAGTGGGATTATTGGGCCTGGTCTGACCTAGGCACGCACTGACACACATCACTTGAAAATCCATTAACTCATAGTGGGTCTTTACTTCCTTTTTCCTGTCCGCCTCTCTCTGTCCTCCTCCTCCCGCTGCTCCTGCTGCTGCTGTTAGGCAGCTAAGTTCACGCAATCTGCTGCCGCTGCTGCCTATCAAGGTAACTTTCAGTAATTACGTTAAAATAGATTTTACTCAAGTTCAGTGATCTTTATTTTGTCATTTTTAACTCTTAATAATCTTTATCTGGTTACTTTGTAGTATCTCCCGCACAGCCCTCAATTTGATTCTCCTAAATTAATTAATCAGATGCAACGATAGAAAAACGTGTTTTTTTTTTTGTATAATTGGAGTGTTAGGTTTCTAGTTGTCTTTGTGTTTGTTGATGTATTGATACAAATCTGTTTTTATTTTTTATTTTACTGTCTTGTGAATCTGTGGCATGGTTATTTGATGGGTTTCTTCGTGTGTTGTTTGTCTTCATGTCTTATGTATTCTATGTATTTCTTGGTATCCTGGTCCTTCTGCCCAATCGGGTATTAGTTTGAGCAACTGGTTGCTTCTGGTATTATTTTTTGCTTATAAATAGTAGAACCGTATTTCAATGTACAAACGTGTCCTTTCCTTTTGCAATAATTCATTTCATCATGATCATGTACGATTACTTCTGCTGTAATGGAACAGCCAACTCCTTACATGATATAAATTGATGGTGTTAACTTCAAAATTCCGGGAAGGATGTGATATCAAGATGGTGTGCTTGTATCAATTTCTGCAAAAGAGCAGGAGACAAACATAATCAACAAACACGGAAAGATTCCTTTCTTCTCTTTTTCTGTAATCTATACAGTGTGAAAATAATTAAAACACACCTCCTTTTTATGTGCCTGTTACAATGTTACCATCACCACTTCCATTGTTTTTTTAGTACTTTGATCCAATGTTGTCTATACTAAAAGTTTCAACTGACATCCACAATAAACATTTTGAAGATTGGCATGTGCTATTATTCTTTAATTGTGACCGAGGATGATCATGCAACAAATTATCTGTGTGGAATCTCTCTATTTATTCCAAATCTATTCTGTGAATATCACGCATGCTTTTGTGAATGCAAGCGAAAAGGGGGATAAGTACACAATCAAGAAACTGCATACACAAGTAAAGGTGGATCATCGTTGATGCATTTTCCATGTATTTCAGGCAGTGTTTTCTGAAGGAGTTTGAAATTTCCTTGGAATGGCTTTGGTTGTAATCTGCGGCCAGCCATGCAGTGGGAAGTCCACAGCTGCATTTTTCCTAGCTGAAGCTCTCAAAGAATCAGAATCTAACTCAACCATTAGAATAATTGATGAAGCTTCTTTTCATCTTGATCGTAATCAAAGTTATGCCAACATGACTGCAGAGAAGAATTTAAGAGGAGCGCTCCGGTCTGAAGTTGATAGATCTGTATCAAAAGACAATATAATCATAGTGGATTCTTTGAACAGCATCAAGGGTTACAGGTATGAGCTATGGTGTTTGGCTCGTGCTGCAGGAATAAGATACAGTGTGTTGTTTTGTGATGTCGAAGAAACTCAATGTAAAAAATGGAATGAACAACGTATGGAGAAGTGTGAAGCTACATATGATGATACTATCTTTGAGGACCTGGCAAGAAGGTTTGAGAGGCCAGATAGAAGAAATCGATGGGATTCTCCTCTGTTTGAGTTATCGCCATATAAAGATGGTATTCAGAAATCTTCAGCTGCCATTGTAGATGCTGTTTCATACTTAACAAAAAAAGTGGACTCAAAAACTCGGGATGTTAAAATTTTACATCCAACAATTGCTACACAAAGTACACGATTTTCGGAGGCAAACTCTCTATACGAGCTGGACAGGGCAACACAAGAGGTTACCAATGTCATTGTAGAAGCACAATCCCAGTCAATCGGAGGACCTCTAAATGGAATTTCTCTTGGCCCGGGTTTACCAACTCTTAATATGTCAAGATCAGTTGGGCTACCAGAGTTACGGAGACTGCGTCGGACATTCATCAAGTTGACAGGTCAGACAAGCTTAAGTGGACCTCCCCCTCCTTCGGATGCAGAGAGCGCAAAAAGGATGTTTGTTGATTACTTGAACAGGGAATTGGGAACTACTTGAAGAAGGAATACGAGGATTATGCTATGCCCATTCATCTGCTACTGCTAGTGGCTATGGTGCAAGTGAAGCCGTAAGAATTACATTTTGAATTAGTGTTGGATGTTCAAGTTTTTGTACCGACAAATATAGTGCCACTGTAGGGGATTTGTCGCTGAATGGTGGCATTTTTTTACTTATTTGTATCATTGAAATCTGAGCAATATTTTGTTAACAACGCAGCAGTGTACCATTGGATCTTGTATTTTCCTTTTTCTCGTGCTGCATTTTGAGTTGTAGTGCTGCTGGATCAAGAAAGTCTCTCAACCGGATGGTCCCTGTTGAATCTTATCTTGAGGTGCAAGTTTGTATTCCTGTCTTAATCAAGTAATCGACTGTCTTTGTAAATGATTGCTCAAAAAACACAATATCAATAAACGAAAGGCTTTGTAGATGGAAATTGGAAAATTTTCAGCACTTTTGTGTTGAAGACGACAGAAATTTGTTTTATGGTTCTAGAACTATGAAAGGTAACGTGCGAATTGGATGAGTAAAACTCGAGGCATTTGTTATTCTGAACAAGCAACCAAGCAGCATAGGCTTCTTTATCTTATAGCCTAATATGCAGATATGGCCATTAGATGCTGCACTGCATGCCATTTCACATTTCCATTTCCATGTGAGAAATTTCCATCATTGATTACTTCGCCGAGAGGACAGGATAAACTCAAAACAGGGACTAAATCTCATGTATTTCTAGCTAAATAATCCAAAATTACCCTGAGTTTTTCATCAAACTAGATTTAGGTTGTGTTTGTTTTTGCAGTGACACCATGTTTTTAAAATTTTTAATTTTTTATGTGTTTTTTTATTATTTTGATGTTTTGGTATTAAAAATAAATTTAATAAAAATAAAAATATATTATTTTAATGCATTTCCAAACGAAAAAACACTTTGAAAAAAAATCACAACCATAATATCAAACACCACATGAACTATTTTTGATATAATAATAATAATACTACTCTCCGTCTAGGTTTTCATCCTTTCATTCTTTTCTTTTTTAATATTTTATTTTTATGACATGTTAAAATTAACAAAATAATATGTTTTTTATTAAAATAATAGTTTGAGGTCATTAATTAAAAATATTAAAGTTTAGGAAATAAATTCAATTTGATTCAAAATACAAGATAACTTGGAATATCTTTTTGCCCTCAAACTTTGAAAGCATGTATACTTCAAAAATGCCTCCATGCCCGTATTAGGCAAGTGCTGGACGCAACGTTTCGGATGGAAGACCTGGAGATACTATAAAAAATAATATTAAATAAATTCATATTTGGATTTATTTGTCTCATTCTTATCTGATTTATATTTAGAGAGGGGGCTAACATATCTCCAATTGCAAGAACCTTTTGAAAGAGTAAAATAATCATTGTATTTCAATGGAAAAAGTCATTTTAACAAGCAATTTTGTATTTTTCTCCCCGTGTAAATCTTTAATTAAAAATACTTCTAATATGTGCTAGAGTTTATTTTTTAAAATATTTTATATTTGAAAATATATTAAAATAATATATTTTTTTATTTTTTAAATTTATTTTTAATATTAATACATCAAACAATAAAAAATTAATTTAAAATTAAAAAACTTATTTTAAAAACCTTATTCAATATTCACCCAGCGAGGAAATGCCAAGTCACCACGCCTCCCCTGCTTATAGAGAGGTGAGACTCTCTCTAAATTCGAAAATAAAAATCACATACTAGTAGTCGACCGAAGACGATACTATATGTGGGGATACAGCTATAATACATTTTGGTGTTAAATTTGTAATTTTCTTTTGAAAATGTAGACCTAAATATATTTTTAAGTTTCATGATTTAAAAAAAAAACACCCAAATAACAAAATAAACTGTGAGGGAAGGGTGAAATTCCCAATGCCAATTACTGTAACTATAGATTCAATGATATTATGGATTGTAATATTGAAAATATGATTTTACCTTTAATGACAATAATATTTTGCCTAACTGATAATGATAATAGGATTTTTTTATAATTTTTGAAACAGTAAAAATATAAAATTATGCCTGGGCCAAAATATCTAGAGACGGCATATAGAAGCATATGTTTGCCTTTTCATTTTTAAATGTACGGTGAATTTACTGGATTGTCCTTGGAGTAAAAAAAAATTAACTTTGGTTCAAGGTTGCTTTTGTCATTTTACTATTTTTTTTATATTATTAAGTGGGTTGGGTGGCACATATATGCTTTACTGTTTGATAAATATTATTAAAAAAATTATGAATGCTTGTATTTTAGGCGTCAACGCATAAATATTGGTTATCGTGTTTGAGCGGTATATACAGCATCATTCAACTGTTAAATGACGGCGTTTGAATTGTTTAGGCGAACCCTCTATTCCCAACCAACACGTGTTAGTAAAATATATTTAATTTGGCACTGGTGACTTTTTTTTCTATTTTCTTTTTTATTTCATACTTAATCCTTTAAATTTTCAAAAAAATCCTTTAATTTATTTTTTCCTTAAATTTCCTCTATATTATTTTAATTTCTATTTTTTTTCTTGATTCTTTTATAAAATCTTGATTTTTTTACAATTTAATCATTCAATTCTAATTTGGTATGTGTTGTTTTTTTTCACCTTGATTCTTTTTTTTTATTTTTTTGTGTATTTTTTACTGGTTTTCAATCTCACCCCTTAATCTGGATTTATGGTATATTATTTTTTTCAACTTGATCCTCATTCTTTTGATTTTGTTTTTTATTTTGCTACCCAGGTTACACATCTATCATGCCAACCCCGGTTGACTCAGACCACTTTTTTTATGTTTTACTCATTTTTGTTTTTCCAAATGTTATATTTATAAACTATCATGATCATTTTTTGTTATAAAAAACAATACATTTACCAACTTTGTTTTTTTTTTTTATATATATTTTTTTAGAAAACAACTTATTAAACTCGATCGAGACTACAATCCAAGTAGTTGATTTTTTTTTATTTAAAATGCTCACGTGGTATCTAAACATCATTTTTTTTTTAAAAAAAAAACTGATCATAGCACAAACCTATGTCTAGTATTTAAATAAACATAACCTTACTTCAACGATTTAATTAATTATTTTTAATTTATAAATTTTCACAGTAATAAAAATTAATGAAATACTATGATTGGTGATATGGTAATGTTATGCAGAAGTTATTTAAAATAAAAACATAAGCAACATAATTTTTCATATAAATTTTACAACAAGACATGACATCATAATATCCAGATAAAAAAATAAATTATGTTTTTCACAGATAACAAATTAAAAGAAAGATGAACATCACTACAAATTTGAAAGAGAAAAAAAACGAAATTATGATTCATCTTTTCATAACCAGTGCAATCATTTTTTAAATAATTTAAATTTCAGACATCCAATATTTTTTTTATAATCGTATAAAAACCATGATTTCTAATTTTCTATTCTTGTAATTTCATATATTTTTACATATAAATCACTATGCTGGTTTTTAGTGTTTATTTCTGTTTACTTTAAAATAAGATTTTATATATTATATAGAAGAATTAAAAAATCAATAAATCAATATTTTTAAAAATTGCCATATCATCATATCTATATTGTTTCGTATTCGTATTCGTATCCCGTATTCGTGCACGTGCTACTTTGCCCATCGTTCAACCATCCTCTTTCCCCGCCCATTGAAATGTTTTCCCACTAAGATTTGTCGTAGCAGACATGGCGGCAAAGCTGGCAGCCAAAACAGCGTATGTGATCTACAGAGACTATTAATTGATATAATTAGTTAAATATATATATATATATATATATATATATATATATATATATATATATTATAGTTTTTTCCTAGAAAAAAAAAGTTGTTTTTTTTTTAATATATATACAGGAAGTGTATTTTGATTTTATCGAGGAGCGAGAGGCCTATTTGTTGCTCAACATAATCTCATCCTTGCCCTATGCATAGTTAATGTTCTGATTTCGAAAGTTATAATCAACACAAACTAGGCATTGACAGAATATTTTTAATATTTACTATCACAATACTAAATATTACTAAACAATATTTAGTATTGTGATAGTGATTGTTTTTAAAATATTTTTTTATTTAAAAATATATTAAAATAATATATTTTTTATTTTTTAAAATTTATTTTTAATATCATCACATCATCTGAAAATTCACAAAAAATTTTAACAGAGAAAAAATAAAAAAATTTAAAATTTTTGAAGAATATTTTTTCAAAAATACAAAAACAAATAATATCTTAAATGACCTGAAAAATAAATATTTTACAGACGGTAGAGGCAACTAAAAGCATTCTAATGAGAAGTTTGGTACAACAGCAGAAGAAAATGATGTCTCAACATTTATTTCCTGAAAACTAAGGCATACAAAGGAGATTGCGACAAGGGAAGTGCAGGATTCGAATGCTACACCTTTTTGCCCATCACAAATAAATGGTATTATCCATGAGAAAAAAGCTCGAAACCGATCTCTTACCCTGTAATTGCTATTTTGATTTATTTCATTCTCCATAGTCCAGACAGGAACCTAATACAGCAAGCAAGACCAAACCGCCTAATCCTGCACCTCAGAAAATTCGTTCTTACATTCATCATGGATTATCATGGTAATTACGAGACCTCAAGATCATCGTCCATAATAATCTGAAAGTTTGCATCAAGGAGGGTTACTAGTGATTTGGATTTCCTGTTCCGAACCCTGCCTGCTTCTTTCAATAACTCCACTAACCGTTGCTTCTCGTCATCCACATCAGGATTTGCTGTTCCTAGCTTTTCCTCCCTCATGCCAACCACATAGTCCAGAATTTCGATGGCATCATCCAACCTGTCCATTAATTACAAATTCGGAATGCACAAGAAGCCTTATATATACCTGAATTAAACTAGAAGTGAAGGACATAGTATATAATTATTTATATGCTCAATCAGTTTAATGTAGCAGGATCCTACACAGTTGAGAAAAGAAAGGAAAAAGAAGAGTACCTGCCCATTGCATCATAGGTGCCTGCTAGGTTGCTATAAACCCCCAAAGTGTCTGGATGATGGGGTCCATATTCCTTCTCCAATATGCTTCTTGCTTCTTTGAACAGATCCGCAGCCTCGTTTATTGCGTAACACTGCACGCAGGCTAGACCCATTTGGTTCAAAGCAATCCCAAACAAGGCAGATTTTCTCTCTCCACTTGCTCGAAATTTTGCTATGGCACTCTTGAAAGTTCTGTAAGAATCAGCATAATTCCCCATCATATAATAAATGACCCCCATCTGGGCTTCAATTCCTGCGACTGTGTTTTGCTGACCCGGAGCATCAGTACCGTAGATCTTTAAAGCCTTCTTGAGTAATTTGAGTGCCCGATCATACTCGTTCATGGACTGATATAAAGCAGAAACGTCAATAAAACCACTGGCTATAATTTCTTCTGAAGGCCAGACCCCCCCTGCAGGACGTGGCTTTTCGTAAATCCTAAGTGCGTTTTCACAGTAGGATTTAGAATCCCTGAACCTCCCTATTTTGTTATACAAGTCAGCCAAACGTACAAAAACGGAAGCAACTGCTGGGTGATTCTCTCCTTTTCTTGACTTGAAGACAGTAAGCGCTTTCTGATAAGTGAAGATAGCCTCATCATAGCGTGCCAAAGATAAATATGCATCTCCAATGCTGCAATCAATGGAAGCCACATCCATGTCCTGGCCATTTGCTGCCATGGCCATGCTTGCTAAAACATAATGCTCAAGAGCAGATTCATAATTTCCTTTTGCTTCACAGATAATGCCCATAAGCCTTCTATCTGCTGCTTCTTCAAGAGTTGCGGCTGGGCCACCTTTCTCCCCATGGATGTCAAGTGCTATCTGACAAAGCTTCTCAGCATCATCAAATTGCAATGCTTGAACGTGAGCCTCAGCTACATATCGGCATGTCTCACCAACTCGAGGATCTGTTTCTCCCAAGACTTGCCTTTGGATTTCGAGACCAGCTGAATAGCACAGTGTTGAATTCTCATTCTGGCCAAGCATTGCGTAAGTATCACCCAATTGCATGCAACCAGCAAACTTAGCCAGTGCATGATTTGGACCATCTTCTATTACTGGAATCTCAATAGAGCGCTCTAGAACAGGAATTGCCTCATTATATTGGCCTAAGCTGCAGTATATTGCTGCTAAAACATGCAAAGACATAACGTGCTCTAAATTGGGTATTCCATTTGCGCATACCTCAAATGATTTCGTTGCTCGAAGAGAAAATTCAAGGGTTTTTTGCGGATTTTCACCGGAAGATATCATATCCCTTGTTAGTTTAAGCAAGAATGGTCCAAGGTCGGGGTTATCTAATCCCGCAGTCTGCAGAAGATGCTGATCAATTCCATTCCGGAACTTTTCTCGAACAGAAGCGAAACTTCCCTGCTTCTTCACTGCAAAAACTGCATTTGGTCTTCTTATTTTCTTGTCCAACATCTGCCTATCGGTCGGAGGCTTCTCGTGAGAAGATTTGCTCTTAGGATTCCATCTTGCAGATGCACCAGATTCTGATTCCATGCGGAAAAGCTGCTTCTTAAGCCTTGCAGCTTGGCTTTTAGCCTTTTTTTGGTCAGTAGACCCATTATAATCGTCATTGGAAGCTGTGAAGCCAGCAACACAATCCCCTTCTATATTCTCCGATATTGTCACCTCTTTGGTTATCTCTGTTTCTTCAATATCTCCAACAAGATGGCGCAATTCCGAATCAATCCTCGATTCCTCACCATATGACAGAAAACTAGCCCTGGAGGGAGAAGGATCAGAGCATTGCATCCTATAGACATTGTGATACAGATGGTCGATGGAGGTGTCAACGATGCCATGAATGGCTAGATCAATGGAGTCACTGCATGGACTGTGAGGGCTTAATGTGCTTCTTGGAGACCTGATCATCCGGTGGCTACAATCACTACCCTTGTAAGACATGCAGTCTCCAATTGTATCATCATCTCCTCTTCTATATTCACCTCCATTTAAAACATCCATGGCTAGTCCCGGCATTTCACTGCAGGGATCGATCAAACTCTGCTATAATAATCAATGAAAGAAAAAGGTTGTTAGGAATTAGAGCATGTTCAGAATGTATATAAATATACTAATGTGTTTGCATGTCTCAAAACAAAATATCAACAACAAACCATCAGAAGATAAGAGAAATTTGAAAGATAAACTGACACAAATTGACATAATATTTCTTCATATGATAAGAGATAAGAAATGAGTCGTACTACATACCTTACTGATCACTGTTATTCTTTTTTGTAGTAAATACTAATGAAGAAAAACTTTTCTACCTTGTCTTTCTCTTTTTCTGAAAGTTCTCTGCTCTGGCTGTAACGGACAATAGACAATCAAGCTAGAGCTAGAGCTAGAGCTAGGCTATATCATTGATTTTTTCTTCTTCTCTGTTTGCCTATAGTTATACACACATGAGGCTGAAGATGAAGAAGGTGACATTGGAGACACGGGCAGGGGAAAAATATATAGGAATTTGTAATAAAATAAGCAAGGCCTGAAGATGTAAATAAAACACGCATATGTATATGTAGGCGTGGAGGCGCAGAGAGGTGCAATGTGGAAGCAACGAGGACGGCGACTCCTCTCCCACCCTCTCTTCTCTCTCTACTGTCGTGAAGTGGAAACATGTATCGATAATTAATTTGCAATTAAGCAATTAATAGTTTAATACTAATTTGCTTATAGTTCCTAAGATAGTTTCTAGATTGAGTTATGGTGTCGAGATTAGGGTGAGTAATGCAGTAGCAAATTTTTGACTGTCACGGAAGAAACACACCACGCTTAAAAAAAAATAAAAAAAATATGATGCCGTAAGCTTGGATTGGTTCAAAAGAAAGCAACATTGGATTTCGACGCTCCATCAAATTCCGAGTATCAAAGAGTTTATTTAGCTGTGAGGATGTAGATATATACGCACAGCACAATCAATGGAGTATTTAACTTTATATATAAATACAGCAACGCACAGACCACAGATCAATGGAGTAATTAATTAGCAATCTAACAGCCTGGTTATAGATTAGAACTCTTTGTCCGTCCAGCACATTCTTTTTCGACAAAGACAAAGTAACTAAAATTCATTTAATTTCAGAAATAGGACAGCCTTTGGATATAACTATATATATAATTATTTATTTATCATCACAATAGAGTGACAGACACAAATTCAATACCAGACAAGCAACAACCCATCAAATTGGACTCTCTCAGCAACGACAACGACAACGACAAAAACTCTCTCCATCTTCCTTCTGTTCTCGTTCTCGCATTCAAGAATCACGCCCCTCTTCAACGGAACAAAAACGGTAATTTATCTTGCCCTTGAAAAACCCTAATTGCTTTTATGATTCAAATGCGTTTGTTAGTAAGTCGGGTTCTCTCCCTCTTTTCGGATCTGATCTGCGTGTCATTCTTCATCTTCCTTTTCTTTTAATTTCCTTTTTGAGATCTCTGAGAGAGAGAATTGCTGTAGAAATTATTTCATCTTAATTCTTCTTTCCAAATCCAATACGTTATAAGTTTTTCATTTTTTTCTGTTTGTTTGATAAGAATCCAAGAGAGTCCGTTAGGGATTCAAAATCGGGTGAGACTAATGTTGTGTTTTTGACTCTTGTAGCAGGTTGATCTTGATTGATTGGTTAGTTTCTAGAGATATTGAGAAAGTGAAAAAAGACATTGTTTGTCATCTGAAATCCATCGTCATCGAGAGCTTACATTGTTTCCATATTGCGTGGATTTGCTATTCGTAACTAGAAAATGAAATCTGGTTGTCCCAATTAGGAAACGGTATTGGTTTTCTGTCCTTTGGATAATGCGAGTTTGTTGCTGGGGAATTGTAAAGGAGGTCGTGTTCTATGCTCGTAGGAGTTGTGCGGATTAATGGTAACATATATAGAAGCTTTTATGCTATGATAGGTTTGTTTTCTGCACTTCTTGGAGATTTAGGTTTAAGTCGGATAATTGGAGATTTAGGTTTAAGTCGGATAATTAGTGGATTTTGAAGTTCGTTTGCTTAATAATTTGGACATGAGAAGCCCTTGGTTCAATAAACCACTTGCTATTTTTGGCCCCAGACCGCCAGTTAGTTGGTTGCTGTTGTGCGTTGTTTGTGTGCTTGGACTGATAGCTATCTTGGGTTCTACTTCTCTGAGTGCGTTTGATTCCGTGACTCCCACTCCCGTGCTTGATATTTATTCAAATTATAGAAGGTTAAAGGAGCAAGCGGCAGTTGACTATTTAGAGCTTAGAACACTCTCATCAGGAGCTGGTCGGCAAAGAGAGGTGGGACTTTGTGGCAGAGAACAAGAAAATTATGTTCCTTGTTACAATGTCTCAGCAAATTTGTTGACTGGGCTTAAAGATGGGGAGGAGTTTGATCGGCATTGTGAAATGTCAAGACCGAGGGAACAATGTTTGGTTCGCCCTCCAAAGGACTATAAGATTCCCTTAAGGTGGCCTGCTGGTAAGGATGTGATCTGGAGCGGAAATGTTAAGATAACCAAAGATCAGTTTCTTTCTTCCGGAAGCATGACCAAAAGGTATCTCTTCTTTGATTGATCCTAACTGGGATTCTGGTCCTTAACAGAATGGTCATTTCAAGTTATGATTGTATTCCTGGTTATCAATTTTTCTTTTAGATATATTTACATTCTTTTGAGAGAGAAAATACTACAGGTTGATGTTACTGGAAGAGAATCAATTTGCCTTCCACTCTGAGGATGGATTGATCTTTGATGGTGTGAAAGATTATTCTCACCAGGTTGCAGAGATGATAGGATTAGGAGGTGACTCTGAATTTGTTCAAGCTGGTGTAAGTGTTTTTAGCATTATTAATGCTTTTTTGGGGGAGATTTGGTTTTCAAAAACACATGCAATTACAAAATAGATTACTCTATTGTCTGATATAATCTTGTATTGATTAATATTCATGACCATAACAGCAAAGGTGCCTTTTGGTTTTCCCTTTTTCTTACCTGCTGTTTATTTAGTCTTTTTTAACATATCGTGTTCATTACAGGTGCAAACTGTGCTAGACATTGGTTGTGGATTTGGTAGCTTTGGAGCTCACTTAGTATCACTGAAACTAATGTCTGTTTGTATTGCGGCATATGAGGCAACCGGAAGCCAAGTTCAAATGGCCCTCGAAAGAGGTCTTCCAGCAATGATTGGCAATTTTATTTCACGACAACTTCCATATCCATCATTGTCATTTGATATGATTCATTGTGCTCAATGCGGTATTGTTTGGGATAAAAAAGGTATTTAATTAGTTTCTAGATGAGGGATATTCTCTGCTAATTGCTTGATGGCCTTATTTTGTGTGCTGCTGGCTATAGCTTTATAGCTACTATCTTGCCTCCTGTTGATATGTCAACAGATATCTCTGTTGCTGCCATACAATACTCTTCCTTTTCTTTTTCAAAATGGTTTAGTTCTCTTAAATGCACCCATTTGCATCCATGGATTTTGGATAACTGATCTAAAGTCGACAATGAGAATCAGCTGCCATAAATCTATCTGAGTCTTCTCTTCCTCTTTAATCCTTTCAGAGAAAATTGCGTCTAGAAAATACGTGCCCATCATAAAGGAGAGATTATTTGAAACTTTGTGCATTGTGTGTTATATGATAAATAAGCTGATAATTACATGCTGTGCCAAATCAATACAGTATGGTTATTTCTTATTGCTGGGGGCTACATGAATGATGAAGAGAATGATACAATAAAATAATTCATGTGCTAGTTGATTGTATATTTGTATTGCTGAATTTAGAGCCCCTAAAGAGAGAAGGTGTGAATCACTGGAGGAGGTTTCATTTTAATGTCACTATTGATAACGTTCTTGGACTTTCGAGTATTCTTATTCTGAGATATGTGTATTTGGAGAACTTGAAGGGACTGTTGGTTTTTCAATTTTTCTCACTTTACTTTCTAACAGTGACTTAATAAAACAGATGGTATGCTCCTTATAGAAGTGGATCGAGTTCTCAAGCCTGGAGGTTACTTTGTTTTAACTTCACCAGCAAGCAATCCACACGGAAGTTCATTGAGTACGAAGAAGAGAAGCACACTGACACCAATAGACGAATTTACTGAAGAAATCTGTTGGAATCTTATAGCTCAGCAGGATGAGACTTTCATCTGGCAGAAAACTGTGGATGTTCATTGCTATAAAACTCGGTGAGGATATTCACAATAAAGCACCAGTATCCCCTAAATTAATTTTTTCCCCATGCAGACATTGAGTGGGTTTGACTTCTGAACTTTTATTATATAGCTTCTAATACATGCCTTGCCTTTTCATTTCTACAGCTTACTTGAATTATCGAGCTTCTGTGTTTTTCACCTTTCTTCTCTGACTTGCAATTTTTCTGGAAGAGCAAGAATAATTCTTTTTTTTTTCTTTTTGGTCTTTCCTGCAGCAAGCATGGTGCTATACCAATTTGTAATGATGGCCACGATTCTTCATCTTATTATCAACCCCTTGTGTCATGTATAAGTGGGGCCACCAGCAACCGCTGGATTCCCATCCAGAACAGGTCCTCTGGTCCCCATTTGAGCTCAGCAGAGCTTGAAATTCATGGAAAGTATTATTTCAATACATTTTACTTTTGTTGCCTTTTCTTTTATTATCTGACATTTTCAATGTATAAGTTCCTTTCCCTCTTGTTTCCTTTTCTTTTTCCAAATTTTTACATGATATAGATGTCCTAGTTTATTGATCCATTATCATCCTTGCAGGAGTTCAGCCGGAAGATTACTTTGAAGACTCTCAGGTTTGGAGATCAGCTCTGAGAAACTACTGGTCTTTACTTTCACCTATAATTTTCTCCGACCATCCTAAGAGACCAGGTGATGAAGATCCAACACCTCCATTTAACATGGTACGCAACGTCATGGACATGAATGCTCGATATGGAGGTCTAAATGCTGCAATGCTGGAGGAAAATAAATTAGTTTGGGTGATGAATGTAGTGCCTGTCAGGGCTCCTAATACACTTCCTCTCATACTTGATCGTGGTTTTGCTGGTGTCTTGCATGACTGGTATGTTAGTTTCATTTAAGATGCATGCTGTTATATAAGTGTAGTTTATAAGTATGTTTCACCTTAAATCATTTGAAACTTTGCTGTCTGACTTATTCTTGATATTTGAAGAATGCCTTGATAATTAAATACTTTGCAGGACTTGTCTTCTTCTTTAAAGGAACTTTGGTGAACCAAACATTTTTTCTTAAATGCAGTCTTTGTAAATGCTCTGTAATTCTTGCCTGTGCACCTGTCTTGAGCAACATCCTCATAAAAAACTTCTGGAATTCAAGATGCCCTGCCTACAAGAAGTTTTGTGAAAATTTTTTTACCCATGCTGCAGATGCATTTATCATGACGGTGATGATGCTACAGTTTCAAGCAGTTGATTCATAAAAATCATGGACATCAACTTTGCTAATGAACTTTACACTTCCAACCTGAGCTTAAAGAGTTGAATGCTGCTGGCAGTAAACTATGCCTTGGATTGGCACTGCAAATTCAGGACCTTGTTTATGATGCTTTTATTCTCAAAAACCTCTCCTAATTTTTCTGGTCATATCTTATCAATTTTTCCATGAAAACATGTTGAGGAATAGTGCTATTTTATTTCAATTTAGCAACAAAGTAAATAAACTGTCTTCTTTTGGGCAGGTGTGAGCCATTCCCCACATACCCCCGAACATATGACTTGCTTCATGCTAATGGGCTTCTCGCACATCTCAGTTCAGAAAGATGCAGCATGATGGATTTATTTTTAGAGATGGATCGAATTCTACGCCCTGAGGTACATCTCGCATCCCTCTGGATATATCTTAACCATACTTGAAAATTTTGTGCAATGACCTATATGACAGTTCTCTTTCTTTCTTTCATTTTTGTTTTGGTTTTGTGGTGTGTGGAGATTTCCTCGCTCAGTTTCTATTTTTTTGTGAATGCCCCATGTTCCTCTCCATGATGTAGACTCGGAGAGTATACAATACATGCTTTGATACGTGGGTGCAATTAGTTCCCATGTCTAGAATTGACAAGGAATGAGGAACAATAATACTTGATAATCTTGCTGGCTGAATTGAAAGTGATTACATGTGCCGAACTTCATAACCAATGACCACATTTCTCTTGGGAATATTTTCTTCCCATTCTGCCTATAATCTGATGTTCTGAACTCCCCACACCCTTCCCCTGGTGCGATTAGGTCCCATGCCTAGATTTGATTAGGAAAAGAAAAGTGTCCGCTTTACCTTTCAGGATGCATTGCTGCCATTCATTGTTTCCGTGGTGCTTGGCTGCCTTACCTTGTTTTCTGCAACCCACAAAAAAGCATCAAGTCACTCTCTTTTCTTCTTCTTTGTTTGATCTTTTTCTAATGCAACCAGCTCATTTTGCAGGGATGGGTTATCTTTGCTGATAAATTAGGAGCTATTGAGATGGCACAGGCACTTGCTATGCAGATACACTGGGAAGCTAGGGTGATTGACCTAGATAATGGCAGTGACCAGCGGCTACTTGTTTGCCAAAAACCATTTGTGAAAAAATGAGTGATCCTGCAACAGAAGTCTCATGACCATGGAAGTGAACATGTTTTTGCTCCGGTAATTCCTTTAATCCTCTCTGGAAAATTTGCCAATAAAAAATTTAGGTGGTAATTTTTTGTTCAATATGGTATAGATTTCACCAGTGGCCTCGTGGCTCACTGGTACCCTTGCAAAACGAGGGGGTTGAGGATTTGAGTGCTATTTCCACCTTAAGCAATACTTCTTTCAAACAGAGACGCCCGCTTGCGCGCGCACTGTTTTTTTTTTCTGGTTAACAAACAAAGTTTGAACTAGGAACTCCAGATCAGTTTATGTCTGTGTCGGTTCACGACAACATAAGACCCTAAGCAGCTTGTTCATTAAAAACACCATAAACATTTTATAACATGTAGATCAATACCCATGATAACTGGTCCAATCACTGACGCAAATCTGTTTCTTTCATTGACTAAAGACTTGTAACAAGACTTGCAGCCAGTCTGGGCTGCAGAGTTTCTTGGTGGAAAAAAAAAAAAACCTCCATACCGCACCGTTCAGTGATTAATGATTAACATTAGATATAAGCCCTTCGATCATCTCAAAAATCAACGTGTTCTTGAGTTTGTTAATTAGATAAGGGATTTCTGCATATATGCATGTATGCTTGAGTTTGTTAACTATGATGGAGTTAACTGGGACTAACACGTAGGGCTAAAAAGCATTACTGTTAGGTGCAGTTCAGTATCTGTGCTTGAGAAAAATGAATTTTTTTTTTCTGGACTTAACAGTGGTGCCTTAGAATTGATCGTGATGCTCTTATTGCCAGATCACGAAATTTTTTTGACAGCTTCACAGCGTGATAAATGCCTGGGCTTGAGTTCAATGGCTAAAACAGACGTTGGGGAAGCGTGGGCTGTAGATTAGAAGAAGGCTTGATTCAGAAGTGGGCTGCGAAGCATTCCAAGTTTTTTGTCAAAGCATTTGTAGTAATTCTTTCATCATGCTCTTTCTTTCTTTCTTTTAATTCTTTTGAGTGTTAATTTCTTTATTATTTCAGTATGGGACACACTACATTGGACAACTCATTGTATTACACTGTCGCGTGATAACTGACCGGCAAGGAAATGATAGTTACAAATATATTCTTGCTCTCTGACCCTTCAAAATTCTCCAATTTAAGTAAAATACTTTTATGCAGAGATGGGAAGTGAAAAAGAAGCCAGAGAAATCTCAAAATCATGATTGACTTGAATTCTAATATCAGATACTCAAATTAATTGCACGCTGTGAGGTTTAGCACTCACATGGGAGTAGTTTTGTAATGGCAGCTGTGTGGCATTGGTGATGTATTGGGGAAGCGCTGAGCAGGTATCAAGAAAAGAGTATCTGTATGCTTGGTTGGTAATGGAAGATGATGCTCCGACCTGTATGCTTGGTAATGGAAGATGATGCTCCGACTGCAACAATGCGAGTCCAGTTAAAAAGGAGGGGGAGAAAATCATAGAGAACTCCTTTCGGAACTAGCAAATCAAAGACTACTTGTACAGGATCATAGAAATGTGAATTTTCTTGGATTGTTAACATACATTGAAAAACGCTCTCGCCTGGATTGTGTTCCCTTTTGTAGCTGTGATTCGGAAAAACAACTTTAAAAGAAATCATAATTTGAAAAACAGATAATTTAAGATTAAAAAAAAAAAAACAGGCTGGTTCTTTCGGAATCAGATACCCAATAAAAAAGCCTTAAAATTAGTTTAAGTGGAGAGTTGCAGAGTCCATCCAGTACGTGTCCCTGTTTTTTTTTATGTATTGCCGAAATCATTCCACCATGCTGCCCGTGAAGAATGGCAGTGATGACATTTTGCAACAAGCAAGAGGAAGTCATGATGCTCCTTTGTGATTTTTTAGGGCGCAGCGGTGGCAATGCACGATATGAATTTCAGACGGCCTACTAGTGGTAAAAACAAAAAAAAAGGTTAATTTGTCAATCTAGCGGGATCTTTATTTAAAAAATAAATCTATTAAGAAAAGGCTAAATAATAGGTGTTTCAATTAAGAAAAGACTAAATAATAAATCTTTAATTTTTTTTTATTATTATTTGGAACAATATAGAATAAGTATTGATAAATAGTTTTAAATACTCTAAAATTTCTAGTACACTTTGCATTTTATAGAGTAACAGATTCCTGGCCCTCTTCCTCCTCTTGGGTGCTGAAGTCAAATGCAACGAGAAGAGAGAAATACACATAACAACTAATGAAACCAACTCATTAATCATGCAGTTGCCAGTAGCTGTCTGTTATAAATTTGCACGCCATCGCATCGAGCTTCATCATTTCCCCATAAAAAGAAAGAAATCATCAAATTCAACAGTGACGTGTGTATCTTGCTTTTGACTGTTATTGTACTCTCTCTTCCTCGCAAGCCAGCTAGGGTTAATCCCTTTCTTTTGTTCTTTTTAATAAATGCAGGGATATGATGTCAGTTACTAGCAGATTGATTCTGATATGTTGTTGTTATCATCCCCCCCAGTGATTGTTGCTCTAATTAGACTGCTTTTGTTCATTGATGATAGTGTTAATCGCTTTTGATGCCGCGCAACGGAAGAGAAATCCTTCTTCGGGTAATTTTGGGTAGAAATACATAGGACTAAGAGCATGTTTTGCAGTGTGGTTGCGGGTGCTTTTCAAATAATTTTTCGTGTCAAAATGCATGCTAATGATGTTTTTTCATTTTTTAAAAATCATTTTTGACATCAGCACATCAAAACGATCCAAACCATACAAACCATATTAAATTTTAATAAAAAAAAAAAAAAATTTCAAATTTTTTAGGAACGCAGCCGCAGCCGCGTTCCCAAACATGCCTTAACTATTCATGCCAGACTTGGAATTGAGCTGCTATAGTCGAGCAGACGAGTAGTTTTAGTGTTTATCTGTTAATAAGTTATAAGGTGTTTTTTATTAAAAAGTGTTTTGTTTAAATAATATTATATTATTTAATATTAGTATATTAAAATCATTAAAAAAACATTTAAAATTATTAATTTAATATTTTTTTCAAAAAAAAAATTGAAAAAAAAACCTTGATTTTTTTTAATTGTTTTTTTTTTTTAAAAAAGGAGAGGAAGTAACCTTATTTTTAGAAATATATCACGAATATTCATTTATAAAAAGAAATGAATGAACAGAGAGGGACAGGTAGATAGGATAGGATAGCATTCAATTCAATTCAGAAATAGGGGTAGCTGTAAAATCGCGAAAGTACCCCTCCGACAGATAGGATTGAATCGATCCAAGCTAAGCCAGGAAATCAAATCACGAAAAGCGCGCTTTCTCTTTCAAAACAACTAACGGTCCAGATCTGGTCTTCAACCTCCCCCATCACTTGCACCTTTCTATTTATTTAACCTTTCCTTCGCTTTCAGACCTCTAATAAAAAAGATTTCTCTTTTTAAGAGTTCATACCTTCTTGTATTGATTTGTCTCTGAATTCATTGTGATCTCTCAGCAAATAAAACAACAATGTCAACCGAGAAGGAGAGGGAGACTCATGTTTACATGGCCAAGCTCGCTGAACAGGCCGAGCGCTATGACGGTAACTCTATTTCTCGCTTCTTCACCGTTTCTTGTGGGCAGGGCATTGTTTTTTTTTTTTTTTTGGATAGCTGGATCGATTTTAGAAAAATAAATTATACTGCATGTCGACATTTGTCTTTTATGATGCAGATAGATCATTTTATTTTTATTTAATTTAATTTATGCCCGTTTTCCAGTTTCTCTGAAATTTAATTTAAATCTGAATATTGATGGAACAGAGATGGTTGAGAGCATGAAAAATGTTGCCAAACTTAATTGTGACCTGACTGTGGAGGAGAGGAACCTCCTCTCGGTGGGATACAAAAATGTAATTGGTGCTAGGCGGGCTTCTTGGCGGATCATGTCTTCAATTGAGCAGAAGGAAGAATCTAAAGGAAACGACAGCAATGTTAAACTGATTAAGGGATACCGCCAGAAGGTGGAGGAGGAACTCTCCAAGATTTGCAATGACATCTTGTCCATCATCGATGACCATCTGATCCCCTCTTCCGCCTCAGGAGAAGCAACCGTGTTCTACTACAAGATGTGAGTTATGTTGGCCTTTAGACCTAATCTTTTATTACTTTAATCCTCGATCCTGCAGCCAGTTTTCATGTTTTGCTCTCTGCATCCTATTTCCTATACATGAAAAGGGGAAATGTTTTCTCTCCATCTAATTACTTGTTACTTTTCCTGCCTCTTGAACAAGTGGCGCGCACAAGGGGCATAAATTTCCTTTTGCTGATTCATCCCCTGGTCCTGCTTGTCAACAAGTCTAAGCAGCAATTTCATGAATTGTGTAATGATTTGTTATGTTCTCAGTTAATTAGTTCCCAGAAGTATTTTATGTAACATGGCATGAACGTAGTGATATATAAAGGCCTTCTTATATTTTTATTTCTTAAAATATCGGGTCATGACATCCATGAATTTTCAGGAAAGGTGACTACTACCGCTATCTAGCTGAGTTCAAGGCTGATCAAGAAAGGAAGGACGCAGCCGATCAGTCATTAAAGGGTTACGAGGCATGTTGCTTTGGTTTCTCTTTCATAAATATATTCAGAGTATTATTCCATTTATGCGGCGTCCTGTAATTAATTTTATCATCATCTGATATGTTCCTCCTGTTTCCATTTCTCTCTTAGGCTGCTTCTGCCACTGCAAGCACAGATCTGCCTTCAACCCACCCAATTCGTCTTGGCCTTGCCCTTAACTTCTCTGTTTTCTACTATGAGATCATGAACTCTCCTGAGAGGTATGTCAAATTATATTTTTTTGCAATCAAGGCTGCCAAATTGTATTATCCTATGTTCATGACTTCCTAATGATCTACTTTTTAATGTTAATGCTTGCAGGGCCTGCCATCTGGCCAAACAAGCTTTCGACGAGGCAATTGCAGAGTTGGACACTTTAAGTGAGGAATCATACAAGGACAGCACCTTAATTATGCAGTTGTTAAGAGATAACCTCACTCTCTGGACTTCTGATTTGCCTGAAGATGGAGGTACATTTATAAACTGATTGAGAAATTGAGTCTTATTTGCATTATATTATGTGGAAAGCATGGTGAAAACTGGAAAGAAAAAAAACACCGTCGTTACAAAATCATGGCCTCGCTGAAGTCGGGCCCTGGCAGACCATGTTATACTCATTAGTACTTAGCAATCAGGACTCGATCACCATTGAAAAGTAAGAGGAGAGGAGGACAATTGGCCACCCCTCATATTTTGGCCCCAATTAGGGATGAGTTCTATATCTCTGTACCTTAGATTGGCTCACATCAAGGCATACCGTTGGTTAAAATTCGTGAATAAAAAATCGTGCTTGTTACAACTTTATCTCAGACAAGTTGCATTATGTAGGTGATGATGACTTCAAAGGTGAAGAATCAAAGGAAAAACCTGCCGAAGGAGAGGTCAGTTCTCGTATAATTGCTT
>Ga0307516_10000348_pt1 | contig 60054 bp, 51 predicted proteins | sample 19_EM_MG_FD_203310 | JGI IMG/M metagenome (GOLD analysis project Ga0307516, IMG submission 203310) | Populus trichocarpa ectomycorrhiza microbial communities from riparian zone in the Pacific Northwest, United States - 19_EM | ecosystem: Host-associated > Plants > Roots > Unclassified | place...
GCCGGCGCCGTGGGGGCATCGGGGGTGCCCAGGTTGCACAGCAGGATCGCGATGCGCGGGGCAGTGCCGTGTGCGTGTGCAGGTTCGGGCGCGAAGCTCATCGATTCAGAACTGCGAATCGAATTCGACGGGAAACTGCTTCTGAGTGTCGGCGAACTTCAGGATCTCGAAGCGCACGCTCGGGCTTGCCGCGTCGGAAGGCGGCGCGCCCAGGCCGATCATGCCGCTGCCGTGCAGCGTGCAGGCGCCGCGGCGCAGGCTGATGATTTCCGGGTCGTGGTCGAAGCGCACGTAGGTGCCGTTGTAGCTGAGGTCGATGAGCTGGAACGTGCCGCCGTGCCAGTCGATGCGCGCATGCGAACGCGACACGCGGTTGTCGTCGATGATGTAGGTGGCTTGCGGGCTGCGGCCGAGCACCACCGGCAGGCTGATGCCGGCGTAGATGCGGCTCTGGTCTTGCCAGGTCAGGCGAATGCCTTCGGGCTCGGGCGCGCTCGGTGCGATGTCGCCGAACGCGGTGACGGCGGTGTCGCCGAAGCGGCGCACGGGCTCGAACAGGTGCACGTGCACCGGCTCGACGCGGCCGCGCAACTGCAGCCGGTCGAGGCTGCGAAAGCGCGAGCGAACCCAGTCGTCGAGCCCCTCGACCACGTTGATCGTTGCCAGCGTTTCGTTGTCGCCGGCGTGGTCGAGCAGCCGCGCTGCCACGTTGACGGCGTCGCCGAACAGATCGCCCGACATCTCGATCACTTCACCGTGCGCCAAGCCAACCTGCAGCTTGAGCGGTGCCATGCGGATGCCCATCGCCACGCCGGGCGCACCCGGGGTGCCGATGCGTTCGAGCGACTCGTGCATGTCGTCGGCTGCAGCGACGGCGGAAGAGGGTGCGACGAACACGGCCATCAACCCGTCGCCGAGTGTCTTGACGACAAGCCCCTCGTGCAACGCGACGATGCGTGCGAGCAGCGCCACGCTTTGCGTGACGACGGCGGTGGCGTCGGCGTTGCCGAGCGTTTCGTACATCGACGTGCTGCCGCGCAGGTCGGCAAACAGCACGGTGCGTTCAACGATCTGGGTCATTCGGAAGGGACGTGGCGAGCCAAGACGGTGAGTTTATAGCGCGGTGTTGTGTCGGGCCCGGAAGCCCCATGAAAAAGGGCTCCGATCGGATGATGGAGCCCTTGTGTCACGCCGCCTTGATCACAGCGTGTCGAGATACGTGCGCAGCTTGTCGGAGCGACTCGGGTGCTTCAGCTTGCGGATCGCCTTGGCTTCGATCTGGCGAATGCGCTCGCGCGTCACGTCGAACTGCTTGCCGACTTCTTCGAGCGTGTGGTCGGTGCTCATCTCGATGCCAAAACGCATGCGCAGCACCTTGGCTTCGCGCGGCGTCAGGCTGTCGAGAATGTCTTTCACCACGTCGCGCAGGCCGGCCTGCATGGCGGCTTCGATCGGCGCCGTGTTGTTGGTGTCTTCGATGAAGTCGCCCAGGTGCGAATCGTCATCGTCGCCGATCGGCGTTTCCATCGAGATCGGCTCTTTCGCGATCTTCATGATCTTGCGGATCTTGTCTTCCGGGATCTCCATCTTCTCGGCCAGCGTCGGCGCGTCGGGCTCGAAGCCGAACTCCTGCAAGTGCTGGCGGCTCAGACGGTTCATCTTGTTGATCGTTTCGATCATGTGCACCGGGATGCGGATCGTGCGCGCCTGGTCGGCGATCGAGCGTGTGATCGCCTGGCGGATCCACCACGTGGCGTAGGTCGAGAACTTGTAGCCGCGGCGGTATTCGAACTTGTCGACCGCCTTCATCAGCCCGATGTTGCCCTCTTGAATCAGGTCGAGGAACTGCAGACCGCGGTTGGTGTACTTCTTCGCGATGGAAATCACGAGGCGCAGATTCGCCTCGATCATTTCCTTCTTCGCGTCGCGCGAGGCTTTCTCACCTTCGTTCATGCGCTTGTTGATGCGCTTCAGGTCTTCGAGCGGCACCACAGCCTTGGCCTGCTGGTCGGTCAGCTTCTTCTGCAGCTCCTGCACCGGCGGCAGGTTGCGCGCCAGGATCACGCTGTAGGCCTTGTTCGCCGCCACTTCCTTTTCGGCCCACTTCAGGTTCAGGATGTTGGGCGGGAAGTGCTTGACGAAGTACTCCTGCGGCATGCCGCACTTGTCGACCATGATCTTGCGCAGCTCGCGTTCGTAGCGGCGCACGTCGTCGACCTGTGAGCGCAGGATGCCGCACAGCTTCTCGATCGTCTTGACCGTGAAGCGGATCGTCATCAGCTCGTTGCTGATGGCCTGCTGCGCCTTGTTGTACGAGGGCGACTGGTAGCCGTCTTTTTCGAAGGCCTTGCGCATCTTGTCGAAATTGATGCGCAGCGCTTCGAACTTGGCCAGCGCCGAGACCTTCAGCTCTTCGAGCTTCTTGGTCAGCGCCTTGCTGCCGCCCTGGCCGTCGTCGTCGTCTTCCTCGTCGAAGAAGTCGACGTCTTCTTCGGCCACGTAGTCGTCGGCCTCGTCTTCGGAAACAAAGCCGTCGACGGCTTCGGAGATTTTCATCTCGCCCGAACCGATGCGGTCGGCGTAACTCAGGATCTCGGCGATCGTGGTCGGCGATGCGCTGATGGCGTACATCATCGCCTGCAGGCCACCTTCGATGCGCTTGGCGATCTCGATTTCACCTTCGCGCGTGAGCAACTCGACCGTGCCCATCTCGCGCATGTACATGCGCACCGGGTCGGTGGTGCGGCCGAACTCGGAGTCGACCGTGGACAGCGCCGCTTCGGCCGCTTCTTCGGCTTCTTCTTCGGTCGCAGTCGTCGTGCCGCCGCCGGCGATCAGCAGCGTGGCGGCATCGGGCGCCTGCTCGTACACGGCGATGCCCATGTCGTTGAGCATCGAGACGATGGCCTCGAGGATTTCATCGTTCACGAGCTTTTCGGGCAGGTGATCGTTGATTTCCTGGTGCGTCAGGAAGCCGCGCGTCTTGCCCATCTTGATGAGCGTCTTCAGCTCCTGGCGGCGCTTGGCGGCTTCTTCTTCGGTGAGCGCGGTTTCTTCCAGGCCGAACTCGCGCATCAGCGCACGTTCCTTGGCCCGCGACACCTTCATGCGCAGCGGTTTGGCCTTGACCTTGGACTCGCCCTCCTGGGCGGTTTCGACTTCCGGCTCGCCTTCGAGGTCGGCCTCGAGGTCGGACAGGTCCACGTCGGAGTCTTCCGACTTCTTGGCCTTTTCTTCGACCTTGGGTTTGCGCCCCGGCTTGCCCTTGGCCACTTCGGCGGCCTTGGGCGCCGCCTTGGCAGCAGGCTTCGCCGCCGCAGCGGGCTTGGCGGCCTTCTTCAGTTCTTCGGGCTTCGTTGCCTTGGCCGTGGTGGCGGCTTTGGGGGCAGCGGCGGGTGCGCTTTTCTTCGCGGTCATGCAATTCCTCGGATGGTGTGGGGCCTGTCGTCCCGAAGCCCGGTCAAACAACTGCGCGCGTTGGCGTGAAATTCAAGCCCGGGCGAGGCCGACTCACGACAAGCCGTGGCACATGCCGGCACCTTTGCTCGCGAGCCCGAAGGCTGCCGAGACGGTGGCCGACATCGAGCGGGCAAGTTCGGGTGAACATTTGGAGTGCAGCCCTTGCGGGAAAGGTTGGCCTGAAATCCACGAAGGGAACCCTGGTTCAGAGGGTGGCCGGGGCCCGGAGGTACTGCTGTCACGCTTGCCGCGCTTACGTCAGCCGAGGATTATACCTTTTGTTGCGGGTGACGCCCGGTCAGGCGTCTGCCGACGCGCGGGAAAGCTGAGCTTTCAGGCGCGACCGGTCGGCCATCAGCTGCAGGCTGCGCGCTTGGGCATCGGGCGAGAGGCTGCCCGACTGGAACAGCAGTTCGAGCTCTTCCTCCAGGTCTTTCAGGCGCAGCCGGTCGAGCACGAGGTCGAGTTCATGCGCCAGATCGGCGTTCGGTTCGGGGTCGTGAAACTGCGCGATGCGGTCGATCACGGCCGGACCCTGGGCATGCTGCTGCGCGGTGATGCGCAGTTCATCGAGCAAGGCGGGGGGAGCCAGCGCGCCGTGCTCGTGCAGGCTGCGTTCGATGCAGCCGAAGAACAGGTCGTAGGGCGCTGCTTTGGCGGCGAGCTCGTCGTGCGACTCGCCGTCGAGCGCCGACCACATGTCGCTCTTGTGCAGCAGCAGCCAGATCGCGCGGTCGAGCAGGTTGGCCGCACCCTTGCTGACGCGGCTCGCGATGCGCCGGGCTGGGCGCTCGGCGCTCGTTGTCGCCACAGCGCGCGCCACTCCGGCACCACCCCACAGGGATTGAAGTTCGCTCGTTTCGAGCCGGCCGATGCTGGCCAATTCGCCGAGCAACTGGCGCTTCAGCGCACCGTCGGGCAGCGCCGACCACAGCGGCTTGGCGTTGGCCAGCATGTGTGCGCGACCCTCGGCGGTGTCGAGGTCATGGCCGGCGCCGGCCACCTCGGCGATTTGGCGCGACAGCGGCACGGCGCCGTTTACGCAGGCCTCGAAGGCTTCGGCGCCGAACTCGCGCACGTAGGAGTCGGGGTCGTGCTCGGCGGGCAGGAACAGGAAACGCACGCTGCGGGTGTCGGTGGCGTGCGGCAGGCTCGCTTCGAGCGCGCGCCCGGCGGCACGCCGGCCGGCGGCGTCGCCGTCGAAGCTGAAGACGACCGAGTCGGTGAAGCGGAACAGCTTTTGCACGTGCTCGGCGGTGCAGGCGGTACCGAGCGTGGCCACGGCGTTGCCGAAGCCCGATTGCGCCAGCGCCACCACATCCATGTAGCCCTCGACCACCAGCGCATAACCGCGCTGGCGCAGCGCCGTGCGCGCCTCGTGCAACCCGTAGAGCTCGCGGCCTTTGCTGAAGACCGGCGTCTCGGGCGAGTTCAGGTACTTCGGTTCGCCCTTGTCGAGCACCCGCCCGCCGAAGCCGATCACATCGCCCTGCACCGAACGGATCGGGAACATGATGCGGTCGCGGAAGCGGTCGTAGCGCTTGCGGTCGGCCTCGTTCGTGTCTTCGTCGCCCTGGTTGATCACCATGCCGCTCTCTTCGAGCAGCGGGTCGTCGTAGCTCGGGAACGCACTGGCCAGACCGCGCCAGCCTTCGGGCGCATAACCGAGCCCGAACTGCGCCGCGATCTCGCCGCTCAGGCCCCGGCTCTTAAGGTAGTCCACGGCGCGCGGGCTGGTCTTGAGCTGGCGCCGGTAATGCTCGGCGGCCTTGGCGAGCACGTCGTTCAGCGTGGCCTGGCGCTGCTTCTGCGCCGCGGCGCGTTCTCGTTCGGCAGGCGTGCTTTCGTCTTCGGGCACCGTCATGCCGACCTGCTGCGCGAGGTCTTGCACCGCATCGATGAAGCCCAGCCCCGAGTGCTCCATCAGGAAACCGACCGCGTTGCCGTGAACACCGCAACCGAAGCAGTGGTAGGTCTGGCGCGTCGGACTGACGATGAAACTCGGTGACTTCTCGCCGTGAAACGGGCACAGCCCCTTGTGGTTGATGCCGGCCTTCTTCAGCTGCACGTGGCGGCCCACCACCTCGACGATGTCGACGCGGGCAAGCAGGTCGTGGATGAAGGCGGGCGGGATCACCCGACGAGTCTACGGCAGCGCTTCCGCCCCGGCGCCGCACGCTCAGACGGTGAGCTGGCCGAGCTGGCTCGCGATGCCGCGATAGCCGCGCACCCAGCCTGGCACTTCGTCGGCCGGCATGGCCGCGGCGATGCCGTTGCCCTGGCCGACATCGCAGCCGATCTGGATCAACCGCGTGGCCTGCTCCGGCGTTTCGACGCCTTCGGCCACGACGGTGCAGCCGAAGGTCTGCGACAGGCCGATCACGCCTTCGACGATCGCCAGGTCTTGCCGGTCGGAGAGCATGTTGATGACGAAGGAGCGGTCGATCTTGAGCATGTCGATCGGCAGGCGCTTCAGGTAGGTGAACGTGGAGTAGCCGGTACCGAAGTCGTCGAGCGCGAAGCGTACGCCCAGGGCGCGGCACTCTTCCATCAGGTCGCAGGTGTAGTCGACGTCGGCAAGGGCGGCGGTCTCAAGCACCTCGATGATGAGGTTCTGCGCCACCGGCGTTTGGTACTTCGACAGCAAGCCGGCCAGGTGCTCCGCGAACAGCGGCTCCTGCAGGTGGCGCGCCGAGATGTTGATGCTCAGCGTGATGTCCAGCCCCAAGCGCATCCAGTGCGCCAGCTGTTCGATGCCGTGCTGCAGCACCCAGTTGCCCACGCTGACGCTCAGGCCGGTGTTTTCGATCAGCGGCAGGAATTGCGCCGGCGGGATCAGGCCCTGCTCAGGGTGCTTCCAGCGCAGCAGCGCCTCGACGCCGAGCACGGTGCCTGCACGCATGTCGACCTTGGGCTGGAAGTGCAGCCTGAACTCGTTGGCGTCGAGGGCTTCCTGCACGCGGCCGAGCGCGACGAAACGTGCTTCGGCGCGGCGGTCGTGTTCGGCGTCGAAGAACAGGTAGCCGTTGCGGCCGGCCTGCTTGGCGCCGTACATCGCGTGGTCGGCATGGCGCAACAGCGTTTCGGCGTCGGCGTCGTCGAGCGGGTAGACGGTGGCGCCGATGCTCGCTGTCACCGTCACCGGCGCGTCGCCGAGACCGACCGTGTAGGGTTGGCACACCTGCTGCAGCACCCGCTCGACCGCGTGGCGGCTTTCTTCGAGCGTGGTGGTGCGCAGCAGCAGCACGAATTCGTCACCGCCGATGCGCGCCACCACGTCGTCGCCGCCGGCCCAGGAGCGCAGCGAACGGCGCATCCGGTTGGCCAGTTCGAGCAACAGGCGGTCGCCCGACTCGTGGCCGAAACGGTCGTTGACGGGCTTGAAGTGGTCGAGATCGAGGTAACACACCGTCAGCAGCGAGCCTTCGCGCTGGCTGGTGTGCAGTGCCGCCTGCAGCATCTGCGCCATGCGCACACGGTTCGGCAGGCGCGTGAGTTCGTCGAAATGCGCCTGGCGCTGCAACTGCTCGAGCTGGCGGCGCGCGCGGGTCACGTCGGCGATGGCGAGCACGTGGTTGCGTACCGAGCCGTCGGGGTTGCGCACCACCGACACCGTGACTTGCAAGAGGCAGGGCTCGCCATTGCTGCGCTGGTCGAGCATTTCGCCACGCCACATGCCGCCGGCCTCGAGGCTCAGACGCATCGCTTCGAGCTGCACGTCGGCGTCGGAGCCGGCTTCTGCCGGGCGCATCAGGCTCGGCACCCGCCCGAGCAGTTCTTCGCGCGAGTGGCCGGTGATCTCGGTGAAGGTCGGGTTCACTTCGAGCACGCGGTGCTCGGCGTCGGTGATCAGCAGGCCTTCGTGCAAGTGCTGGAACAGGCTTTCCGAGAGCTGCTGGCGCTCGTGTGCGATCCGCATGTCGCTGATGTCACGCGCGGTGCTCAGCAGCCGCGCCGGCCTGCCGTCCGCGGTGCGCTCGGCCACGAGTGCGTGCAGCTCGAACCAGCGCCAGCTTCCGTCGCGGCATTCGATGCGGCATTCGGCGCTGCCGCTCACCGCACCGGCCGAGCGCAGTGGCTCGAAGGCCTGCTGCACGGTCAACACGTCGTCGGGGTGAAGTTGGTCCCAGAAAGCCTGAACCTCCGTGCCGAATTCCTGGGTGGTGTAGCCGAGCAAGGTGAGCCAGCGCCGCGACAGCACGATGTGCCCGGCCCGCAGGTCCCATTCGGCGACGCCGATGCCCGAGGTGTCGAGCGCCTGTTGCCAGCGTTTTTCGTTGGCGGCAAGTTCGCCCGCCAGGGCCGTGGTCAACAGCGGCGCGGCCAGCAGGCTGCACACGTAGCCGATGAGGAAGATCAGGCCTTCGTCGGAGTCGAGCCGCGGAAACGCGGCGACGCTGGTGGTGGACAGCACCACCGTGCCGATCAGCAGCATCGCGCTCGTCGACGCCACGAACAGGCCGCTGCGCACGGCCAGCCAGCACAAGAGCAGGTGGGGCAGGAACACCAGCAGCGAGGGCGCGGCGAGGCGGTTGCCGGCCTGCGCGAAGGCGAGCGCGCCGCTGCCGACCACCGCGAGCGAAAGCAGCACGGTGACGACCCAGCGCCACTCGCCCAGAGCCTGGCGCAGCGCGCTGCGCGAGTACGTCAACAGCGGTATGCCGACCACCAGCGCGCCGATGGCGTCGCCCAGCCACCAGTAGGCCCAGGCGCGGGGTGCATCGGCCCAGCCGATGCTGCCGCTCACCGCGAGCCAGAAGCTGCCGTTGCTGGCCGTGAGCAGTGTCGACGCGGCAGCCCCGATGGCGCCGAACAACCACAGGTCTTGTCGACGATCGAGCGCCACGTGCATGCCTTCACGCCGCAGTGCAAGCGCTGCGAGCGCCGGCCCCAGCGTGTTGCCTGCCGCGATCATGGTTGCGAGCCAGAAGGGCTTTCCGCCCCACAGCGTCACCAGCAAGGCACCGACGAAAACCCCCGGCCAGACGCCGAGCCCGAAGCGCAACAGCACGGCCAGCGCAATGCCGAGCGGCGGCCAGATCAACGACACGCCGCCATCGACCAGCGGGGCGGCGAGCCCCACCAGGCCACCCAGGCAGGTCATGACGATGACGAGCGACACCCGCACTGCCCACCGCGGAGCGCTGGAGAGGCTGAGCAAGGCCACTGGATAAGGAAAGAGTCGGGTGTCGGGCACGGCGCTTCGGCGAAATTTGTTCGTAAATGTAAGGGGTGCGCGCTTCACCCCGCGCGCTTCGGCTGCGCGCTGCGCGCAGCCGATTTCAACTCAGCGGTTCTCCATGCCTGCCGAAGATCCGCAAAAAAGCCACCGCGAGGGTGGCTTTCTTCATCGGGGTGTCGTCGGGCGTTGAAGCGCGCGCTCAGACCGCGAACTCTTCGATCTTGCGGCCGGCCGACAGCGCCGCTTTCAGCCACTTCGGCTGCAGCCCGCGCCCGCTCCATGAATCTCCGGTGGCCTTGTTGCGGTATTTCGCGGCCACCTTGTTGCCGGTGCCGGCGCGCGCCTTGGGCTTGCTCTTCGTGGAGAGATCGGACACCGACAGACCATACTCTGTCATCAGAGAGCGGACTTTGGCGATCGCTTCGCTGCGGTCCTGCTTCTTCGCCAATTCAATCTGTCGCTCCAGCGCTTCCTTCTGGGCGATCAATTCCTGCAGTGAAGCCATATTGAAATTCCTCCGCTGAACCGAGAGAGCCCGAATTCGGGGCTGCACGATTGTATTCAGGCGTCACACCTGTTTGCAAGGTGACGGAGGAACCAATATTCAAGGAATAACCCGCGCACGGGTTTCACACGGGAAACTCAGGGCGTGGGGGGAACATACCCCGCCGGCTGCTCTGCACCGCCGCCGAAGAAGAAATTCTCCATCTGGCGGGCCAGATACTGGCGGGCGCGCTGGTCGGCGAGATTGAGCCGGTTTTCATTCACCAGCATGGTCTGGTGTTTCATCCACAGCGCCCAGGCTTCCTTGCTGACCGAGTTATAGATTCTCTTGCCCAGTTCGCCGGGGTAGGGCGCGTAATCCATGCCCTCGGCTTCTTTCTTCAGGTGAACACATTGAACGAGACGAGCCATGGTGGCCTCCTGGGTAAACGGGTTTGGGTTTGCCGGCACGGGCGCCGGCACATGGGTTACGCGAACACGCTCACGCGAGTTTTTTGACCAGCACCTGCGAACGCCGGTCCCAGTTGTATTTGCGCTTGCGCGCTTCGGGCAGCCAGTCGGGGTCGACCTGTACAAAACCACGCTTGATGAACCAGTGCATCGTGCGCGTCGTCAGCACGAAGATGCTGTCCAGGCCCATCGCCTTGGCGCGTTGTTCCACGCGTTTGAGGATGCGCTCGCCGTCGCCCTGGCTTTGCACCTGCGGCGACACGGTGAGCGCCGCCATCTCGGCGGTCTTCGCCTCGGGGTAGGGGTAGAGCGCGGCGCAGCCGAAGATCACGCCGTCGTGTTCGATCACGGTGTAGTGGCCGATGTCGCGTTCGATCTCGGTGCGGTCGCGCTTGACCAACGTGCCGTCGCGCTCGAAAGGTTCGATCAGTTGCAGCACGCCGCCGATGTCGTCCGACGTGGCTTCGCGCAGGCTTTCGAGCTTTTCGTCGACCACCATCGTGCCGATTCCGTCGTGCGTGAACACCTCCATCAACAACGCGCCGTCCATCGCGAACGGCAGGATGTGCGAGCGCTCCACGCCGCCCTGGCAGGCGCGCACGCAGTGCTGCAGGTAGAAGGCCGGGTCGGTCGGCAGCAAGGGGCGCGGTAGCGACGCGAGCAGTTTTTCGGCATCGGCCAGCGCGAGTTCGGTGTCGATCGGGCTGTCGGGGTCGGTCAGGTCTTCGTGGATGCCCGGAATCTCGGTGATGAAGAGCAGCTTGTCGGCCTGCAGCGCGATCGCGGTGCTGGTGGCCACGTCTTCCATCGTCAGGTTGAAGGCCTCGCCGGTCGGTGAAAAACCAAAGGGCGACAGCAGCACCATCGCGCCGATGTCGATCGCGCTGCGGATCGCCGCGGCGTCTACCTTGCGCACCACACCGCTGTGGATGAAGTCGACGCCGTCGACGATGCCGACCGGGCGGGCCGTGAGAAAGTTGCCCGAGACCACACGCACGATCGCGTTGGCCATCGGCGTGTTCGGCAGGCCTTGCGAAAACGCCGCTTCGATCTCGAAACGCAATTGCCCCGCGGCCTCCTGGGCCGAGTCGAGCGCCACCGCGTCGGTGATGCGCAGGCCGTGGCTGTAGCGCGCTTCGTGGCCTTTGGAGCGAAGCTGTTCGTTCACCTGCGGCCGAAAGCCGTGCACCAGCACGAGCTTGATGCCCATCGCCTGCAGGATCGCCAGGTCTTGCGCAAACGGGCTCAACTTGCCCGCAGCGATCAGCTCACCGGCGATCGCCACCACGAAGGTCTTGCCGTGGTAGGCATGGATGTGCGGCGCCACGGTGCGAAACCAGGGCACGAAGGTATGGGGGAAAACAAGGCTCACGGTGCGCGGCACTCACTCAAAGGAACGGCGACAGCGATTCTTGCACGCGCTGGCGTGGGCAGTGTTCAGGCGGGCGGCCACGCCAACGCGTGGCTGCCCGGTGGCATGGAAGGCCGCTCGTAGCCGGCTGGCGTGTGCGAGAACTCGGCGGCGTGGCGGATCGCGCTGAGTTCGCCCCAGCCGGATCGGCTGGTTTCCATCAGCTTCGTGAAGTCGGCGGGCGGCGCATCGAATCCGCCCGCGACTCGCCCGAGTTCGCGCAACCACAAGCCGGTGCGCGCCAGCGATACGCGCACCAACCAGCTGCCGCCTTCGGTTTGCTGGCGCAGCAGCGCGGCCTGCGCGCCGAAAGCCATCAGGGCGCCGCTGGCCATGTCGAGAATCTGCATCGGCAACGCGCGCGGCTCTTCGGAACCGGCCGCTTGCGCCTCGGCCTGGTTGAAGCCGGTGGCGGTCTGCACCAGCGAATCGAAACCGCGCTTGCCAGCCCAGGGCCCGATTTCTCCGTAGGCCGAGAGCGAGACCATCACGATGCCCGGGCGCAACTGCGCGAGCGCTTCCGGCGCAAAGCCCAGCGCCGCCAGCGCGCCTGGACGGTAGCCTTGAACGAAGACGTTGGCCTCGCGCAGCAGTGCGCGCAGCGCGTCGCGGCCCGCTTCGGTGCGCAAGTCGGCCAAGGCCGACAGCTTGCCGCGGCTCAGGTCGGCGATCGCTTCGATGTTGGGCAGGTGCGGCGAATTGACGAGCATCACGTCGGCCCCGTACGCGGCCAGCGTGCGGCCGCAGAACGGGCCGGCGAGGATGCGCGTGAGGTCGAGGATCCGCACGCCGGCGAGCGGGCGTTTGTCTTGGGGCAATGGCGGCAACAACAGCGCTGGCGCTGCACCGATGCGTTCGATCGCAACCAGCGGCTGGGCAGCGATGGCGGCCGATTGCGGATGTGCGTCCCACGCGTCGAAGCTTCGCAGCGCGGCGACGACCATGCCTGCGTCGGTCGCGGTCTGCTCGAACTCGGCACCGTCCCGCTTCGCCAGCGCCTGCGCGACCGCGGCACGCTCGGTGTCGGGGCCCTCGGGCAGGCCGAGCAGGCGCAGCACGCCGTCGCGGTGATGCGCGAAGTTGGTGTGCAGTCGCAGCCAACCGGTCCGGCAGGCGTACAGCCCGGCGATCTTGTCCCAGACCGTCGGTGCGACGCCGTCGATCGTGAAACGGCCGCTGCATTCGAGCGCCGCGTGGCGCATGTCGACGTGGACCTGCTGGCGCAAGCCGTTGCGCAGATGGCCGATCTCGGCCGCGGCGAGTGCGGCGGCCGCGAACGATGCTTGCGCCGCGGTGCCGACCGCAAACGACGAAGGCAGCGCCGGGTCGCTGCCGCTCAGCGAGAGGTGCTGCAGTGCTTGCGTGGGCAGGCCAGCGGTTTGCCAGATCGGTTGCAATGCTTCTATCGACGTCGACATGTTCGCGCGCTCCGCGGTGGCCTGTGCACCGAGATGCGGCCATTCTCCAACACGCAGCTACCGTCGCCCAGCCCCGCCGTGGCGAGCTGTTCCTGCCCCTCCTTTGCGTGTGCGCCAAGCCCAGCGGCAGGGCCAGTTGACGGCGCCGGCGCCGCGGGTGCAGCATGGAAACCCCAACCTCAGCGGAGCCTTCTCATGGACGCATTTCAAACCCCCGGTGCCTTCAGCTGGTGCGAGCTGATGACGAACAACCCCGGAGCCGCCAAGGAGTTCTATGGCGAGCTGTTCGGCTGGAAGATCGAGGCCATGAACACGGGTCAGCCCTACAACGTCGTCAAGGTCGGCGATGCCGGCATCGGCGGAATCATGGGCATGCCGCCCGACGCACCCAAGGGCATGCCTCCGACCTGGGTGCCCTACGTGACGGTGGCCGACGTCGACGCGCTGGTGAAGCGGGTCGTGAGCCTGGGCGGCAAGGTGCAGGTGCCTCCGACCGATATTCCGACCGTGGGCCGTTTTGCCGTCATCGCCGACCCGCAGGGCGCGTCGATCAACGTCATCACCTACGCGATGCCGGCGAAGTGACCCACGACGCGCCGCGCGGGTGCCGGCGCGTCGATGATCTGCGCCCCATGCTCAGCCGCCGTACAGATACTTCGGCAGCCACAGCGTCAGGCCGGGCCAGATGTACATGAACACCATGCACACGATCACGATCAACATGTACGGCATCATGCCGGCGAAGATCTGGTTGATCGTCACGTGTTTCGGTGCCACACCCTTCAGGTAGAAGGCCGACATCGCCACCGGCGGCGACAGGAACGCCGCCTGCAGGTTGACGAACACGAGCACGCCCCACAGCATCGGGTCGATCTGGAAGTGCGCCAGCAGCGGCAGGAAGATAGGCACGAAGATCACGATGATCTCGGTCCATTCGAGCGGCCAGCCCAGCACGAAGATGATCGCCTGCGACAGCAGCAGGAACTGCAGCGGCGTCAGGTCCATCGACAGCACCCAGCGTTCGACCAGGCTCTGCCCGCCGAGCAGCGCGAACACGGCCGAGAACAAGGCCGAGCCGACGAACAGCCAGCACACCATCGAGGTGGTCTTGGCGGTCAGGAACACCGCTTCCTTGATGCGCTGGAAGTTCAGCGTGCGCGCATGGAAGGCCATCAGGAACGCGCCCGCCGCACCGACTGCGGCCGACTCGGTGGCGGTGGTGATGCCGAACAGAATGACGCCAAGCACGACCAGCGTGAGCGTGCCCAGCGGCATCACCGACGAGACCAGCAGCGTCAGGATCTCGAACTGCTCGGCGTCGAACCGCAGGTAGTACCAGACGAGCAGGCCGATCGTGAACAGCACGGTCAGGCCGAAGCCGATGTAGAACGAGTCGGGCACCGCCTGCGCCTTGGGGCCTTCGACCGAAGCGCCACCCATCTGCTGCAGGCCTTCCGGTGCGGCTGCAGCCGCAGCCTCTGGTTCCGCTCCGGGCGGTGCTTGCAGACCCGCACTGTGCGCAGGCGTGGCCGCATCGGCGCTGCCGGGCGGCTCTTGCAACCCACCGGAACCCGGGGGTTCCTGCAGACCACCGCTGGCCTGCTTGGTGGCGGCCGCGCCGGAGGGCTGCATGCTCGTCGGGCCCGCGTCTTCGCGCTCTTGCGAATGTATCGTCACGTACCACCAGGTGGCACCCAGGCACACGGCGGCCAGCCACAGCGGAACCAGCGCGCGAAACAGCGCCCACACGAGCTGCGGCCAGGTGATGTGCAGCCCGTCGGCCGCGGACCGCAGTGCACGCGCGGGCGCCGCGACGGCGAGCGCCAGCGCCGGCAGCATGCGGTGCGAGTAGGTCGCCGAGACGTGCGCGACCCAGGGCGAGATCTCTGCCCGCTGTTGTTCGGGCGGCAGCCTCGGCGCGATCTTCGGGTTGATCAGCACCCAGCCGATCACATAGATCAGGTACAGCAACGCGAGGAAGAAGCCGGGAAACATTGCAGCCGCGTAGAGCTTGACGACCGACTGCCCGGCCACTGCGGCGTAGACGATGATCATCACCGACGGTGGAATCAGGATGCCGAGCGTGCCGCCGGCCGTGATCACGCCCGACGCGAGCCGTACGTCGTAACCGGCGTTGAGCATCGGGCGCAACGCGATCACGCCCATCAGCACCACCACCGCGCCGACCAGGCCGCTGGCAATGCCCCAGAAGGTGCAGATCACCAGCGTGGCCACCGCCAGCGAGCCCGGCACCCGCCGGAACGCGAGCTGCACGCTGTGGAACATCTTGTCGACGAGCGCACCGCGCTCCATCACGTAGCCCATCAGCACGAACAGCGGAATCGACAGCAGGGTTTCGTTCGTCATCGCCCCGAAGGCGCGCTGCACCATCAGGTCGAAGATGCGGTTGTCGAACCACGGCAGCGCCGGGTCGTAGAACGCGATGAAGCCGAACATCATGCCCAGGCCCATCAGCGTGAACGCGGTGGGAAAGCCCAGCATGATCACGACGACGATCAGGCACAGCATCGTCAGGCCCAGCGCGGCATTGCTCATATGCGCCCCCTTCGCGCTGCGCGCGGTCCCCCCGCGGGGGAGTTTCGCCCTTGGGGGCGGCCCGGCGGGCTCATGTGTGGTCCCTCCCACCCGCGCCACGCTGGTGGGCCGCTTCGTCGATCTCCTTCGCCTTGTCGATGATTTCGCGCCGCGCTGCATCGTCGACGTAGGTGCTGCTCGCGAGCTGCTGCTCGACGACGTCCATTTCCTCGGCGTCTTTCAGGCGCGGCGTCCAGACACCGGTGCGAATGCAGACGACGCAGCGGATGATCTCGGCCAGGCCCTGCAGCATCACCACGACGCCGGCGACCGGGATCACGAACTTGAACGGGTACAGCGGCAGCGGCGTGGCGTTGAAGGTCTGCTCGTGCATCGCGAGCGACTCGTTGAAATACGTCCAGCCGGCCCAGGTGAGGGCGCCGATGCCGGGCAGGAAGAACGCGATGTACAGCACCAGGTCGAGCCAGGCCTGGGTGCGGGGCTTCATGCTGCCGTAGAAGAAGTCGCCGCGCACATGGCCGTCGTGAGCGAGCGTGTAGGCACCGCACATCATGAAGAGGGTGCCGTACATCATGTTGTTGACGTCGTAGATCCAGGCGGTTGGCGCGTTCAGCGCGTAGCGCTTGAAGACTTCGGCGCACACCACCAGCATCAGCAGCACGATCAGCCACGCGAAGGTCTTGCCTGCCCAGGTGCTGAAGCGGTCGGCGCTGTGGAGCAGGTCTTGAGTGGTCATCGGCAGGCGGGTGCGTGTTGCGAAGCCGGCCCTCCGGGAGAGCCCGGACGGCCGGCGAAAACCGACACAGGTGGTCCAGGCCTACTTCTTGAAGTAGTGGTTGAAGGCCATCGTGAAGTCGACCATGTAGTCGTTCTGCCACTGGCCGGCGCGCTGCGCGAAGACCTTCTGCGAATCGATCACCTTCTTGAACAGCGGGTTCTCGGCGCTCTTGGTGGCGACGATCTTGTCCCAGACGTCGAGCTGGGTGCGCAGAATCGCGTCGGGCGTCTTGTAGAACTTGACGCCGGCTTTCTTGAGTTCGATGTAGTCCTGCGAATTGCGCTCGATCGCCTTCCAGCTCATGTCGGCGCTGGAAGCCTGCACCGCGTAGTCGATGATCGACTTGAGCTCGCCCGGCAACGCGTTGTACTTGCCCTTGTTGAACAGGATCTCGAACTGCTCGCCGCTCTGGTGAAAGCTCTGCAGCATGCAGTTCTTGGCCACGTCGGGAAAACCGAGCGTGCGGTCGCTCGAGGCGTTGTTGAACTCGGCCGCGTCGATCAGGCCGCGGTCGAGCGCAGGAACGATCTCGCCGCCCGGCAGCGGGTTCACCGCGGCGCCCATCGCCGTGAAGATGTCGACCGACAGGCCGACCGTGCGGTACTTCAGGCCCTTCAGGTCATCGGCCTTGGCGATCGGCTTCTTGAACCAGCCCAGCGGCTGGGTCGGCATCGGGCCGTAGAGGTAGGACACCACGTCCATGTTGATGGCCTTGTAGACCTCTTCCAGCAGCGCCTTGCCACCGCCATAGTTGTGCCAGGCCAGCACCATGTTCGGGTCCATGCCGAAGGCCGGGCCCGAGCCCCACAGCGCGAGTGCGTTGTTCTTGCCGTAGTGGTAGGCGACGACACCGTGGCCGCCGTCGAGCGTGCCCTTGTTCACCGCTTCGAGCAGTTGGAACGCCGGCACCACGGCACCCGAGGGCAGCACCTCGATCTTGAGGCGGCCGCCGGCCATGTCGTTGACCTTCTTGGCGAAGTCGTTGGCGTACTCGTGGAAGATGTCCTTGGCGGGCCAGGTGCTCTGGAAGCGCAGGCTCGTGGTCTGCGCGCGCGACACCATGGGCGTGGCGAGGGCGCCCGTGGTGCCTGCGGCGACCGCAGCGTTCCTGAGGAATTTGCGGCGGGGGGCGGCAGCGGGGGTGACGGGCTTGGCAGACATGGCGACTCCGGATGGTTTTGAACACATGGGACTCTGAAGCCCGTGCGCGCAAGGCGTGTCAGCCGTGGGCAGGGCCGAGCGCACTGTGGCGCTTGCAACAGGCGTGTTCAAGTAGGGGAAGCCCGCCGGCCGACTTTCAAAAAACTGCCCCCGGTCATTGCAACTTCCCGCGCGCCGGGATAATCACGCGCTTCATGTCGCATCCCCCTCTCTCGACGCCATCGCGCGCAACCAGCCCCGCCGCGGCCAACCCGCTACCGCCGATCAGCTTTCCGGAATCGTTGCCCGTCTCGACCCGGCGCGACGAGATCGCGCAGGCGATTGCGCAACACCAGGTCGTCATCGTCTGCGGCGAAACCGGCTCGGGCAAGACCACGCAGTTGCCGAAGATCGTGCTGCAGCTCGGTCGTGGCAAGGCCAACACCGGCAAGCTGATCGGCCACACCCAGCCGCGGCGCATCGCCGCGTCGAGCGTGGCCAAGCGCATTGCACAGGAACTGAACACGCCGCTCGGCGAGGTGGTCGGCTTCAAGGTGCGCTTCCAGGACCGCCTCTCGCCCGGCGCCAGCGTGAAGCTGATGACCGACGGCATTCTGCTCGCCGAGACGCAGACCGACCCTTTGCTGCGCGCCTACGACACGATCATCATCGACGAGGCCCATGAGCGCAGCCTGAACATCGACTTCCTGCTCGGCCACCTGCGGCAGATCTTGCCGAAGCGGCCCGACCTGAAAGTGATCGTGACCTCGGCGACGATCGACGCCGATCGGTTCGCGCGGCACTTCGCGTCGAAGGACGGGCCGGCGCCGGTGATCATGGTGTCGGGCCGCTTGTTCCCGGTCGAACAACGCTGGCGGCCGTTCGAAGAGAGCCGCGAGTACGACCTGAACGACGCGATCTCGGATGCCGTCAACGAGTTGTGGCGCGAAGGCGCGGGCGACGTGCTCGTATTCCTGCCCGGCGAACGCGAGATCCGCGAAGCGGCTGACCATCTGCGCAAGCACCACCCGCCCGGGGTCGAAGTCGTGCCGCTGTTCGCGCGCCTGAGCCAGCAGGAACAAGACCGTGTGTTCGAGCCGCACGCTGCGCGCCGCATCGTGCTCGCGACCAACGTGGCCGAAACCTCGCTGACGGTGCCCGGCATCCAGTTCGTGGTCGACGCCGGCACCGCGCGTGTCAAGCGCTACAGCTACCGCAACAAGGTCGAGCAGTTGCTGGTCGAGCCGGTGAGCCAGGCGGCGGCGAACCAGCGCGCCGGGCGCTGCGGGCGCGTGAGCGACGGCATCTGCATTCGGCTGTACGACGAAAAAGAATTCAACGAACGGCCGAAGTTCAGTGACCCGGAAATCATGCGCTCGTCGCTGGCCGGGGTGATCTTGCGGATGAAGTCGCTGCACCTCGGCACGGTCGAAGACTTTCCGTTTTTGGAGCCGCCGCCGAAGCGCGCCATCGCCGACGGTTACCAGCTGCTCGCCGAGCTCGGCGCGGTCGACGATTTCAACGAGCTCACGCCCATCGGCCGTGAGCTTTCGCGCCTGCCGCTCGACCCACGCGTCGGCCGCATGATTCTCGAAGCGCGCGACCGCCAGGCCTTGACCGAAGTGCTCATCATCGCCAGCGCCTTCAGCGTGCAGAACGTGCGCGACCGCCCCATCGAACAAGCGCAGGCGGCCGACGCCGCGCACAAGAAGTTCGACGACGAACGCTCGGAATTTCTTGGTGACCTGAAGCTTTGGAAGTGGCTCGAAGACAGCAAGGGCGGGCAGGGCGAACATAAGGTGTCGCAACGCAAGCAAGAACAGCTGCTGCGCGACAACTTCATCTCGCCGCGCCGCGTGCGCGAGTGGCGCGACATTCATTCGCAGTTGCACACCGTGGTCGCCGAACACCAATGGCGCCTGAACGGTGCGCCGGCCACCTACGAACAACTGCACTTATCGATGCTGGCCGGGCTGCTTGGCAACATCGGCCTGAAAAGCGAGGACGAAGACTGGTACCTCGGTGCGCGCGGCATCCGCTTCTACAAGCACCCCGGCGCCAACCTGTCGAAAAAGCCGGGCCGCTGGATCGTGGCCGCCGAACTGGTCGAGACCACGCGCTTGTTCGGGCGCGGCATCGCCGGTATCGAGCCGCAGTGGTTGCCGCAGATCGCCGGCCACATCATCAAGACGCAGTTGCTCGAGCCGCATTGGGAGAAGAAGGCGGCGGAGGTGATCGCGCTGGAGCGCGCCACGCTGTACGGCATCGTCATCTATAGCAACCGGCGCGTGAACTTCGGCAACATCGATGCAGCGGCTGCGCGCGAGATCTTCATCCGCGAAGCGCTGGTCGCGGGCGAGTGGGACACGAAGCTCCCCTTCGTGGCGGCCAACCACAAGCTGATCAAGCAGGTCGAAGAGCTGGAGCACAAGTCGCGCCGACAAGACGTGCTGGTCGACGACGAACTGATCCACGCGTTCTACGACCAGCAGTTGCCCGCCGACGTGTGCAGCGGCCACAGCCTGGAGCGTTGGTACCGGGAAGAAGTGAAGCGGCAGCCGAACCTGCTCTTGCTCACGCGCGAAGAATTGATGCGCCACGAAGCGGCCGGCATCACGACGGCGGCGTTCCCGAAAACACTGCGGCTCGGCGGGGTGGATTGCGCGGCAAGCTATCTGCACGAACCGGGCGATCCCAAAGACGGCGTGACCGTGAGCGTGCCGATCTATTCACTGAACCAGGTGAACGACGAACGCTGCGAATGGCTCGTGCCCGGCATGCTGAAAGACAAGGTACTCGCGCTCGTGAAGAGCCTGCACCAAAGGCCGCGCTCGCGGCTCGTGCCCTTGCCGGAGTACGTGGACTCGTTCGTCGCGGACGTGCCGTTCGCGCAGGGCAGCCTGATCGATGCGCTGCTCAAGCATGTGCGCGACAAGACGCAACTCGACATCAAGCGTGCCGACTTCAAGCAGGAACAGTTGCAGCCGCACTTGATGATGAACGTTCGCGTCATTGACGAACACGGCCGGCAGCTCGGTCTGGGGCGCAACCTCGCGGCGTTGAAGGCCGAACTTGGCACGCAGGCGCGTTCGGCGTTCCAGGCGCTGGCTTCGCTGAAGGTCGCGGCAGCGCCCGGACCCTCACCCCAGCCCTCTCCCGCAGGCGGGAGAGGGAGTACGTCGGGGCGGGCTGGACCTCCTCTCCCGCCGGCGGGAGAGGGCGGGGGTGAGGGCAAACCGGCCGAGAAGTACACCGCGTGGACCTTCGGCGAGCTCCCCGAGCTGATGGAAATCCGCAAGGGCGGCCAGTCGCTGATCGGCTTTCCGGCGCTGATCGACAAGACCACGCACGTCGAGATCGAAGTCTTCGACGAACCCGACGTGGCACGCCGCCAGCACCGCGCCGGCCTGCGCCGCCTGGTGGCCCTGCAGCTGCGCGATGCGCTCAAGTACCTGGAGAAGAACATTCCCGACCTGCGCACGATGGCCGTGGCCTACATGCAGGTCGGCCGCACGCCCGAGGGCGCCGGCGGCGGAAGTGCTGACGAGCTGCGCGACCAGATCATCGACGTCGCGCTCGACCGCGCCTTCCTGCTCGACCCGCTGCCCACCGATGCCGCGAGCTTCACGCGCCGTGTCGACGAAGGGCGAGGGCGCCTGACTCTGATCGCCAGCGAGATCGCGCGCCTGGCCGCGGTGATCCTCATCGAACACAGCGCCGCCGTGCGCAAGCTCAAGGACGCGCGCGCGCCGAAGGAAGTGAACGACGACGTGAACGCGCAGCTCGCGCGGCTGATGCCCAAGCGCTTCATCAGCGCCACGCCGTGGGCGCAGCTGGCGCACCTGCCGCGCTACCTGAAAGCCGTGGTCATGCGGCTCGACAAGCAGCGCAGCGACCCGGCCCGTGATGCGCAGCGCCTGACGGAGTTGCGGCCGATCGAACAACGCTATTGGCGCCACCTCGCCGAGCGCAAAGGTGTGCAGGACACGCGCCTCGAAGAGTTCCGCTGGCTGCTCGAAGAGCTGCGGGTCAGCCTCTTCGCGCAGGAACTGCGCACCCCGCAGCCGGTGAGCGCCAAACGGCTGGAGAAGGTGTGGGCGCAAATGCTCGGTTGAGCGCCGGCGGCCTGGCCTGCCTCGATGCGATACAGTGGCCGCGCAGTCCGAAGTGCCGCGCACGGGGTGTGCGTGGCCCGGCTTCACCAAAACGGGAGTGAACGATGCAATACGTCTGGATGGCCGTCATCGGCTTCGTGGTCGGCCTGATCGCACGCGCAATTCTTCCGGGAACGCAGAGCCTGGGGATCATCCTCACGGCCGTGCTCGGCATCGCCGGGTCGTTCCTGGCGGGCTTCGCGGGGCAGGCGATGGGCTGGTATACACCGGGGCAGACGGCGGGCTGGATCGCATCCGTGCTCGGCGCGATCGTGCTGCTGTTCATCGTCGGCAAACTGAAGGGCCCGGGCTCGTCATCGTGACCCGCCGCGACACCCGATGAAACAAAGCGCCGAGTGGGTCGTGGTTCCAGGCACGCCGAAGGACGTGGAGGCGGTCGTGCGCCAGTGCCGCCGCCTCGTCAACAAGCGCGCACTGCTCGCCGCGGGCGTGGCGGTGGTGCCGATCCCCGGCGTCGACTGGGTCACCGACGTGGCGATCCTGCTGCGCCTCATTCCCGAGATCAATCGCGCTTTCGGGCTCACGCCCGAGCAGGTCGAGCGCCTGGCGCCCGACCGGCGCCTGGCGGTCTACAAGGCGGTGTCGGCGGGTGGCGGTTTGCTCGTGGGCAAGCTCGTCACGCGCGAGCTCGTGATGCAACTGCTCAAGCTCGTCGGTGTGCGCCTGACGACGCAGCAAGCCGCCAAATACGTGCCGATCGCCGGCTCGGCCGTCTCGGCGCTGCTGACGTTTTCATCGCTGAAGTTCGTCTGCGAGCAGCACATTCAGCAGTGTGCCGCCGTGTCGCGCCAGCTCATGCTGCCCGCGCCGAGCGCGAGCCCCGCGGCCGCCTGAGTGCGTGTCGCTACAATCACAGCTGTTCGGGGCGTAGCGCAGCCTGGTAGCGCAACTGGTTTGGGACCAGTAGGTCGCGAGTTCGAATCCCGCCGCCCCGACCATCTTCTTCAAGCCCTTGCGGCCACCCCTTTCAGCCCGTAGCTCAACTGGATAGAGCACCGACCTTCTAAGTCGGATGTCGGGGGTTCGAGTCCCTCCGGGCTGGCCAGTTTCTGATTCAGATAGCCGCCGGCGCTATTGGCACTGAAAGCTCGCCGCGCTCTCGATGTCGGTTGCTCCGGCCTTCAGCCGCGCCTGCTTCGGGTAGGCGCACAGCGGCCGGCTGCGCGCGGCCGACCAGCCGGCCGCGAGAACGTCCGGGTCGGTCGGGTTGACGCCGGCCAGCACGCTGTCGGGTGCCGTGCCTTTCTCGACCCAGTCTTCCAGCGCGGCCAGCATGTTGAAACGATCGGTGGCCGGGCCGCCGCTGCAGTGGTTCATCCCCGGCACCAGGAACAGTCGCGCGTAGCTCGCCGCGCCGGCGTCTGCCGACTTCAGCGCGTCGTACCAGGCCATCGTGTCGTTGGCCGAGAACACCGGGTCGGCCGTGCCGTGATAGACGATCAGCTTGCCCCCGCCCTGTTTCAGCTTCGTCAGCTGGGTTGGGTTGGGTGGTGTCATGAAGCTTATCGCCGACTCGTTGAACGGTGCCGCCGCCGCGAAGATCTTCGGCGCGCCGGTGTCCATGCTGAAGCCGAGCTGATAGCCCAGGCCGCCGTCGGCCAGGTTGGGCGCATCGGGCGGCGTCGTGAAGACGAAGCCCAGCGCGCCGGCACCGATGAGGGTGTTGAACGGCAGTGGCGCAAAGCCGGCATCGAGTTTCCAGAAGCGCCAGCCCGCACCTGCGATGCCCGGGTCCCAGGGCCAGCTCGCGTACAGGCTCTGGCCGCCCGAGTTCTTGGCGCCGTCGAAGATGTTCTGCAGCGCCGTCTTCTGCGCGGCGCTGAGGCAGCCGCTCGTCGCGCCGCCGCTGCACGTGGGCACGTCGGTCGCCAGATTGAACGCGGCCTGGCAGGCGGCACGGTCGTTGACGATGCCGTCGCTGGCGCCGTCGAGCGCATCGCACTTGGCGAGGATGCTCTGCGACACCAGCGTCATCGCGGCCTGAGGGAAAGCGTCTTTCGGCAACTGGCCGGCGCTGGCCGCCGACATGAACTGCTGCGTGTCCCAGGCCTCGGCCAGGGCCGCCGTCGGCAGGTTGAAGCCGGGGTTGCCGGCGATCAGGCCGTCGAACTGGTCGCCGAAGCGCGCAGCCGCCACCATCGCCTGACGACCGCCGTTGGAGCAGCCCATGAAGTACGAGCGTGTCGGCTTGCTGGCGTAGCGCTTTTCGATGATCGCCTTGGCCAGCGGCGTGAGCGTGCCGACCGCGTTGTAGCCATAGTCGATGCGGGCCTGCGGGTCGAGCGCGAAGCTCACGTCGGACTGGCCGGTCGCATGGCCGCCGTCGGTAGCAACCACGGCATAGCCCTGTGCCAGCGCGGTCGTGCTGGTCGTGTTGATGAGGTCGCCGACGGCCGGGTTGACCACACCATCGGTGCCGCCGCCGCCCTGGAAGAAGAACTTGCTCTTCCAGTCGGCTGGCTGCGGCAAGCGCAGCTCGAAGCCGATGGCATAGGGTTTGCCGTCGATGCCGGTGCGGTCGTTGACCGTGCCGGTGATCTTGCAATGCGCGGGCAAGGTGCCCGATGCGGCCACCTCGGCCGCCTGGGCGACCTTCAGGCCGGGCATGCCAAGGCGGGTCGTGGTCATGTCGGCGCAACTCAGCGGCTGCGGTGAGGCGTCGTCGCCCCCGCAGGCGGTGAGCAGGGCGGCGGTGCATGTCGCTGCGGCGAGCCATGTACTCGCTGGGTGGAAGCTCATCAATGTCTCCTCGGGTTTTTCGATCTGCCCTGTGGATGGGGCGTGGCGAAGACTAAGGAGTGCACCGGATTCCGTCTTGGCGATTCGAGCCGTATTGTCGATTCCGGCCTGCCGGTAAACCCGCAAGTGCTCTTCAACACCCGCTGACCGCTCGCCCGGACCGCTGCCTTGAACCCTCTATCCTTGCTGTCCGGACCTTCGGACCCGTTTGCGCAGGACTCGCCGCCGGGGCGTGTGCTCGCCATGTCGGCCGCCGGCTGCGATGGTGTTGCGGTGCTCGACGTGGTCGGCCCGCCGGCTGGGGAGGTGCACCGCCATCACCGGCTGGTGTGCCTGCAGCGCTGGTTGAGCCCATTGACCGTTCGGCCACTGCAGTCGGCCGGTGGCTGGCAAGTACTGCGGCCGCAGGTCCGCCTGTGGCGGCCAGACGAAGCGCAGCACTTCCAGTGGGATGGCAGCGTGCACCAGCACTTCGTGCTGGTCTCGCCCGAGCGCATCGAACGCATCCTTGAACGGCCGTACGCCAGCTGCGGCATCGACCGCTGGGGCGGGCGTGACTTCAACGAACGGCTCGTCAATCAGCTGATCACCGCGATGACACAGGACTGCGCCGACGGCAGCCCGGCCGGCCCGCTGGTGATCGACTCGCTCGTGGCGGCGCTGGTTCACCGGCTCGCCGCAACCACACCGTCGTCTTCAGAGAAGACACGCATCTCGCCGGCGCGGGTTCAGCGCGTGTTGGCCTTTGTCGAGGCCGAGTTGCACCGGCCGCTCGGGCTCGACGAACTGGCGACGCAGGCCGACATCGGCGTGCGCCAGTTCTGCGCGGCCTTTCGCCACGCTGTGGGCACCAGCCCGCATCAACACCTGCTGCAGCGCCGCGTCGAGCGTGCGATGGAACTGCTTCGGGATGGCACACCGGGCCTGGCCGAGATCGCGGCAGCGGTGGGTTTCAACGACCAGAGCCAGTTCACCCGAACCTTCAGCCGCGTTGCCGGCACCAGCCCCGGGCGTTACCGCGCCCGCTTGCGTGCCGCCGGCTGAGCTGCGGCTCAGATCCGGCCGGCTACTGCCGTGTGCGGAATTTCTTCAGTTCCGCGTAGACCGACTGGACGAAACCCACGCCGATGGATTCCGAATTCTTGTCGATGACGGGCTGCACGGCCGCGCGGATCTTTTCGAGTTCCGCCGCCGGCATTTCGGTGACGCTCATGCCTTTGGCTTTCAGCTGCCCCACGACCTCGGCGGCCTGGCGCGTTTCCTCCGCGCGCTCGAAGGTGCGCGTTTCCTCGGCGGCCTTCTGAACCGCGGCCTGCTGCTCAGGCGTCAGGCTTGCCCACCACTTCTTCGATGTCAGAAGCGCCACCGGCGTGTACACGTGGTTGGTGATGGTGAGGTACTTCTGCACCTCGAACATCTTGTTCGCGTACATGTCCACCACCGGATGCTCGTAGCCATCGAGTGCCTTGATTTCCAGCGCGGGGTACACCTCGGTGAATGCCATCGGAACGGCGTTCATGCCCATCGCGTTGAAACTGGCCAGGGCCATCGGGCTTTGCATGACGCGGACCTTCAGCCCCTTCATGTCGGCCATCGACCCGAGCGGCCGCTTGCTGTTCGACATGTTGCGGAAGGCACCACCGGCCCATACCAGGCCCTGCATGTTCATGTCGGCCAGGCCGTCGAGCAGTCTGCGACCGACCGGCCCGTCGAGCACGTGGGCGGCCTCGGCGTCGGTACCGAACAGGAACGGAAAGTCGAAGATCTGCAGTTCCTTCTTTCGCGCCGCAATCGGCGACAACGCGCCGAGGTAGATGTCCTGCACGCCGCTCTGCACCGCGATCAGCATCTTCTCTTCCGAGCCGAGGGTGGAACTGCTGTAGACATCGATACCGACCTTGCCGTTGGTGGCCTTCTCGACGGCCGCCGCGAAGCGTTTCATCGCCACGGCGCGCGGGTGAGCATCGTTGAACGAGTGGCCGAGCTTGGCGCGTTTGACCTCCTGCGCGTTGCTCGATGACACGATGCCGAGCATCAGCGTTGCGCCGGCGGCGATCAGGGTCTGCATCAGCAGACGGCGGGGTTGGATGAACTTCATCGACTTGCTCCTGTTTTTTGAAATCACGTGCCCTCCGATAGCGTCAACAGGCCCTAGTCGAAGCTCAGCAGCACCTTCATGGCCTGCGAGCGGTCAGCCGCGAGCGCGAAGGCCCTGCCCGCATCGCGGTAAGACAGCGTGGCCGAGATCAGCGGCTTCAGGTCGACCAGGCCCTTGTTGATCAACGCGACCGCCACGCCGAACTCTTCATGGAAGCGAAACGCGCCGCGCAGATCGAACTCCTTGGCGACCACGGTGTTGAACGGCAGCGTCAGTTCGCTGGCCGACAGCCCGAGCTGCACGATCACGCCACGCGGGCGCACCACATCGAATGCCGCGCGCAAGGCACGTTCGTCGCCACTGGCCTCGAAGAGCACATCGAACTGGCCCTTCTCGGCCGCATAACGGGCCAGCGCGTCGGGCTGCTCGGCGACGTTGATGGTTTCGTCGGCGCCCACCTTCGCGGCCTTGCGCAGTGGCTGGGCCACGACATCGGTGGCGACGATATGCGTGGCGCCGGCCCGGCGTGCGGCGATCACCACCAGCGCGCCGATCGGCCCGCAACCCGTGACCAACACCGAGCGGCCGAGCAACGGCCCGGCGCGGTTGACGGCGTGCAGCGCCACGGCCAGCGGCTCGGCCATGGCACCCTCGGCGTCGCTCACGCCGTCGGCCAAGCGGTGCGCCTGGCTGGCGTTGATCACGATCTCTTGACGGAAGGCGCCTTGCACGTGCGGCATGCGCATTGCGCTGCCGTAGTAGCGCATGTCCAGGCAGTGGTTCTGGAGACCGAGCTGGCAAAAACGGCAGCTGCCGCAGGGCTGGCTGGGGCACACCGCAACACGGTCGCCCACTCTGAAACCGGCGACGTTCGACGCCAGCTCCTCGATGACGCCGGCCACTTCGTGCCCCAGCACCATCGGTTGCTGGATGCGGATGGTGCCGAAACCGCCGTGCTGGTAGTAGTGCAGGTCCGAGCCGCAGATGCCGCCGGCGCGAACGCGCACACGGGCCTGGCCGGTGTCGACCGAAGGAGTCGGGTAGTTCTCGACCCGCAGGTCGCCCGGAGCGTGAATGACAAGTGCATCCATGGTGAAAGCCTCGTTGAAGGTGGCGTATGGCAGGTGTTTCAGCGTGTCATCATCTGCAGCGGCCACATCACGATCTGCGGGAACACGACCAGCAGGAACATGACGATGGTTTGCGCCACCATGAACGGCATCACACCCTTGATCGCGCCGCTCATCGGAATCTTCGCGACGCCGCAGACCACGTTGAGCACGGTGCCCACCGGTGGCGTGACCAGACCGATCGCGTTGTTCATGATGAAGAGCACGCCGAAGTAGACCGGGTCGATGCCGGCCTGCTTGAGCACCGGCATCAGCACGGGCGTCATGATCAGCACGGTGGGGGTGAAGTCGAGTGCGGTGCCGACCACGAGCACCAGCAGCATCAGCGCGAACGTGAGCAGCATCTTGTTGTCCATCAGCGGCTGCACCAGGTCGGCCAGCTGCTGCGGGATGTTCGCGGTGGTGATCAGCCAGGCCGAGACACCGGCCGCCGACACCAGGAACATGATGACCGCCGTGGTTTCCGCAGCGCGGTAGAAGAGGTGGAACAACTGCGACGGCTTGATCTCGCGGTAGACCACGAGCCCGACGATCAATGAATAGACGGCCGCGATCACGGCAGCCTCGGTCGGCGTGAACACACCGAACTTCAGGCCACCGACGATGACCACCGGCAACACCAGCGCCCACAGCGCTTGGCGCGTGGCGGTGATGCGTTCGGCGGTCGTGCGCTTGTGCTCGACGGTGACCTTGTCGCGCCCGATCGACCAGCGCCAGGCCAGCATGATCGCCAGCCCCATCATCACGCCCGGCACGATGCCGGCGATGAACAGCTTGGTGATCGACACACCGCCGGTCACGCCGAACAGGATCATGCCGATCGACGGCGGGATCACCGGCGCGATGATGCCGCCGCAGGCAATCAGGCCGCAGGAGCGGTTCACGTCGTAGCCGGCCTTGCGCATCATCGGGATCAGCACCGAAGCCAGGGCCGCGGTGTCGGCCACCGCCGAACCCGAGAGCGAGGCCATGATCACCGCCGCGACCACCGCCACGTAGCCCAGCCCGCCGCGGATGTGGCCGACCCAGGCCATCGCCATCAGGATGATGCGCCGCGTCATGCCGCCGGCATTCATGAACTCGCCGGCCAGCATGAAGAAGGGCACCGCCAGCAGCGGGAAGCTGTTCGCGCCGTCCCACATGTTCTGGATCACGATCTGCGGATCGGTCACGCCCATGAAAAACATCATCGCCAGGCCGCAGCCGATCAGCGCGAACGCCACCGGCATGCCCAGCGCCATCAGCCCGAGCAGCGACGAGATGAAAACGAAGATCGTCATGGTTTGGCTCCCGCACGGGCTTGTTGTTCGGCCATCTCGTGTTCGGCTTCGATGGCGTCACTCATGCCTTCTTCGTTCACGTCGATGAGTTCGCTCTCGGAGACCTTGCCGGCGAGCAGGCGAGCCAGATTCGACAGGCAGATGAAGCCGATCGCGGTGCCGGTGATGTAGCTCACGCCCAGCACCCACAGCATGCTGATCTGCGCCACGGGCGAGGCGTTGCCCTTGATGATGTCGTGCTGCAGCCAGGTGCCGTAGACGATGTACACGCAGCAAACGAACATGATCGCCTGGCTGATGCCCCAGCAGACCTTGCGCCCGAACACCGGCAGCGCCTGCACCACCATGTCCACACCCAGGTGGGCGCGGCGGCGCATGCCGACGATGGCACCGAGAAAGGTCATCCACACAAAGGCGTAGCGCGGAATCTCTTCCGACAGGTCGATGCCGGTGTTGAAGAACAGGCGCAGCACGACGTTGCCGAACACCATCACCAGCATGACGATCAGGCACAGGACCATCACGATCTCGAGCGCGCGCGTCAGCGCATCGGCGATCGCCTTCAGTGTGTTTGCCATGGGCAACCCCAGGTTGGAATCAACGGGCGGAGCGCGGCCCAAGAAGGCTGGCTCCGGGCAGCACGTTTACTTCGCTGTGCGCGCCTTGTCGATCTCGGCGTAGAAGCCCTTGACGAAATCTTCACCGATCAGCGGCGAGAACTTCGCCACGACCGGTTTGACCTTCTCCTGCACGCGCGCAAGCTCGGCCGGCGACACCGTGTTGACGGTGACGCCCGCCGCGGCGAACTTGGCGATGACGTCGGCATTGCCCTGGTCGAGCAGCTTGCGTTGCAGCAAGCCGGCCTCGGTCGCGGCCTTCTGGATGCCGGCCTTGTCATCCGCCGACAGCGTGTCCCAGAACTTCTTCGAGGCCACCAGGGCGACAGGCGTGTAGACGTGGTTCGTCACCGAGATGTACTTTTGCACCTCCTGCATCTTGTTCGCGTACATGTGCAGCAGAGGGTTCTCCTGCCCGTCGAGCGCCTTGATCTCGAGGGCCGGGAAGACCTCGGCAAAAGCCATCGGCACCGCGTTCGCGCCAATGGTCTTCCAGGTGTCGAGCGCGACCGGGTTGGCCATCACCCGCACCTTCAGGCCACTCACGTCTTCGAGCTTGGTGATGCTGCGCTTGCTGTTGGAGACGTTGCGAAAGCCCATGCCTGTCCACGTGAGGCCGACCAGGCCGGCCGGCTCGATCAGCGTGAAGATCTTCTTCGACGAAGCGCCGTCGAGCACGGCGTAGACCTCGCGTTCGTTCTGGAACATGAAGGGCAGATCCCAGACCTGAACTTCCTTCACGCGTGTGGAAAGCGGCGCCAGCGTGCCGATGTAGAACTCCTGCGTGCCGGCCTGCACGGCTTGCAGCTGCTTTTCATCGCTGCCCAGCACACCGCTGTGAAAGGCCTGAATCTTGACGTTGCCCTTGGTGTAGGTGCCAGCCAATTCGGCGAACTTGGCGATGGCGGTGGCCTGCGGGTGGCTGTCGGGCATCGCGTGCCCGACCTTGGCCTTGATTTCGGCGTGGGCCATGCTCGCACCCAGCGCGAGTGCGGCGATGGCGGCCAGCGCGGTGCGGCGTGCGGCGAAAGTGAAGGGGGTCTTGAGCGTCATGGTGGTGTCTCCGTCCTGGGGTTCTGGTGGGAAGGCGGCGGTGCGGGCCCAAGCTCCTGCGTCGCTGCGAAATCTGGCTGGTTCGCTATCAACGATCCGGTTCAGGGTGTCTGCAGGCAGCCGTCGATCAGGCGTGTCTGGGTCCACGTCGTCACGCTGCTTTCGCAGGGGTACTTCGCGGCTTCGGTCTCGTTGATGTCGACGCCGAGCCCGGGTCGGTCGTTCGCATAAACGTAGCCGTTGCGGAATTCGGGCAGGCCGGGGAAGACATCGAGCAAGGCCTCGCGCGGCCCTTTCAATTCCTGGATCACGAAGTTCGGTGGCTCGGTGCCCGACCACTCCTGCACGCCGAAGTTGCGCGCGGCCAGATCGATGTGGATGTTGGCGGCGTGTGCCAGCGGCGACATGTCGCCGGGGCCGTGCCAGGCCGTGCGCACACCGTACTGCTCGGCGAAGATCTGCAGCTTGCGGCCGGGGGTGATGCCGCCGATCTGACTCAGGTGCACGCGAATGAAATCGATCAGGCGATCGGCAATCAGCGTGCGCCACTCGAAGGGGTGGTTGAACAACTCGCCTTGTGCGAGCGGAATGTTCGACTTCGCGCGCAGCTGGCGGATCCACTCACCCTCTTCGAGCGCGATCGCGTCTTCGAGGAAGAACAAGTCGTAGGGCTCGAGCTGGCAGGCGAAGCGAATCGCGTCGATGGGCTTCAGGCGCTCGTGCACGTCATGGCACAACGCCACGTCGAAACCGACACGGCTGCGAATGTCGTCGAACATCTTCACCGTATCGCGCATGTACTTGCGCTGGTCGAGGTAGATGCCCTTGGCCGCGCGTTCCGGCGCGTGGGCCGGGGCGTCACCGAAACCCCCACCACCGTAGCCGCCGCTCTGGCAACGGATGTGGGTGATGCCCTGTTCGCGGTATTTCTGGATGTTGTCGCAGAGCTCGCCGAGATCGCGCCCGTCGGCATGGCGATAGATGGGCACGCCTTCGCGGCACTTGCCGCCGAACAGCTGGTACAGCGGCATGTTCGCCAGCTTGCCTTTGATGTCCCACAAGGCCATGTCGATGCCCGACAAGGCGTTGTTCTCGATCGGCCCGTTGCGCCAGTAGGCGTTCTGGTGCATCAGCTGCCAGAGTTCCTCGATCGCATCGGCGTCGCGGCCGATCAGCAGGGGCCTGAGGTATTCCTCGATCAGGCATTTCACGGCCAGGTGCCGGTAGGCGAAGGTGGCGCAGCCCAGGCCGAACAGGCCTGGCTGGTTCGTCTCGACCTTGACCACGATGAGGTTGATGCCCTCGGGGGCGGTCAGGATGGCCTTGACGTCGGTGATGGTGGTGGTCACGGCGCGCGTCTGTTCACAGCACCGACAACCAGCCGCCATCGACATAGATGATCTGGCCGTTGACGTAGTTCGACGCGGCCGACGCCAGGAAGATCGCGGTGCCGACCAGTTCTTCGGGCTTGCCCCAGCGCTGCGCGGGGTTGCTGGCCTTGACCCAGGCGTCGAACTTCGGGTCGTTGACCAGCGCCTCGTTCATGTCGGTCAGGATGTAGCCCGGGCCGATCGAATTCGCCTGGATGTCGAACTTCGCCCACTCGGCGGCCATCGCCTTGGACAGCATCTTGATCCCACCCTTGGCGACCGTGTAGGGCGCCACCGTGGCGCGCGCTGCTTCGCTGGTGAGCGAGCCGATGTTGATGATCTTGCCGCCGCGGCCGCGTTCGACCATGCGCTTCGCGGCCTGTTTGCCGACGAGGAAGGCGGCGGTGAGGTTGGTGTCGATCACACGCTGCCAGTCGGCCAGTTCCAGTTCGAGCATCGGCTTGCGATGCTGGATGCCGGCGTTGTTGATCAAGATATCGATCTGCAGGCCCTGTCGATCGAAGCCAGCGAAGGCGGCCGCCACCGAGGCTTCGTCGGCAACATCGAAGGCCGCGCCATGGGCGACGATCCCGTGGCTCGTGAGGTGGGCCAGCGCTTCGTCGACGGCGGCTTGCTGGCGGCTGTTGACGATCACCGCCGCGCCGGCCTCACCCAGCCCCTGGGCCAGGGCCAGGCCGATGCCACGGGTGGAGCCGGTCACGAGCGCTGTGCGCTTAGAAAGGTCGAACAAGGGGCTGGGCATGGGTCTCTCCTGTTGGGTTAGAGAATATGATACGTATGATGTTTGATCAAGGTCATTGGTGTGGATGATTCATAGGTGAATACCCTTCATTATGAAAACTCTACTTACCACTTATGAGTCATTGGTCATATGTGATATAAAGTTTCATGACAGCACGCATCGTCGGCCCGCGCGCCACGTTCCAGGAGCAGGTTCTGCGTCAACTGGGACGAGACATCTGCTCGGGCCGGTTCCGGCCGGGCCAGCTCTTGCCGTCGGAACCGGAGCTGTGCGAACGCTTCAGCTTCAGCCGCATCGTCATCCGCGAAGCCATCAAGTCATTGGCCGCGAAGGGCCTGATCGAGGTGCGTCGCCGAGTAGGCACTCTTGTGCTCGAACCCACACGCTGGAACTTGTTCGACCCCGACGTAATTGCCTGGAGAGCCGAGTCCATCGAGGTCGATCCCACGATGTCGCGTGACCTGGCGGAACTTCGCCGTGTCGTGGAGCCGGCCGCCGTGCGCCTGGCGGCACTTCGCGCCAGCGATGACGCGCGCCGGGCCCTGCGCGCCGCTTACATGGCCATGGAGCGTGCGGTCGCAGGCAAAGGCAACTATGTGAAGGCCGACCTGGACTTTCACGCCATCATCCTTTCCGCGTGTGGCAACCAGTACCTGCGCCAGATGCAGGAGGCGATGTCGGCCATCCTGCAGGCGAGCTTCCGCATCATTTCCGAAAAACCCGGCGGGCCGGCGTTTTCGCTGCCGATGCACGAAGCCGTCTGCGCGGCCATCGAACGCGGAGACGCCGACGCTGCCGAGCGCGCGGCCCTGGTGCTGATCGATCAGGCCGATGCCGACCTCGTCGATCGCCTACAGACGCGCAAAACGGCACCCCGGCCCGGGGCCCCGATCTCCACGGCGCTGCTGCAAGAAGGCACGGCCTGACCCACTGAACCACCCCCGCCCATGAAGATCACCTCGCTCACAACGTACCGTGTCGCCCCGCGCTGGATGTTCCTGAAGATCGAGACAGATGAGGGCATTTCGGGCTGGGGCGAACCTGTCGTCGAAGGCCGCGCGCGAACCGTCGAGACCGCCGTCCGCGAGTTCGGCGAAACGCTGATCGGCAAGGACCCGCGGCGCATCAACGACCTCTGGCAGTCGATGTACCGCGGCCACTTCTACCGCAGCGGCGCGATTCTGATGAGCGCGATCGCAGGGATCGATCAGGCCTTGTGGGACATCAAGGGCAAGGCTCTGGGCGTGCCGGTGCACGAACTGCTCGGAGGCAGGGTGCGAGACCGCATGAAGGTCTACAGCTGGGTCGGAGGCGACCGGCCGGGCGATGTCGTCGAGAACATGCAGCGTCTGATGGACGGTGGCATCGACACCTTCAAATTGAACGGCTGCGAAGAAATGGCCATGCTGGACTCGAACCGGAAGGTCGACGCAGCGGTTGCCGTGGTGGCCAGTGTGCGTTCAGCCCTGGGCAACACGGTCGATTTCGGCCTCGATTTCCACGGCCGGGTGGCGATGCCGATGGCCAAGGTGCTGCTGAAGGAACTGGAGCCGCTGCGCCCCCTGTTCGTCGAAGAGCCGGTGCTGGCGGAGCAGGCCGAGCACTACCCCCGGTTGGCGGCCATGACGTACATCCCGCTTGCGGCGGGCGAGCGCATGTACTCGCGCTTCGAGTTCAAGCGCGTGCTCGAAGGCGGAGGCATCGCGATCTTGCAGCCCGACTTGTCGCATGCGGGTGGCATCACCGAATGCCACAAGATCGCGGCCATGGCCGAGGCCTACGACGTTGCATTCGCCCCGCACTGCCCGCTGGGCCCGGTGGCGCTGGCAGCGTGTCTGCAGGTGGACCTTGTCGCGTACAACGCTGTGCTCCAGGAGCAGAGCATGGGCATCCACTACAACCGCGGCGCCGAATTGCTCGACTACGTCATCAACAAGGACGACTTTCGCATCGACGCGGGTTACATCCATGCATTGACCCAACCCGGCCTGGGTGTCGAAGTCGATGAGGAACGCGTGCTTCACGCCAGCCGAAACGCGCCCGATTGGCACAACCCCGAGTGGCGGCATGCCGACGGCAGCGTGGCCGAGTGGTAGGCCGAACGGGGAGGGCGGCAGGGCGCCCTCGTTTCGCTGAGGAGGTGGCCTGCTGAGGATGGCCACGCGCGCTATCCTCGCGGCCATGCAGGACATCCTCACCGTATCGAACCTCTCCAAGACCTACGCCTCCGGATTCAATGCGCTGAAGGACATCAACCTGACGATTCGCCGAGGCGAGATCTTCGCGCTGCTCGGCCCCAACGGTGCCGGCAAGACGACCCTGATCAGCATCGTCTGCGGCATCGTCAACGCCAGCACCGGCACAGTCGTGGTCGACGGCCACGACATCGGGCGCGACTACCGCGCGGCCCGCTCGCTGATCGGCCTGGTGCCGCAGGAGCTGACCACCGACGCGTTCGAAACCGTCTGGGCCACCGTTTCGTTCAGCCGTGGCCTGTTCGGCAAGCGCGCCGACCCTGCGCACATCGAGAAAGTACTGAAGGCGCTGTCGCTGTGGGACAAGAAAGACAACAAGATCATCACGCTGTCGGGTGGCATGAAGCGCCGCCTGCTGATCGCCAAGGCGCTGTCGCACGAGCCGCAGATTCTCTTTCTCGACGAGCCGACCGCGGGTGTCGACGTCGAGCTCAGGCGCGACATGTGGCAGCTGGTGCGCGAGCTGCGCGACACCGGTGTGACCATCATTCTGACCACCCACTACATCGACGAGGCCGAAGAAATGGCCGACCGCATCGGCGTCATCAGCAAGGGCGAGCTGATCCTGGTCGAAGAAAAGACCGAGCTGATGCGCAAGCTCGGCAAGAAGCAGCTCACCCTTCATCTGCAGCACCCGCTGCCGCAGCTGCCCGCGGCACTCGCCGCCTACGCTCTGGAGCTGTCGAAAGACGGCAATGATCTGACCTACACCTACGACGCCCGCGCCGAGCGACTCGGCATCGTCGATCTGCTGAAGAGCCTGAGCGACGCAGGAATCCAGTTCAAGGACCTGCAGACGACCCAGAGCTCGCTCGAAGACATCTTCGTCAGCCTGGTGCACGAGGGGAGCGACGGTTCATGAGCATGAATGTTCAGGCGATCCGCGCCATCTACGGCTTCGAGATGGCGCGCACCTGGCGCACGCTGATGCAAAGCATCATCTCGCCGGTGATCTCGACCTCGCTGTACTTCGTCGTCTTCGGCGCCGCGATCGGCTCGCGCATCCCCGAGGTCGGCGGCATCAGCTACGGCGCGTTCATCGTGCCGGGGCTGATCATGCTGTCGCTGCTGACGCAGAGCATCTCGAACGCGTCGTTCGGCATCTACTTTCCCAAGTTCACCGGGACGATCTACGAGCTGCTATCGGCACCGGTCTCTTACGTCGAGATCGTGATCAGCTACGTCGGTGCGGCCGCGACGAAGTCGATCATCCTCGGCCTGATCATTCTGGCAACGGCCGGCCTGTTCGTGCCGCTGCAGGTGGCCCATCCGTTCTGGATGATCCTGTTCCTGGTGCTCACGGCCGTCACCTTCAGCCTGGTCGGCTTCATCATCGGCATCTGGGCCGACGGCTTCGAGAAGCTGCAGGTGGTGCCGCTGCTGATCGTCACGCCGCTGACCTTTCTGGGCGGCAGCTTCTATTCGATCGACATGCTGCCTCCGTTCTGGCAGACGGTGGCGCTGTTCAACCCCGTCGTTTATCTGGTCAGCGGTTTCCGCTGGAGCTTCTACGGTTTGGCGGACGTCGGCGTCGGCATCAGCCTGGCCGCGACGCTCGCCTTCCTGTTCATTTCGGTGGCGATCGTGGCGTGGATCTTCAAGACCGGTTACCGGCTCAAGGTCTAGGCCGGGTTAGATCGAGCGCGGGCCGACACCGTCGGGTGGTCGGGCGACGAACATTGCGGCGGCTTCTTCCGGCTCCAGCGCACTGGCAGTTTCGTAGCTCGCTGCCGCGTGCTCGGCCGCGGTGGCCGCGCTCATCGCAAGCTCCAGCTTCATGAGCGCACACCCGAAGCGGTCGATCCAATCGCGTTTCACGTCAGGGAAGGTCACGATCCACCTCGCGTGAGTCGGTGGCTTGCGCAAGCGCAAGGCCGCAGCTCGACCCCAACAACCCTCAGCCGTCCAGTGTTCTGCGGCTCCGCGGTGCCCCCGGCGACGCTGAATCCATCGATGGCGGTTCGACGGCGCAGATCTCTGCAGCATCTTCGGGTGGAAGGTGGGAGCTTTCCGCGAAGGTCTCCGAGGCCATGCGCACGGCGTCCAACGGGTGTTTGGACGGTACCAGTTTCATCAGGCGGCCAGCGAAGCGCTCGATCCAGGTGGCGTCGACAACTTGCATATGAACCCCTTATCAAGTCGTCATCCTATGACGATTGCGGCGCCGAGACTGTAAGCAGACCATTCTTCGCGTGGGTTCTTACTGCTGCAGTGCAGCACGCGCGTGCGCTTCGTCAGGTGCAGCGGCCTCAAGCCAGCAAAACAGGCGCCAGGAGCTTGGTCTTGTACATGGATTCGTCGCTGCGCTGAAGCAGCGATTCCGGTGTGTCACCCGGTCGCACTTCGCTGATCCCGATCGTCACGGAAAGGCGCAGGCCTGGCGCGATCGACTCCCAGTCGAACATGGCCACAGCGTCGCGGATGCGTGCGCACACCAGGGCCGCTTCGGCTTCGGTGGCATCGTCGAAAAGGATGACGAACTCGTCACCGGCCCAACGCGCCGGCAGGTCGTTGTGCCGCACCTCGGACGACACGATGGCCGCAACGGTCTTCAGAACGCGGTCGCCCACGCTGTGCGTGAAACGGTCGTTCACCGACTTGAACTTGTCGACGTCGACCATCGCCACGGCGCAAGGCCGGTCGCGTTCGACGGCGCCCGCGATGCGCTCGCCGAGTGATTGTTCAAAATGGCGCCGATTGGCGATGCCGGTCAAGGCGTCTTCGAGAGACCAGCGTTCGAACTGTTTGGACGCAACGAGCGCCTGTTTGAGATGGCGCTCGCTTTGGCGCGCGCCAAGCCGCAAGGCGACCAGGGACTGCCTGCTCCCCAGGCCTTCCGCCATCGCCTGACGCTCGCGCTGGCGCAATGCGCGGTAAGCGCGCTGGGCCGCGCCGTGTTTGTGCTGCAACTCGAAGACCTGCGCAAGAAGCAACTCGGCCATGCAAGCAAGTTGCTCGTGTTCCACCGCCAGGGCCAGGGCGCGCATCTCCATCAGCTCGTTCTCGGCCGCAGGCCAATCCAGCTGCTTCCAGGCCAGCTCGGCCGCGCTCCATCTGACGAAAGAGTCCAGCCACGTCACCACGCTGGTGAGTGACCGCGCGGCCGACGCGAGCGCGGTTCTGGCCGCCGGCAGATCGCCTTGCCAGGACGCGAGCAGGCTCGCCGAAGCCAGCGAGATCGTTCGCGCCATCGACTGAAGCCCCGGCAGAACCGAGAGGCCCTTGCCGGTGCGTTCGAGTTCCCAGCATTCGTTCATCAGGCGGTCGAGCTTTTGCAGGCTCGTCATTTCCCCGCATTGATACCGTTCATCGATGAGTCGTGCCGCCTCCACCCAGACCTGGTTGAGTCGCGGCTGGTAGATGCTCAGGGGCGGCGCGCAGCGCTGCGCCACGGAGACGGCATTGTCCAGTGCGGCGTCGGCGCGAGCATGGTCGCCGCTCCAGCAGTAGGCGAGACCGAGACCGTTGTAGGCGAGCACGGTTTGTGGGTTGGGGGCGCCCGTGTCGCACAGCCGCGTGCTCAAGAGCGCGGCTTCGATGGCTTCTTCGTTGCGGCCGAGCAGCATCGTCACGTGGCCGAGCGTGGTCAGCGCGTTGGCTTCGCCTTGGGAGTCGCCGATCTGCTCGAAGAGCTGCGCGGCTCGACGCGCCGCTTCGCTGGCACGCCTGAGCCTGGAGCCGACGCGGTCGCAATGCGCGAGGCAGGCCAGGGCCTGTGCCTCCGCCCGAAGGCTGGTGCCACCGGCACGTGTGAGAACCGACTGGGCAAGTTCACGGGCGCGCTCGAGGCGCCCTTCGTTCAAGGCCGCATAGGCGTCGGCCATCCGATCTTCGAACTGGGCGGCACCATCGGCCGGTTCGCGCTCGCCACTCAACATGGACGATGGCCCCAGACGACGGTGCGACCTGAGTCTTGGACAGCTTTGTGCGCCCCGCTGAATCTCATGGCCTCACCTCGAAGGAGCGACCCGTGGGGGACGGGCCTGGAGACATCGATCGTATCGGAATCGCCTGCGGCGCGGCGTGAACTCTCGCGCACTTCTTCGACGCTTGATGCGCGCCATGGGACGCCCGCCACATCCGCCCCGTGACGGCCGAAATGGCTGTGATCCCGGCACCTTTTTTGTCGAGCAGGCGTCGCGGCAGGCCCGACAGTCCATGTCTTGTCTCAACAGCAGTAGCTCAACACCGAACATGCCCATCCAACTGACCCGAAAGTACCAACGGGACCGTGCCCTGTTCGAACACTGGGATGGTCTCGACGACCGCCTGTTCGAGCGCATCCCGCGCGAGCGGCTGAAGGCCGCGCAGGCCGCCATTCAAGGCTACTTCGTGCTTCCGGGCGACCCGCAGTACGACACCGATCGAAAACTGTCGAACCCGGTATTCAATGCGTACCCGACCGTCATCATCTACTGCGCGGTCGAAAGCGACGTGGCGGTCGCGCTGGAACTCGCTCGGGGCCAGAAACTGCCCTTCACCGTGCGCTCGGGTGGTCACTGCACGGCAGGCTTCTCGGCCGGCGCCGGTGCGTTGATCGACGTCAGCGCGCTCAATGACGCGACCGTCGATGTCGCCAATGCGATCGCCACCGTCGGAACGGGTTGCCCTTTCAAGAAGTTCGACGCCGTGCTGGCTAGCCACGGTCTGCACGTGCCCGGCGGCGAGTGCGAGGACGTGTGCATCGGCGGGTTCATGCAGGGCGGCGGCTACGGGTTCACGTCGGTGACCTACGGCATGAATTGCGACAACGTGCTCGACATGCGCGTGATGCTGGCCGATGGCCAGATCGTCACCGCCAGCGAGTCGGTGAACCCAGACCTCTGGTGGGCCGTGCGCGGCGGAACGGGCGGGAACTTCGGCGTGCTGCTGTCAGTGCGCTATCGGCTCGTGCCACTCGGCGACGTGTTCGGATGGGCCTTGATCTGGCCGCTGCAGACGGAAGCGGATTTCGAGAACGCCACCGGCGCGTTGCTGACGCTCCAGTCGAACTACATGTTGCAGAACCTGGACCCGGCACTGAATATCCAGGTCTCGCTGTGCTTCCAGCCCGGAACGCAGCCGAATCTGCCGCCCGAGACGCCGCTGCAACCCTATCTCATGGTGCGTGGCCTGTATGTGGGCTCGGAGGGCGGAGGGCAAGCGGCGATTCAAACCCTGTGCAGCTTGCCCGGCGGCATTCTGCAGTGGTCGAAGATGGACAGCTTCTTCGCCCTCAACGATGAATTGCTCAACGTCCCCTACGGAATGCCGTTTTTCCCGCCGCAGTGCGTGATGCCGCCGTGCGAAGACAAGGCGTCACGGTACGTGACGCGGCCGCTCGCGGCTTCTGAATGGCGCGGCCTGTTGAACTACTTCGTGTCGTCGCCGAACACGTGGTCCTACTTCTACATGGAGTTTTACGGCGGCGCGATCAATGCGTATCCGCCCGAGGGCAATGCGTTTGTACATCGCAGTGCGGCATTCAACGCGGTGCTCGATGTCTTCTGGTTCGATGAAGCGGATCGCCCCGCGGCCGAGCAGTTCCTGCTGGGCTGGATGGACTTCATGGCGCCAAGCTGGAACGGCGAGATCTATCAGAACTACCCCCGGCTCGACGAGCCCGACTACGGCGCGCGCTATTGGGCTGCGGCGCAGGCGGGCCTGTATGCGGTCAAGGCCAAATACGACCCGAGCCACGCCTTCACGTTCGCGCAGGAGGTATGCAAACCGATGCTGCCGGAAGCAAGGGCCAGTGGTCTGAGCCGCTTGCCTGAAGGCTTGCGAACGGCGCTTGGTCAGCCGATCGTGTATTGACAGAGGGGCGGCTTGCTCCGGCCGCCGCTCACTTCATCGGAATCGGCGTGGTGCGGTCCACCGGCACCGCGGTGATGCTGTTCTGCGGCGAGCCTTCGATCACGCGGTCGGAGTAGGTCATGTAGACGAGCGTGTTGCGCTTGGCGTCGACCATGCGCACGACGCGCAGTTTCTTGAACAGCAGCGACAGGCTCACGTCGAAGATCTCCTCCTGCTTCGGCAAGGGCTTGCTGAACGACAGAGGCCCCGTCTGGCGGCAGGCGATCGAGGCTTCGGCCTTGTCTTCGGCCAGGCCGACCGCGCCCTTGATGCCGCCCGTCTTGGCGCGCGACACGAAACAGGTGATGCCGGCCACCTTCGGGTCGTCGTAGGCGTCGACGACGATCTTGTGGTCGGGCCCGATGAACTTGAACACCGTGTCGACTTCGCCGATGCGTTCGGCCTGGGCCAGCGGCATCAGCAACGCGGTCAGCAGCAGCGCGGCCACATTCTTCTTCATGAACACTCCTTCGGGAAACAGGCACGAGCGTACCGCGGGCGCTCAATGCTTCTGGTATTGCGTGGCGCCGAACAACATTTCGCGCGCCTTGTCGTCGTGCATCGGTTTGCGCTGCGCGGCCAGCACCTCCACGCCGCGTTTGACCGCGGGCCGCGCCGCGATCTCGTCGAACCAGCCTTTCAGATGCGGGAAGTCGTTCCAGTCGATGCCCTGGTTTTTCCACGAGCGCAGCCACGGGAAGATCGCGATGTCGGCGATGGTGTAGCTTGGCCCGGCGATGTACTTGCTCTTGGCCAGGCGCTTGTCCATCACGCCGTACAGGCGCTTGGCTTCATTGCTGTAGCGGTTCACCGCGTATTCGATCTTCTCGGGCGCATAGATGCGGAAGTGGTGCGCCTGGCCGAGCATCGGGCCCACGCCGCCCATCTGGAACATCAGCCATTCGAGCACCTGGTACTTGCCGCGCGTGTCGCTCGGCAGAAATTTACCGGTCTTGCCGGCCAGGTAGAGCAGGATCGCGCCCGATTCGAACAGCGACATCGGCTGGCCGTCAGGCCCCACCGGGTCGGTGATCGCCGGGATCTTGTTGTTGGGGCTGATGGCCAGGAACTCGGCCTTGAACTGGTCACCGGCGCCGATGTCGACTGCGTGCGCCCGATAAGGTAGGCCGCACTCCTCCAACATGATGTGAACCTTGTGCCCGTTTGGTGTGGCCCACGAATACACTTCGATGATGTCGTCGTTCATGTCGTTTTCCTTCCGGCCGCACGGTGCGTGCGCCCGGCAGCCACTCTAGTTGATCGGGCGCGGCCATGCTCGAATCGATCAAGCGGCTCTTTGCGCGGCCTGGTGGCGAGCGCGACCTTGCCGACGTGTCCGATTGGGCCAGGCGCACCGGGCGCGGCTTCAAGCGCGCGCGCGGCGAAGACGGCTTCGTGATCGACGGTGCCATCGATGGCATGCCCTGGCGGCTCGAGTGGGGCCCGCCGCAGCGTGACTACGTCGGCGGCCACGAGTTGCGCCTGCGCATGGAACTGACGCTGCCGCACGAGATGCAGATGCTGGTCTTGTCGCGCACGCTGATGGAAACACTGGAGCGCGCCACCTACGAACAATTCACCGACAGCATGCAAACCCAGATCGGCGCGCAGGCGCCGGAAGAGATGCGCTGGCTGGTAATGTTCCCGAAGATCGATTTGGTGTCGCTGAAAACACTGCGCGCGCGCTTCGGCGCCGTGGCGAGCGCGCCGGAGTTGGGCCTCGCCTGGCTCAGCGGTCCCTTGGCGAGCGCAATAGAGCAGGCCGCCGGCGGCTTGTTGCGCGACGAGCCACCCTTCGTGCTGATGACGCTGCGTGGCCGCGCCTATCTGCGAATGCAGTTGCTCTCGCCGAGCGTGGCCGACATCGAAGCGGCGCTCGCGCTGTTCGAGGTTGCCGTGGCGCAGGCGATCCTGCTCAGCGCCCACACGCCGGACAAGTCACGCGACTGGAATCACAGTTCGGCCAGCACGGCCTGGCAGACCTTCCAGCCCGACCCTGTTGCCGACCCGCGCAAACGGAAATGACATTGGGCCGCCGGCTCGGCGGCCTTGGCTACGCGGCCTCGGCAACCCGGGTGTCGTCCCCGCATCGGAAGGCGGACACGGTGCCGGCCAGCACAACGGCCTGATGCTTCAGGCTTTCCGAGGCTGCGGCCGACTGCTCCACCAGTGCCGCGTTCTGCTGCGTCATCCGGTCGAGTTCCATCACGGCCGCGTTCACCTGCTCGATGCCGCCCGACTGCTCGGCCGATGCGGCGGTGATCTGGCCGATGATGTCGGTGACGCGCTGAACGCTCGCGACGATCTCGTTCATCGTCGATCCCGCCCCCTGGACCAGCCGCGAGCCCGACTCGACCTTCGTCACCGAAGTGCCGATCAGCACCTTGATCTCCTTCGCCGCCTCGGCCGAACGGTGCGCCAGCGAACGCACCTCGGACGCCACGACCGCGAAGCCGCGACCCTGCTCGCCGGCGCGCGCCGCTTCGACCGCGGCATTGAGTGCGAGGATGTTGGTCTGGAACGCGATGCCGTCGATCACGCCGATGATGTCGGAGATCTTCTTCGAGCTGACGTTGATCTCGTCCATCGTCAGGACCATGCGGTCGACGACCTCGCCGCCGCGGCGCGCGACGTCGGATGCCGACGACGCGAGCTGGCTCGCCTGCGCCGCCGCCTGCGCGCTTTGGCGCACCGCACCGGTCAGCTCCGTCATCGACGAGGCCGTCTGCTGCAGGTTCGAGGCGGTCTGCTCGGTGCGCTCGCTGAGGTCCAGATTGCCGGTGGCGACCTCCGAAGTCGCGGTCTGGATGTTCTGCGCTGATTCGCGGACCTTGCCGACGAGCGTGCGGAGTTCTCGCTGCATCGCCTGCAGCGCCAGCATCAGCTTGGCGGGCTCGTCGGTCTCGTGGACGGTCCATTCGGCGCCCAGATCGCCTTTTGCGATCCGGCTGGCGATGCCGATGGCCTCGTCGAGCGGGCCGCAGACCGAGCGCAGCGTCAACCACATCAACGGCAGGAAGAGCGCCAGCGTTCCGCCGACGAGCAGCAGCCGCAGCGTCGAGGCGATCGTGGCTCCTCTGGCCAGGGTCTCGCGCGTGGTCTCGATGTTGGTCTGCTGCGCCTGCAGCAGGCTGTTCGTGTTCTGTTGCAGCAGCTTCAGCGTGTCCTCGGCCTTGCCGGCGTAGGCCAGAGCCACGCTCGCGTCCATCGTCGCGCCCTGCAGTTGGGCTGCGATCGGGGTGATCACGGCCGCGTACTCGGCCAGCAGCTTGTTCTGTGTCGCCACCATCGCGGCGATCGCCGTGTCGCCGGCGTTGGCCGCCACCAGGCGCTCGCCGATCTTCCCGGCCGCCGCCAGTTCCTGCTTCCAGAGCTTGACGACGTCTTCGACGCCGGTCGGGTTCGCCGACGCGGTCGCCATCATCGTGGCCTCGTAGCGCCGAAGATTGCCGAGGGATTCACGCAGGTTGCCGAATTCGGTGCTCGCCAGCGCCGACTCCTGGAAGAGCCGCGAGGTGGTCTCATTGCCGCTCTTGCTCGAGGCAAATCCCCACAGACCGACGCAGATCAGTGAAACCGTGACCGTCGCCATCACCAGGGCAAAGCGGGACCGAACAGAAATGTTGCGCAAGGAGAGCATGCAGGGCTTCGTGAAGTGTCGCTGCCAGGATATCGACCGCAGCGCCCCAGACTTGACACTCCGGCCCAGGCCGAAGCGTCCCCGCATTCCACACTGCAACGCGCCCGCTCAGGGCGGGGCGGTTCCGGCAGTGCTCAGGCGTACTTGCCGAGTTCGAGCTTGGCGATCGCGTTGCGGTGCACTTCGTCGGGACCGTCGGCAAAACGCAGCGTGCGGGCACCGGCATAGAAGCCGGCGAGCGGGAAGTCTTCGCACACGCCACCACCGCCGTGGGCCTGCATGGCCCAGTCGATCACCTGCAGCGCCATGCTCGGCGCCACCACCTTGATCATCGCGATCTCGGCCTTGGCGGTCTTGTTGCCGGCCACGTCCATGATCCAGGCGGCCTTCAGCGTCAGCAGGCGCGCCATGTCGATGCGGCAGCGCGCTTCGGCGATGCGCTCGCGCGTCACGCCTTGTTCGGCCACCGTGCGGCCGAAGGCCACGCGCGACGACGCGCGTTTGCACATCAATTCCAGCGAACGCTCGGCCAGGCCGATCAGGCGCATGCAGTGGTGAATGCGCCCGGGCCCGAGGCGGCCTTGCGCGATCTCGAAACCGCGGCCTTCGCCGAGCAGGATGTTGCTCGCCGGCACGCGAACGTCGTCGAACGTGATCTCCATGTGGCCGTGCGGCGCGTCGTCGTAGCCGAACACCGACAGCGGGCGCAGCACCTCGATGCCCTTGGTATCGGCCGGCACGAGGATCATCGACTGCTGCGAATGGCGCGGCGCTTCCGGGTCGGTCTTGCCCATGAAGATGTAGATGCTGCAGCGCGGGTCGCCGGCGCCGCTGATCCACCACTTGCGGCCGTTGATGACGTAGTCGTCGCCGTCACGCCGAATGCTCGACGCGATGTTGGTCGCGTCGCTCGAGGCCACGGCGGGTTCGGTCATCGCGAAGGCGCTGCGGATCTTGCCGTCGAGCAGCGGCTCGAGCCACTGCTTCTTGTGCTCGGCACGGCCGTAGCGCTCGATCGTTTCCATGTTGCCGGTGTCGGGTGCCGAGCAGTTGAAGACTTCGCTCGACCAGGGCACGCGCCCCATGATTTCCGCCAGCGGCGCGTAGTCGCTGTTCGACAGGCCGAAGTCGCGCCCGTTGTGGGCCGCGCCTTCGCCACCGGCGGTGGGTGGCAGGAACAGGTTCCACAGGCCGATCGCGCGCGCCTTGGGCTTCAGCTCTTCGATCGTCTTGAGCGGCGTCCAGCGTTTGCCGGCCGCGGTGTTGGCGGCGATCTCGGCATCGTATTTCGCTTCGGCCGGGTAGATGTGCTCGTCCATGAACCGAAGCAGCTTGGCTTGCAGGTCGAGGGTGCGGGGGGAATAGCTGAAGTCCATGGCGTGTCTCCTTCTTCAATCGGGCAAAACGATCAGGCTTGCTGCGCGATGCGCCAGCCCATCTCGGCCAGCGGTCGTGCACCGGCCCCAGCTTGACGCGCCTGGGCGCTCGACGCTGTCCCCATCTCGACACGTTTTGCAATTCCTTGCAGGATGCCAGCCAGGCGGAACATGTTGTAGGCGAGGTAGAAGTTCCAGTCGGCCATCACCACGTCGGCGTCGGGGCGGCCGGTGCGCTCGCAATAGCGGCGCACGTAGCTTTTTTCGTCGGGGATGCCGAGCGCCTGCAGGTCGAGCCCGCCGAGACCGCGGAACTGGCCGGGCGCGATGTGCCACGACATGCAGTGGTAGCTGAAGTCGGCGAGCGGGTGGCCGGTGGTGGAAAGCTCCCAGTCGAGCACCGCGATCACACGCGGCTCGGTGGCGTGGAACATCAGGTTGTCGAGCCGGTAGTCGCCGTGAACCACCGACACCTGGCCCTCGTCGCGGGCGCTGGCCGGAATGTTCGCCGGCAGCCAGGCCATCAGCTTGTCCATCGCTTCGATCGGCTCGGTGATCGAAGCCAGGTACTGCTTGGTCCAGCGGCCGATCGAACGCTCGAAGTAGTTGCCGGGTTTGCCGTAGGCCGCGAGGCCCGCCTTGTTCACGTCGACGTTGTGAAGTGCGGCGATCACGCGGTTCATTTCGTCGTAGTAGGCCGCGCGCTCGGCCTTGGGCGTGGCGGGCAGCGACTGGTCCCAGAGCACACGCCCCTGCATGAACTCCATGACGTAGAACGCGCGGCCGATCACGCTCTCGTCTTCGCACACCAGGTGCATCTTGGGCACCGGAACGTCGCTGCCGTGCAGCGCGCTCATCACCGTGAACTCGCGGTCGATCGCGTGCGCCGAGGGCAGCAGCTTGGCGGCCGGGCCGGGCTTGGAGCGCATCACGTACGAGCGGCTCGGCGTGATCAGCTTGTAGGTCGGGTTCGATTGACCGCCCTTGAACTGTTCGACGCTCAGCGGGCCGTCGAAACCTTCGAGCCGGGTTTGCAGGTAGGCCTGCAGCGCGGCCGTGTCGAACTGGTGCGATTCGGCGACGGGCTTGGTTCCGGCGTTGGCTTCCATGGCGAGGTCTCGTTCAGGTGAGGCGTTGAGTCAGGTGCGATCGCCGAGCACGGCCGTGGTCACTACCGACTGGAAATCGCGAGCAGTTTTTCTTTCGACAGCACGACCAGCCGGGTTGGCTCGATGCGCACCGCGCCGTCGCGCTCGAAGCCTTTCAACTCCTGGTTCACGCGCTGGCGCGACGCGCCGAGCAACTGGGCCAGGTCTTCCTGGGCGAGCTGCAGGCCGATGCGGATCTCTTCGCCCTCGTTGATCCCGTAGCTGCGCGCCAGCAGCAGGATCTGCTTGGCCAGGCGCGCGGCGAGCGGTCGCGTGTTCAGGTCTTCCACGGCATCGAACATGAGCCGCAAGCGCCGGCAGTTCAGCCGCAGCAGCGCCTCGTAGAGCTCGGTGTGCTGCGCCAGCAGTTCCTTGAAGTCGGCCTTGCGCACGACCAGCAGCGTGGTCTCGCCATGGGCGTTGGAGTCGTGCGTTCGGGGCAGGCCGTCGAACAGCGAGATGTCGCCGAACCAGGTGCCGGGCTCCACGTAGGTCAGCGTGATCTGCTTGCCCGACAACGAGACCGAGCTCACGCGTACCGCGCCCTTGGCGACACCGCACCACTCGTCGGCCGGCGCGCCGCGCGCCGACATCATGGCGCCGTCTTTCAATCGGCGCACCACCGAACGCGAAAGGATGGCGTTGCGCAGGGGCAGGGAGAGTCTGGAGAACCAAGAACCCGAATCAATGTTGGACTGTTCGGCAAGTGTAAGAACGGGGGTGGTCATGGTCAGTCGCTGATGTGACAGCATGATGCTGCTCCGCTAACCTATTGTCCATGACATGCGACAGCCGATCGCAGCCTTGACCACGCACCCGAAGGAGACACGAATGAATGCCGCCGCTGCACTGAAGATCCCGAGCCTGCGCAACGAAGTCAGCCCCGAGGAATGGCAGCTGCGTGTCGACCTCGCGGCGGCCTACCGGCTGGTCGCCGCTTTCCGGTGGGACGACCTCGTGTTCACGCACATCAGCGCGCGCCTGCCCGGCAGCCACGATTCGTTCCTCATCAACCCCTACGGCCTGATGTTCGACGAGATCACCGCGTCGAGCCTGATCAAGATCGACGCGCAGGGCAACAAGCTCGACAACTCGCCGTACCCGGTGAACCCGGCGGGGTTCACGATCCACAGCGCGATCCACTCGGCCCGCCACGACTCGCAATGCGTGATGCACACGCACACGCTGAACGGCATCGCGGTGTCGGCGCAGAAGGGCGGGGTGCTGCCGATCTCGCAGCAGTCGATCTTCGTGCTGTCGAGCCTGAGTTACCACGACTATGAAGGCGTGGCGCTGCGCGACGAAGAGAAGCCGCGGCTCGTGGCCGACCTCGGCCCCGACAGCAACTACCTGATGCTGCGCAACCATGGCCTGCTGACGCTCGGCCCGACCATCCCCGACGCGTTCCTGGCGATGTACTTGTTCGAAACCGTCTGCACGATCCAGGTTCGGGCACTGGCCGGGGGCGGCGAGCTCACGATGGTCGATCCGCGCATCATCGCCACTGCCTCCGAGCAGGCCCGCGTGGGCACGCGCGGCGTGGGGGGCGGCGCGCTCACCTGGCCGGGCCTGCTGCGCCGGCTCGACCGCAGCGACCCGAGTTACGCGACCTGAACGGCCGCGGTCTTCAGCGGAAGCTCGGCGGGCGTTTGTCCATGAAGGCCTGCAGGCCCTCAGCCGCGTTGGCGTGGAACAGGTTGGCGATGAAGTGATCGCGCTCGGCGCCGAGTTGCTGCGCGAGCGTCTGCGTGCCGGCTTGCTGCACCAGTTCTTTCGCGCTGGCCAGTGCGTTCGGCGCCATGTCGGCGAGCCGCTGTGCGACCCGCAGCGATTCACTGAACGCCTGCCCGCTGCCCGCGAGCCAGCCGACGAGCCCCCAGCCCTGCAGCGCTTGCGCGGTGACCGGCTCGCCGAGCCAGACCAGCTTTTGCACCAACGCCCGCGGCAAGGCGCGAGAAAGGCTCCAGGTCGCACCGCCATCGGGCGACAGGCCGATGCGTGCGTACGACAGCGTAAAGCGGGCGTCATCGGCCGCGACGATGAGGTCGCAGGCCAGCGCGAGTGAAAAACCGGCGCCGGCCGCCGCCCCTTCGACGCAGGCGATCACCGGTTTCGGGCAGGCGCGCAGCGCTTCGATGAACTGGTGAAGATGCTCCAGCATCTGGTGTTGCGCCGGCGGCCCGGCGGCTCGGCGCTCCAGCAGGCCGTGCAGGTTGCCGCCGGCGCAGAAGTGCGCGCCGTCGCCGCGCAGGATCACGCAGCGCACGCTCGCATCGGCCTCGGCCACGCCGAGCGCTTCGATGCCGGCGGCGATGACCTGCTGCGACAGCGTGTTGCGTGTGGCCGGATCGCTGATCGTCAGCACCAGCACAGAGCCGACACGTTCCGTCAGCAATTCGGAGGGCATGGGTTTCCTTGATCGGGCGTGAAGGGACGGTGCGGCTCGGCGCGTGAGGCAATTCGCCCACGGCCCGGCCGTGGAATTGTGTCACGCGCGCTGTTGCCGCCGGGCGTAGGAGGCCCGGTCGAGCGAGGTCTTCATGCTAGAGTCAGTAGGTAACTTCTACGCCGAGTCCATAGCCCTGCATGCGAGCTTCCGCTACCGCTCTTTCCCTCAGCCTTGCCGCGGCGCTTTGGGTCGCCGCCGCGCCAGCGAAGGCTCTGGGGTTCGGTCGCATCGGCAACACCACGCAACTCGGCCAGACCCTGAATTTCGCTGCGGCGATCCGGCTCGACAACGACGAAACCTTGTCGCGTGAATGTGTCGCGGCCGAAGTGCTTGTCGGCGACAACAAGCTGCAACCGGGGCAGGTGCGTGTCACGCTGGAGGCCGCAGCCGCCCCCAACGAACGCCTGGTGCGCGTCACCACCAGCGCGATCGTCGACGAACCGGTCGTGACCGTCAGCGTCTCGGTCGGCTGCACGTCGAAGATCACGCGCAGGTTCGTGGCCTTCATCGATCCGCCGCTCATCAATGCGCCGCAGACGAACGCCGACAACTCGATGATGGTGCCGCAGCGGGCCGACTCGCAGGTGGCGCCGCTGGTGGCGGTCGTCGAAGGCGAAAAGGCCCCGGTTGCCGTGCCCTCGCGCGCGCCCGCACGCCCCCCCAGGCCCGAGCGCGCACGGCGCGAAGACGCTGCCCCGCGCGCCGCACCGCGCAGCCGACCGACCGTGATCGCGCGCGCGGCAGATGGTGTTGCCAGCGAGGCCGCGCCGCAGAAGCCCGCCGCGGCCCGCAAGCCCGCGCCAAGAGCGCGTGCCGCGCAGGCGCCGCGCCCGGCCGCGTCCGGCCCGCGCCTCGAACTCGAAGCGTCCCCGCCCCTCGTGGCGCGTGCCGCCTCGGCGCCTCCCGCGATCGACTTGCCGGTGGTGGCCGCGGCTGCCGCGAGCGCCGCCTCGGCACCGGCGGTCGACGACACGGCGGCCTTGCTGGCGCTCGAGCGCGAGCGCATCCGCCTGCTCGAAGAAGGCTTGGCCCGCTTGCGCAGCGATTCGCAGGCCACGCAGCAGGCACTGGTGACCTTGCAGGCTCGCCTGCAGGCGGCCGAGTCGGAGCGTTATGCGAACCCGCTGGTCTATTCACTGGCGTGGCTGTCGGCGCTGCTTGCACTGGCGGTGGGTGCGTTGTGGTGGCGCCAGTCGCGCGCGCGTGGCGCCGCGCAGTGGTGGGCCCCGCCCGCGCCGGTCGCTGCGCCGCGTGTCGAGCGCTCCAAACCGGCGGAGTTCGAGACCGCGCCGGCCACCACGATGTCGGGTGTGGCACCCGCCTACGAGGTGTCGGTGCTCGATTCGGGCGAGTTCTCGATGCCCACGCCCGACCTTCCGATGACGGTTCCCGCCGCCGCGGCGCTGCGCCCGCCAGCGCCGGTACCCGCACCAGCGCCCGCCGAGCCGGCGCGCGAGCTGTCGGTCGAAGAGCTGATCGACCTGGAGCAGCAGGCCGAGTTCTTCGTGGTGCTCGGGCAGGACGAAGCAGCGATCGAGCTCCTGATGAGCCATGTGCGCAACGACGGCGGCATCAGCCCCTTGCCCTACCTGAAGCTGCTCGAAATCTACAAGCGCCGCGGCGATGCCGACGCCTACGAGCGCATCCGTGACCGCTTCAATCGCCGCTTCAACGCGTATGCCCCCGACTGGTCGTCCGACCTGCAGCAGGGCCAGGCACTCGAAGCCTACCCCGAGACGGTGCAAAGGCTGCAGGAGCTCTGGGCCTCGCCAGCGAAGGCCATGGAAACGTTGGCCGCGGCGCTGTTCCGGCGTGGCCCGGCCGACCTGACCTACGACCTGCCGGCGTACCGCGAACTGCTGTTCCTGTACGCCATCGCCCGTGATTTCGAGGAACACGGGGTGGCCGACCTCGGCCGCGAAGTCGACCTGCTGCTGCCGATGCACGACGACGCGCCGCCGGCGCCGATCGCGCACCTAGTGTCGAGCGGGAACACGGGCTTCCAGAACAGCGCGCTGATGACTCAGCCGCTCGACCTCGATGTGTCGATGATGCGCATTGAAGACGAAGGTGATGGCGCCGCGCCGCGGCCTCCGGCTTCTACGGGCCTGGAGCGCCGCTCGAACGAACGCGCAGCGAATGCCGCTTCCAACCTGATCGACTTCGATCTCGACCTCAATCTCGACCCGCAACCCCCTGTGCCACCGGGCAGCCGCTGAGCCCGGCGGCTGCCCTACAGGCGCTGCAGCCGCTCGAGCGCGAGATTCAGCGTGTCGTCCTTCTTCGCGAAGCAAAAGCGCGCCAGGCGTTGTTCGAAGCCGCCCTGGTAGAACGCCGACACGGGGATCGCCGCCACGCCGGCCTCGGCCGTGAGCCAGCGACAGAACGCCTCTTCGCTCTGGTCACTGATGGCGGAGTAGTCGACGCACTGGAAGTAGCTGCCTGCGCTGGGCAAGAGCCTGAAGCGCGTTTTCGCCAGGCCGGCGCGGAACAGGTCGCGCTTACGCTGGTAGAACGCGGGCAGCTCGAGGTGGCGCGAGGCGTCGGCCATGAACGAAGCCAGGCCGTACTGCATCGGCGTGTTCACGGTGAACACGTTGAACTGGTGCACTTTGCGGAACTCGGCCATCAGCGCGGCCGGCGCCGCGGCATAACCCACCTTCCAGCCCGTCACGTGGTAGGTCTTGCCGAAGCTCGACACCACGACGCTGCGTTGTGCGAGCTCGGGGAAACGCGTCACGCTCTGATGCAGCTCAGCGTCGAACACCATGTGTTCGTAGACCTCGTCGGCGATCACCACGATGTCGGTTCCGCGCAGCAGTTCGGCCAGGCTTTTCATGTGCTCGGCCGACCAGACCGTGGCGCTCGGGTTGTGCGGCGTGTTGACGATGATGGCGCGAGTGCGAGGCGTGATCGCGGACTTGATCAATGCGAAATCGGGCGCGAAGCTGCCCGGTGTCAGCGGCACGTGCACTGCCGTGCCGCCGGCCAGCTCGATGTTGGGCTCATAACTGTCGTAGCAGGGGTCGAGCACGATCACCTCGTCGCCGGGGTGCACGAGTGCGAGGATTGCAGTGATGATCGCTTGCGTGGCCCCGGCCGTCACGGTGATCTCGGTGCCCGGGTCGTAGTGGTGACCGTAGAGCGCAGCCACTTTCGCCGCGATCGCTTCGCGAAATACCGGCACGCCGGCCATCGGCGGGTACTGGTTCAGGCCGCTGCGCATCGCCGCGTTCACGGCGTCGAGCAACTCCGGCGCGCAGTCGAAATCGGGGAATCCCTGGCCGAGGTTGACGGCGTTGTGCTGCTGGGCGAGCGCCGACATCACCGTGAAGATGGTCGTGCCCACGCGGGGCAGACGGCTCGTGATCTGCGGGGTGTGAAAGGTCGTCGTGTTCATGCTGGTAGTGTGGGCTGAACTCAAAGCTGGTAGTCGTGTGTGTCGCCGCTCATCGAGCGTGCGATCAGGGCGCGGCTCAGGCGGTCGGACATCATCTCGGCGAACGCGTAGACGAAGTTGCGCAGGTAGGCACCGCGCTTGAAGGCGATGCGGGTCACGTTCTGGCCGAACAGGTGGCCGACCGGGCGCGACACCAGGTCGCCGCCCGGCGGGTCGTCGCGCACCGCGAGTTCGGAGACGATGCCCACGCCCAGGCCGATGCGCACATAGGTCTTGATCACGTCGGCGTCGATCGCTTCGAGCACGATGTCGGGTTTCAGGCTGCGCGCCGCGAAGGCCGCGTCGACCCGGCTGCGGCCGCTGAACGACGTGTGGTACGAGACCAGTGGCAACAACGCCAGATCTTCGAGCGAGATGCGTTCGACCTGCGCCAGCGGGTGGTTGGCCGGCATCACCACCGCGTGGTGCCACTCGTAGCAGGGCAGGGTGACGAGCTCGTCGAAGCCGCTCAGCGCTTCGGTGGCCAGGCCGACGTCTGCGACCTCGTCGATCACCATGCGCGCCACCTGTTCGGGCGAGCCCTGGTGCAGGCTGATGTTGACCTTGGGGAAGCGCTTGCGCAGCTGCGCCACCGGGCCGGGCAGGAAATAGCGCGCCTGGCTGTGGGTGGTGGCGATCGACAGGGTGCCGGCGTCTTGCTGCGAATACTCTTCACCGATGCGCTTGAGGTTGCCGACCTCGCGCATGATGATCTCGATCGCCTTGAGCACCTGCACGCCGGGCTCGGTGACGCGCCGCAGGCGCTTGCCGTGGCGCGCGAAGATGTCGATGCCGAGCTCGGCTTCGAGTTCGAGAATCGCTTTCGAGATGCCGGGTTGCGAGGTGAACAGCGCCTTGGCGGTTTCGGTCAGGTTGAGGTCGCGGCGCACGGCCTCTTGCACGAAGCGGAACTGGTGCAGGTTCATGCCGCGGTCTCGTCGTGTGCCCACACGAGCGCAGCCTGGGCCATGGCGTCGACAACGCTTTCGACTTCGCCGATGGCACTGCGAAGTTGCCAGCGGATCTGCGGGTGCAACACGGTCAGCTCGCCGAGCAGCAGCGGCAAGTCCTGGCGCACGTGGCCCCCGGCACCGAGGAACAGCGGCACGACGTCGACACGCGCACAACCGGCTTCGGCGAGCGCGTGGCCGGCGGCGATCAGGCCCGGTGTCATGAACTCGAGAAAGGCGAGCTGCACCACGAGCTGCGGGTCACGCTCGCGCACGCGGCTCGCCACGGCCTCGAACGGCAGCGACCAGCGCGGGTCGCGGGCGCCGTGGGCGAAGAGGATCAAACCGCGTTGCATGTTCCCGGGTCCTATCGGTAACGAACGAGCCAGCTGAACGCCGCGAGCGACATCAGCAGGTAGAGCGCACTCGGCGTGGCGGCCACGATCCACGGTGTCCAGTTGCGCAGCAGGCCGAGGTGGCCCGACACGTTGTTGAGCAGCACGAAGCTGATGCCCAGCATGATGCCGCCGAAGACCTTCAGGCTCACGCCGCCGGCGCGCGCGTGCAGGTAGGCGAAGGGCAGGGCCAGGCCCATCATCACGAGGCAGGCGAAGGGGTAGAGCGCACGTTTCCAGAACTGAATCTGGTGGCTTTGCGCTGCCTGTTCGTTGTCTGACAGGTGCCCGATGTAGCGGAACAGGTCGACCGTCGACATCGTGCTCACCGGCAGAACGGCGGCCGCCACCACGCCGGCCGAAAGGCTGCTCGGCCAGTCGTACGCCGCGAACTTTTCTTCGGGGGCCTGGGCCTTGCCTTCGGTATTGATCCAGTGGGTGATCTGCACGTCCTTCAGCGCCCATGTCGCGTTCGGCTGCACCTTGCCGCTGCCTGCGGCGATGCGCCGCAGCAGGCGGTTGTCGGCATCGAACTCGAAGATGCGAATGTCTTGCAGCACCGCGTTCGCGGCCGCCGAAGCCACGTTGACCGAGTAGCTGCGTTCGCCTTCGGGTGTGCTGGCGTGGTCTTTCAGCCAGGCGCCGGAGCGGCCCAGTTTCATGCCGCCCTTGTAGTGCGCCAGCAGCTGGCTTGCCTGGCGCTCGCTGAGCGGCGCGACGTAGTCGCCAACGAGGTAGGTCAGCACACCGAACATCAAGCCCAGGGTGGCGAGCAGCGAGAGCGCGCGGCCGGGTCCGAGCCCGCCGGTGCGCAGGATCGTGAACTCCGACGACTGCGCCATGCGCGAGAGGGTGTAGATCGCGCCGATCAGCACTGCGATCGGTGCGATCTCGTAGAAGTGCCCGGGCAGCAGCAACAGCGAATAGAGCGCCGCATGCAGGCTCGTGTAGCCGCTGTTGCCCACGTCGGCGAGCTGGTCGACAAAATCGATGAAGTACGACAGCGAGAGAAACGCCAGAGCAACGAAGGCCACGGCCGACACGATGTCGACGTAAAAAAGGCGGCGCACGGTCCTCATGCGGCCGCGGCCCCTGCGGGCGCCGGCCGCGCCCAGCCGAAGCGGCTGTTGCGATGCTCGCGCCACCACAGCAGCATCAGGGCGATCAGGAAGGCGCCGCCGTGTGCGGCCAGCAGGGCGGTGCCCATGCTCACCTTGCTGCCCGCGACCCAGGCCTGCGAGAGGTTGATGATGTTGTAGTAGACGACGAAGGCGAGCAGCGCGAACAGCAGGTTCCAGTTGCTGGCCCGCCGCGGGTTCGAAGCCGACAGGCCAATGCCGAGCAGCAGCATGTTGGCCGCCCCCAGCACCAGGCCGAGGCGCCAGACCAGCTCGCCCTGGTGCCGCGGCGTCGGGTCGAACATCAGCTCGATGCTCGGGCGCGCCTTGGGCGGCAGGTTGTCCATGCTGGAGAGCACCTTCTCGCCGGCGAGCACGCGGTAGCTCTCGAAACGGGCGAGGGTCTTTTCGTCGCTCTTCAGATTCTGTTCGTTGCGCTGGCCGCGCGTGAGCACCAGGAAGCGGTCGTCGCCATCGAGCTCGATGCGGCCGCTGCGCGCCGACGTAACGGACTCGGTGCCGGCCAGCGACGACAGGATGAACACGTTGCGCCCGGTGCGGCTGTCGGTGGCGTCACGCTCGATGAAGAACACGCGTGTGCCGTCGTTCGAGGTCTGAAACTGGCCCGGGGCCACGCGCGACAGGTCGGATCGGCGCTCGAAGCGTTCCTTGAGCTCGACGCTGCGCTGGTTCTGCCAGGGCCACACGAACAGCGCCAGCAGCCCCACCACCAGCAACACCGGCCAACACACCCGCAGTACCGGCTGCACGAAACGCGTGAGGCTCACCCCGCTGGCGAACCAGATGACCATTTCGCTGTCGCGGTACATGCGCGACAAGGTGGCAACCACCGAGATGAACAACGACAGCGCGAGCATCGTGGGCAAATGGCCGAGCGCCACGTAGCCGAGCAGCAGCACCACGTCTTGCGGCGCGACCTGCCCGAGCGCGGCCAGGCCGAGCGTGCGGATCAGCATCATCGTCAGCACGATGGTGAGGATCACCACCAGCGTGGCACCGAAGTTGCGCGCCAGATCTCGGCGCAAAGTGGAATCGAATAACATCGTCTGCTTGTCTAATGGACCGCAGATTATGGACTTCCGTCATCAAATTCTCGGGGCCGATGCCCTCGCCGGCCTGACCTGCGACGCGCTCGTGCTCATCGTCACCGGCGATGCCGTCGATACCACGCTCGACGCGCCGCTCGGCGCCGCGCTCAGTGATGCGCTGGCGAACAACGACCTCAAGCTCAAGGGCGGCAAGAGCATCTACCTGCACCGCCCGGCCGGTGTGCGCGCGCCGCGTGTCGTGTTTTCGGTGGCGGGGGCGAACACTCCGAAGGCATTCAAGGCGGCGGTGGCCGTCGGCATTCAGCAGATCAAGGCGACCGGCGCCAAGCACGTGGCGGTGGGCCTGGCAGGTGCCGGTGAAGTCAGTGCCGCGCAGGCCGAAGCGCTGGTCGCGGCCGTGAGCGATGGCGTCTATCTGTACCGCCACACCAAACCGAGCGCGGCGGCGCCGGCGGCCATCAACAAGGTGACGCTGCTGTGCAGCAAGGCCGACGCCAAGTCGGTGCAACAAGGCCTGGTGCGGGGCCAGGCCATCGCCGCCGGTGTGAACCTGGCGCGCGAATTTGCCAACCGCCCCGGCAACCATTGCACGCCGAGCTACCTGGCCGATCAGGCGAAGAAGCTCGGCAAGGAATACGGCCTGAAGGTCGACGTTCTCGACCGCAAGGCCTGCGAAAAGCTCGGCATGGGTTCCTTCCTGGCGGTGGCGCAAGGCTCCGATGAGCCGCTGCGCTTCATCGTGGCCCGCTACGACGGCGCGGCCAAATCGCAGGCGCCGATCGTGCTGGTCGGCAAGGGCATCACCTTCGACACTGGCGGCATCTCGCTCAAACCCGGCGCCGAGATGGACGAGATGAAGTTCGACATGGGCGGTGCCGCGAGCGTGCTCGGCACCTTGCGCGCCATCGCCGAACTGAAGCCGAAGCTGAACCTGGTGTGTGTGGTGCCTTCGTGCGACAACATGCCCAGCGGCAGCGCCGTCAAGCCGGGCGACGTGGTCAAGAGCATGTCGGGCCAGACCATCGAGATCCTCAACACCGACGCTGAAGGCCGCCTCATTCTGTGCGATGCGCTGACGTATGTGGAGCGTTTCAAGCCCGCGGTCGTTGTCGACGTGGCCACGTTGACCGGCGCCTGCGTGGTCGCACTGGGCAACCACAACTCGGGCCTGTTCACCGCCGACGACAAGGTCGCCGAGCAGATTCTGGCGGCGAGCCAAGCCGGCCTCGACCCGTGCTGGCGCATGCCGCTCGACGAGGAGTACGGCGAAGGACTGAAGAGCAACTTCGCCGACATGGGCAACATCGGCGGGCGCGCCGGCGGGGCGAGTGTCGCGGCCCAGTTCCTGAGCCGCTTCACCACCAAGTACCCCTGGGCCCACCTCGACATCGCTGGCACGGCCTGGAAGTCGGGCGCGGCCAAAGGCGCCACGGGGCGGCCGGTGAGCCTGCTCACACACTTCGTGCTGTCGCAGCGCGATTGACATGACGACCGCACCGGGCCGGGGGCTCCATTGACGGAGGTCAGCTTCCATTTCAATGTGCCTGACCGCACCGAATACGCTTGCCGTCTGCTGCGCAAGGCCACGCGCCAGGGCGCGAAGGTCGTCGTCACCGGGCCGGGCGATGTACTGAGTGGCCTCGACCGGGCGCTCTGGGCCTTCGACCCGCTCGAGTTCGTACCGCACGCGCTGTTGCGCGGCAGCCAGCCTGTGCCGCCGCGCCTGCGCGACACCACGCCGGTCTGGCTGCTCGAAGACAGCGCCGCCGCGGTGCACCACGATGTGCTGCTCAATCTGGGGCACGCGGCGCCTGCGGGGTTCGAAAGCTTCGCCCGCCTGATCGAAATCGTCTCGACCGACGACGACGATCGGGCCGCTGCGCGCGCGCGCTGGAAGCACTACGCGAGCCGCGGCTACACGATCGTGCGGCACGAGGTGGCGCAATGAGCCCGCACGGCCGCCCGAAGGGCTCATGCACCGCAGTGCGCAGCACGGAGGTTGTCTGATGAGCCAGTCCGGGCCGCATTCGCCGCAGACGGTTCCGACCCTGACCGAAGTGGTCGATTGGCCCGACCAGGTGCAGGCGCCTGCGGCCAGCCCGCAGCACGGCGGCGGGTTCGACGAATCGATGGTGCTGGCGCCGAACGCGCCGTCGCCGGTCGCATCGTTCTTGTCGGAAGAGCAGTTGAGCCAGCGTGTGCTGGCCGATCTGCAGCAGCAGGTCGAGCTGATGCTCGAAGTGCGCCTGCGCGAAGTACTCACGCCGCTGCTGCAGCGTGCGGCGGATAACCTGGTGCGTGAATCGCGCGCCGAGCTGGCATCGACCTTGCGTGAGATCGTGGCTCGCGCCGTGGCTCAGGAATTGGCGCGTCATCGCGGTCGGTAGCTCACGCGTTGTGGTTTCACCTGCGGCGATCGAAGCTCCAAAAGAGCCCGGTTGCCGGGGCGAGTCGCCGCTCTGTTTTTGAAGTTCGCGCCCGTGGAAACCCTGTAAAAAGGCATGCCACGCGACCCGTGCATTCACTATGGAGAGGCAGTTCTTTTTTGCGGTATCGTCTCGCGCGTTGACAAAATTCAACCGTTCTATTTTCTACTTTGACTATTCCTATCCGGAGGTTATGCATGCAAGTCAGACTCAATACGATCGTTGCCGCAGCGGTGGTGATGTTCGGTGCCAGCGCTTATGCGCAGGACATGGTCGTCAAGATCGGCTCGGTGGCTCCCACCAGCGGTGGCATCGCTCACCTCGGCAAGGACAATGAAAACGGTGCCCGCATGGCCATCGACGAGTTGAACGCCAAGGGCACGACGATCGGCGGCAAGAAGGTCAAGTTCGAACTCGTCGCCGAAGACGACGCGGGCGATCCGAAACAAGGCACCGCGGTTGCACAGAAGCTGGCCGACTCCAAGGTCAACGGCGTGATCGGCCACCTGAACTCGGGCACCTCGATTCCCGCTTCGAAGATCTACAGTGACGCCGGCATTCCGCAGATTTCGCCCTCGGCCACCAACCCGAAGTTCACCCGTCAAGGCTACAAGACCACGTTCCGCGTGGTGGCCGATGACGTGCATCTCGGCGGCACCCTGGGCCGCTATGCGGTCAAGGAACTCAAGGGCAAGTCGATCGCCGTGATCGACGACCGCACGGCCTACGGCCAAGGCGTGGCCGAAGAGTTCACGAAGGCCGTCAAGGCATCGGGTGGCGCGATCGCTGCCACCCAGTTCACGACCGACAAGGCAACCGATTTCACCGCCATCCTGACTGCCATCAAGGCGGCCAAGCCCGACGTGATCTTCTTCGGTGGCATGGACGCCGTGGCCGGTCCGATGATCCGCCAGATGAAGCAACTCGGCATCAACGCCAAGTTCATGGGCGGCGACGGCATCTGCTCGGGCGACCTGCCCAAGCTGTCTGCCGGCGCAATGGCCGATGGCCAGGTGGTCTGCGCTGAAGCCGGTGGCGTCGAAGGCAGCCAGAAGGCGGGCATGGACGAGTTCTACAAGAAGTACAAGGCCAAGTTCGGCATCGACGTGCAGATCTACTCGCCGTACGTGTACGACGCGCTGAACGTGATGGTCGCCGCGATGGTCAAGGCCGGCTCGGCCGACCCGAAGGTGTACCTGCCGGTGCTGGCCAAGACCGACGGCTACAAGGGCGTGACCGGCACGATCTCGTTCGACGAAAAGGGCGACGTGAAGAACGGCGCGCTGACGCTGTACACCTACAAGGGTGAAAAGCGCGACCAGATCGCCGTGGTTCGATAACAGGAGGCTTTGCCACCTGGAGCGGGGCGCCTTCGGGCGCCCCTTCTTTTTGTGCTGCCGCTGAGCTCTCCTCGATTACCACCTAAAATGTAGTTTTGTTGGGTAATTGATGTGGCAACACTTTCCGACCGCCGCTACCGCGCCAAGGAACTGGCCTACCGCACGCAGTACGCCGAGTTGAAAGAGCGCGCCGAAGCGGCTGGCGCCTTGCTGCCCGGGACGCCGGGCACGCTCGTTCAGCGCAACGGAACCGGCTACGCATACTGGTACCGCGTCTACTATCCGGTGCCCGGAAAAAAAGCGGAGCAGTTTGTCTGCAAGGACGCCGACGCTGCATCGCTCGACGACACAAAGCACCGGATCGAGTTCGCACAGTGGATGGCCACGCAGGTCAAGACTTTGCGTAAGCTCGAATTTCAGGTCGCCGACAAGGGCGTCGCGAGCGTGATGGTCGAACTCCACAACAAGCAGGTGCTCGACGCAGGCCTCA
>Ga0307516_10000349_pt1 | contig 59955 bp, 37 predicted proteins | sample 19_EM_MG_FD_203310 | JGI IMG/M metagenome (GOLD analysis project Ga0307516, IMG submission 203310) | Populus trichocarpa ectomycorrhiza microbial communities from riparian zone in the Pacific Northwest, United States - 19_EM | ecosystem: Host-associated > Plants > Roots > Unclassified | place...
CCATCCTCTATGTACGTGACGAGTGCCGCCTTCTGGACCTTGCGAAATGCCAGCCTCTCCTACCAGGTACCCCAGCAGCTGGTGAATAGGATCAGGCCGGTACAGGCAGTCAGCATTTCACTCATTGGCTCGAACCTTTGGTTATGGCTGCCCAAACAAAATACCTGGACGGACCCTGAATTCAGCGAGGACAACGGAAATGCCACGGGTACCAATAGCCTCAGCCAGGCGCCGCCGACCAGGACCTTTGGGGCGAGTATCAAAGTAACTTTTTAATAGCTAAACGATCTTTAGTCATGAAAATCATTCATATAATAACCTGTACGATAATGGTGGCGCTCATCGGCGGCGCTTGCGGCAAAAAGTATCTCGACGTCAATAATAATCCCAATGCCCCCACCAGCGGCGCGTCTCTCCTGATCTTTACGAATGCCGAAGCACAGACGGCCGCCACCATCAACGGAGGCGACTTTTTCAACGCCGACTACTTTATGTGCTATAAATCGCTCATCTACCTCTTCTATAATATTTCACGGAATAACTACACGAGCAATGATTTTACCGGCGTATGGTCGGATTGTTATCACAACCTGCAGGACTACGCTGCGGTCGAGGCATCGGCCAAAGCTTCCCGTCAGCATTTTTTGGTAGCGGCGGCGCAGACCATGCAGGCATTGAACTTCCAGATGCTGGTGGATGCATACAATGATGTGCCTTATACCGAGGCCCTGCGCCTGGCCGAAGGGATCACCAATCCGGTCTACGATGCCGGTCAGACGGTGTACACCGGATGCCTGGCCAGGCTGGATTCTGCCATTACCCTTTTTGAGAGCGATAGTGTGCGTGCGGCCGGCGCTTATAATCCGGGCAGCGCGGATATCCTGTTCCAGGGCAATGTTGTTTCCTGGATCCAACTGGCTAATACGCTTAAACTGCGGCTACTGCTGCACGAGGTGAATGTCTCTTCACAGGCGGCTGCTATTCAGGCGGCAGCGGCAAAGATTGCGGCCGATCCCAATGGCTGCCTGGGAGCCGGGCAGACGGCCTTTATCAATCCGGGGTATGCCACCGACCAGACAGGTCACCTGAGCCCCTTATGGAGCTCACGGGGTTACAATATCAACGGCGGCGTTGCCAACCTTCAGCAGCGGCCCAATACCTATTTTATGGCAAAGCTCGCGGGGTTGAATGACCCCCGGACACCTTTCTTTTATTGTTCCGACCTCAATGGCCAGGTCGAAGGCAACCCGACAGGGCTGCCCACGAATGCTAATTCCACGTATATTGGCAGCGGCGTCGGACCCGCCCCCGGAACACCCTTGCCGCCTCCCTATGGCATCAGCGGCCCTTCCCTCTATGGGATCCTGCAAAGCCCTATCCAGCCCGCTATCCTTGTTTCTTCATGGGAAAGTCTTTTCCTTCAGGCAGAGGCCGCTCATCGGGGCTTATTACCCGGTGGAGATGTGGCTGCAAAGAAGTACTATGAACAGGCTATTGCCGATAACTTCATCTATTTAAATGTTTATACCAACGGTCTGACTACCGGTAGCCCTGCCGGCTTTGCCACGGCGTACTATGGTCAGGCGGTAGCCAATGCAGGCTGGAATGCAAGCCCCGATAAGCTGCAGGCCATCATCACTCAAAAATATATCTCCTTGTGTTTTACAAATGTGGAAGAGGCATGGACCGATTTCCGCCGCACCGGTTTTCCCGCGGACCTCGCGATCTCCAATGATCCCGCAGTGCTTTATCCGCGTGTGTTGCGCCTTATCTACCCGCAGAGCGAGTACAATGCGAATGCAGCGAATGTGGCCAAAGAAGGGAATGTCACCATGGCCTCTCCAAAGATTTTCTGGCAGCCCTAATTATTAACTTTAATCGACGCGATCATGAATAAGATACTTCTTCTACTACTCGTAACCACCTTTCTGGGATTGGGCGGATGCCTGAAAAATGCCGACGGGACAACGGATTTTAGCACCGTAAAGCCCGTTATCGAGCAGTTGAACTCCCAGAACTACCTGACCACCGCATCAAATGCCGGCGCCAATACCTATCCTTACTTTATGCAGGTGCGCGTTGACAGCACTCATCTTGCTATGGATTCCATCACCGTCGACGTCGGTGGACAGGTGATCGGCAAAGACGTTAAGGTCACCATGGGTGTGGATGCAGCCAATTTTGTCCTCTTCAACGCTGCCAATGGCGGCAAATACAGCATTCTGCCACCGCAGGCCTATAGCTGGACCAACGGCAGTTCCATCGTCATCAAGGCCGGAACGACGCAATCGGAGATCTATCTTACCTTTAAGACAGACCAGATCGATTTTACAAAACAGTATATACTGCCGATCGCCATCACCGATGCCAATGGGCAGTTGATCAGTAAGAATTACGGGTCGACGATGTATACCATTATCCCCGGCAACCAGTACTCCGGGCTATACCAGTCGGTTGGGAAAAAAGTAATAGGGACTACGACCATACCCATCAGCGATTTGAAATATTTATACGATATCTCTGCGTTCTATGTCGCCCAGGGTGGTTTTCCCACCTCCAGCAAAGGTCCCGTTGCCCTTGTTCCCAATGCAGTAGTGACGAACGCAGCCGATCAGGCGGTATATATGTCGATAGGCGAGCAAATGGACCTGTTCGTCAACCCGGATAACAGCGTTTCGGTCACCAATGACAACTTATATGGGTTCGGAAAGCAGACCTATCCATTGAGTTCGGGAAAATCCACCTATGATCCGGCAAAACATGTCTTTACGCTGAGTTATGGATATGTCGATCCTTATTCGAAAGATTCGGCGGTCGTTACGGAAGTGATGACAAGAGTTCAATAAATTTGTAGTATGAAAAATAAATTGCTTTTAATAGGGATGCTGGTAGTCACCCGGCCACTGTTTGCACAAGTCCCTTATGGCCATAATAAAGAAGCCGGGCACTATCTGCAAACCCGCGGGTTCGGGTTGTATTATGAAGTATACGGGAAAGGCCAGCCCTTGCTGCTGATCCACGGGAATGGAGGCTCTATCGATAATTTCAGCAATCAGATACCCTATTTCTCTCAGAACTACCAGGTCATTGCCGTGGACAGCCGGGCGCACGGAAGATCCAAAGACACGGGAGATTCTTTGACCTTTGAAATGATGGTGGATGATTTTAATGCGCTGCTGGATACCCTGCACCTGGATAGTTGTGTCGTGATCGGCTGGAGTGACGGTGGGATCAATGGGCTGCTGTTGGCGATCCGGCATCCCGAAAAGGTAAAGAAGCTCGCGATCACCGGGGCAAATTTATGGCCCGATACCACCGGGCTCACTCCCTTCGTATATCATCTGATCGAGCAGGGGAATGCCGACCTGAAGAAAAGAACGCAGACCGCGAAGGTCAAAAATGATCTGAAGATCTCCGACCTGGATCTTTATCAGCCGCATATCACACTGGAACAATTGCACGGGATCCAATGTCCCACGCTGGTGATCGGCGGAGATCACGATGTGATCCCGGTGCGCCATACGGTGCTGATCGCAGAGAATATTCCCCGGGCCTATCTTTGGATCGTTCCGAATTCAGGGCATTCGACGCCCGTCTTTAAAAAAGAGCAGTTCAATAAACTGATCGCGGATTTCTTTAAGGATCCCTACCGGAAGATCGAAGGAGCCGCGACCTTTAATTAGGATCTTCATTATCGTATCAGCACAAAGCTGCCCTTGCGGCTGAAGGTGCCGCCCGAAGGACATTCCATTTCGATGAAATAGACATAGGTGCCGGGAAGACATCTCTGTCCCTTGTAAGTGCCATTCCAGCAGGAGGAGCGTTCGCCTGCGATAAAATTACTCCGCTCGTAGACTTTCTCACCCCAGCGCCCATAGATCACCATATGCTTGATGATCGAGATCCCTTTTACGACAAAGACGTCGTTGACGCCATTGCCATCCGGGGTAAAGGCATTGGGAACACGGACCCGGCTCTCCTGGCAATCCACGGCGACGAGCACGGAGTCGGAGGCCTTGCAGCCATATTCATTTCTTACGGTGACGATATAACGGGTGCTTGCCAGGGGCGTACACAGTGGAGTAGTGCAATTAAAACAACTCAGGTAGATAAAGGGCGTCCAGTTCAATTGCGTGACATCGCTGCTGCCCGTAGCATTCAGCGTAGCGTCATATCCTGCCTGTACCAGTACGTCGGACCCCGCATCCACGGTGGGCAAAGGCCGGACCGTTATGGTCGAAGATGCCTCGTGGATAAAACAGTAATGGGAGTCGGACCCCTTCACGGTATAGGTCATCGTGGAAGGGGCCAGGGCCGTGGGATTGGGAATGGTGGTGCTGCTCAGCCCGGTGGTGTTATCGATCCATTCATAGACCTCTTCCCCGGTGGCCAATAACTGTACGGTCTTCCCGGCGCAAACCGTATCGTCCGGACTGACCTTCAGATTGCCGGGCTGCACGACGGTTACGGTCAGGGGTGTCGTATTCTGGCAACCAATGTCATCCGTCACGGTCAGCGTATAATCAGTGCTGGTCTTCGGAGAAGCAATGGGGTCGGCTATCGAAGCATCACTGAGCCCGGCGGCCGGCGACCATCGATAAGTCCCGCCGGCTCCGGCGCCACTCGCCTGCAGGGGGATGGATGCATCCCGGCAGATCCAGGGGGCTGTTGGCACGATATGCCCGACGGGGTTGGCCCTTATCTTCACCAATCCCTGCAAGACCGTGTCTTTGACGCAGCCTGCATCATTCTGCATCAGCAGGGTCGCCTGATAGGATCCCGGTGTGAGGTACTCGTGGTTGGCACTCCCGCTGGCGGTAGGAACGATGCTGCCATCGCCGAAATCCCAGGAGTAGGAGACGGCATCGGTGGGCGTGGAAGCCAATCTCACGGTCTTGCCGACACAGGTCTCGGAAGGGGCCGGAGGCAGCGACACGGAAGGGTCTTTAATGATGATGGAATCGATGTATTTTCCTTCGATCCCATTGTACGCAAATACATGGAGGGTAATGATATATTTACCCGGCTTCTCATAAATATGACTTGCATAATTGATATTATCGGCCGTAATGCCATCGCCGAAATCCCAGGTGACGCGAATATAATTATAGGAAGTATTGGTAAAGGACACCAGCAGCGGAGCACAACTTCCGGCGAGATAAGAAGAATTGAAGCTGAAGTTCGAATTAAAATTTCGTACGATAATGGTGACGGGCGTAGCCGTGGAACCGCAGGGCAGCGTGGGGTTACGGGCCGTCATGGTCACCGTATAGGTCCCCGCCACCGCATAGGTATGCGAAGGATAGGCATCGGTAGAAGTACTGCCATCCCCGAAATCCCATTGGTAGGTCGTGTTGGAATTTCCGTAGTCGTTGGTGTAATTATAAAAATAGACCGTCGTATTGAGATGAACATCGGTGCCGGAGGGTGTGAAAGCCGCCTTGGGACCGTTGACGGTAACATATTGCATGGACGGATAGGTGGAGGAGCAGCCGGCCGCATCGGTGATCTGCAGACTGACCGAATAGCCCCCGGGATTGGCATAGGTATGCTTGACGGTGCCGCCTTTTGTATTGGTGGCGACCTGGCCGTCCCCGAAATTCCATTGCCAGGTGAGGATGGGGTTATTGGGCGTAGAACTGGAAGTGTCCTGGAGGATGACGGGCGACTGGTAACAGACCTTGTCGACAGTGACCTCAAATCCGCCGCTGGCGCCTTTTATAGCCAGGGGCATATAACTGGTCGTATCCTGGCAGCCGAAGACATAGCTGGTGAGGATAAAGCGCAGATCTTTTTCACCCGTCTTGAAATTACCCAGGGTCCCATTGTAGGTGGTGGTCCACCGGTAGTCGTAGGCCGGATCGGTGCGGGTGCCCAAAAAAGGAGTGCCATCCCTGTATTCCATGCGCGAAATATAATAGCCCGCATAATAGTAACTGTAGTAATAATAATCGCTCTGGTAGGGGTTTCTATCCAGCGACGACACCTGGATGTTCACGGGGGTATTGCTGCAGATCGCCGTTTGATTACCGGTGAGCCTGGGAGCCTGTTTCAACAGGACATATACGGGCGTGTGGTCATTGGCTACCAGGGAACATTGTCCGTTGGTAGCCGTCAGGTAAACATTATAGGTGCCTGACTTTGTATAGGTATGTTTCACCGTGGTCTGCGTACCGGAAGTGGTCATCGTGGTCCCATCGCCAAAATTCCATACAATGTCCGTGGCCTGGACGGATGCCTGGGTAAAAGTGACTTCTCCGCGGGTGCCGTCACAGGTATTGGTATGACCGGTGACTTGGGGAAAGGGCGGCTTGACGGTGATGGATTTTGTGATGGTCGTATCGCAGCCCCCGATGCTCTTCATATACAGTTTGATCTTATAATCTCCGGCGACAGAATAGGTATAGGTAGGATTCGAGAGACCGGTGAAATACCCTCCATCCCCGAAGTCCCAGGTAAAGACATTGACGTCGTAGGTGTTGGGGGTTGTCGATAAATAGACGGTACTATTCCCGCAAACAGGGTTGGGGCTTATGGAAAAATCCATATTTATTTTATCGTCTACGATAACGGCATTGGAATAAACGATGCCTTTGCAACCGGCCTGGGTGGTATAATTCAGGATGGCGGTATAATGCCCGACACCCGTATAGGTATGGGTCGGGTTTGCGTCCGTCGATGTAGCGCCATCACCCAGGTCCCATTTGAAAGAAGCCACCGGGTCTGCGGAAGAAGTGCCAAAGGTGACCTGGAGCGGCGTCTTACAGGTAGCGGCTGCGTAGGGCTGGGTATAGACCGATACGGGATTGGCTCCCGGCTGCGTGTATGCGTAGGTCGTGGCAGTTCCTGTACAACCGTTCTGCGTGGTATAATGTAAGGTCACCGTATACACTTTGCCAACAGTATTGTCGAAGGTATGCTTTGGGTTGGGATCCGTAGAGGTGCCGCCATCTCCAAAATCCCAACTGGTGGAAGTCAACGGCTCCGTTGGAAAAGTGGTGAAGGTATAGGAGATAAGGCTGGTGCAGGAGGAAAGGGTCCCGTTGCCGGCATTGATGGTGACCGATGGCCGCAGGATCTGTATATATTTTGAAGTGGTGTTGCTGCAACCATCCGCATTGGTGACTCGCAGCCAGGCCGTATAACCTCCATCCGTAGGATAGGTATAGACGGGAGCCTGGGCGATCGACGTGACCGTGGGGCTATAATAATTATAATTGAAATCCCATTCCCATTTAACGGCCCCCGGGGTCTGATCATTGAAGTTCACGGCTACAGGGGCTCCGCATTTTCCCTGTAGATCCGCTGTAAAACCGTTGGGGTAGGGGAGATCCTTTACAGTGAACTGTTTGCTCGCGGTCTGGGGGCAGTTGCCAAAAGTGTTGTTCAAGGTAATGGTATGGGTCCCCGTCGCATAAAAAGTAGTGGAAAAATTACCAAAGGCGTATTGAGAATTGCCATCTAATACCCATACGCTGTTATCAGGCGTCGGCGAGCTCAGGCCGGAGAAGGAGACATAACTTCCTTTGCAAATAGGAGAGGGAACTCCGATATCGGTCGTGTAGTTGGCGACATTCAGCGGGTTGACCTGGGTGCTGGTGGTGGTGCATCCTTCCGAACTATGGACCTTGAGGCTCACCGCATAATTCCCTTTTTTATTAAAGATATGATTAGGACTCAACTGAGTGGATGTATTGCCATCGGCGAAATCCCAGAGATAATCCAGGGTCCCGGGTCCGGTGCTGTTGTTCGTAAACTGTACGGCATCGGTGACGAGGCAAAGCACTTTTTTATCGGCGGTAAAACGGGAGGTAAGGGCCTGTATGATCGTGACGACGTCCTTTTTATGCAGGGTGGTATGGCAGCCGTAGTTATTGGTCACCGTGAGACTGACCGTGGCTACCTGCTCAACGCCATAGGTATGGGACTGACTGCTGCCGTAGCCTCTCGTTGTCGAGCCATCTCCAAAATCCCAGTCATAGCTGGCGATATTGCCGCTGCCCGGCGTTGCCGTGGCGTTAAAGGTGACGGGTGCGCCCAGGCATATTTTGACAGGGGTAACGTTGAAGTCTGCAATGGACGGGGGGCTATAGACCGTCACTTGTTTGGTGAGTTGGGATTGACTGCCTCCGTCCCTGACGGTCAGGGTAATATTATAGGTCTGCTCTGCCGTATACACCGCGCCTCCGTCGACAAGGGCGGAGGTATTGCCGTTGCCGAAATCCCAGCTGTAAATGGCGTTGGAAGAAGCACCGGTAGTATGATTGGTAAATCTGACTACGAGGGGGGAGCAGCCACCGGATCTATCCATGGAGAAATCGACGCTCAACTGTCCATCGGCGACAGGACTGAAGGCTAAGAGGAGGAGGAAAAGGCTATACACCTTTTGATAAGCTTTAACTGGATGGGGCCCCATAGTGGTCGGGTCTTAACGTTATGGTCGTTTACTGGTGTAAGATAGAACTTCAAGCCGGAAAAGTCAAATGGTGCCCGAAAGCACGATCTGTCGATGAATTGCATATTTTCGTAATATATATTTGTTATTTAAGGACAACTCCCGAGGTACCTATCTTATCTACCAACTGATAGCCGCGTTCCGTAAACACGGGAAGAAAGATTGATCGCGGTCAACATAGTTGCGCGGTCTAACAGTTATTCACACCGTGGATTTCTTTTTTGCCAATAGATTCTGTAAATTCGTGATCTTTAAGCCCGGTACCCCTCCGGCTGACCACATTACACTACCTTTCCCTGTTGCTATTTTATAGACCCATGGCTGGTCTATGATCCGAATTTATAAATTGGTAATATTGCCATTACCGGAGAACCTATATTTTTGCACGTCCGCAAGTACAAACCTCATCCTTCAGTTCAGACCTCATCCTTCGTCTAATCTTATCCGATAGTCTTCACCCGTTGTAGTACACCGAATACGCTAAAAGAATCATCACTATGCCCATGATAGTGACAACCAACAGCCCCTAACCGTTTAAACGAGAAAAATTGAAAAAATTTTCGGGATTTCTATTGCTAAATCTTTTATCATTATTTGCCTTCGCCCAAACTGTTACCCTTGTCCCCGGAATGAACAAAACAGGGATCAAATACCTGAAGGGTTCCAACAATTTAACTCCCTGTATTATCTGGACGCCCGATGACTGGGATCCCAACAGCAGCAAGAAATACCCGGTGATCATCGCCTATCACGGAGAAGAAGCCGCCGTCTTTCCCCCCGGAGTTTCGACGCCTACCGATACCAGCATCCTGCTGAATAACGGGATCCTGCTGTACCTGAAGAATGGCGGGAAGGCCCAGACGATGTTCGGAGGGCAGGAAGTCAAATTTATCGTGGTGGCGCCCCAGGCCAGCAGCTTTACCGCTGATACGACCTGGCTGAACCCGAATATCAACGATCTCACCAAGCGGCTCCTGACCGGGGTCGGCGGCGGCGTCAAGATGGATAGCACCCGGATCTATCTGACCAGTTATTCAGCCGGCGGCAAGCCCTGTATCGGCAATACCTGTCTCAGTACCGCAGACAGCATCTATTCCAGGATGATCGCGGCCTCCATCCCCATGTCGCCCGCCACCCAGGATGTCAACTGGTCCAAACTGCGTCTCGCCGCCAGCCGTAATATCCACTTCATGAGCTTTGCAGGATCCCTGGATCCGACCTATATATCGCAAATGAAAAGAGTGCAGGACACGATCCAGCGTCGTAGTAATAATATCCTGTTCCCCATCGCCGATGTCATCACCGGCAACGGGCATTGCTGCTGGGAGCAATATTGGGACAGCACCTTTTCCGTCCCCGGTTTTGGTAAAAATATTTTTCAATGGCTGCTCCTGTGGCAGATCGGGGCATCGAATTCGCCACCCGTCGTGGGAGCGGGGTCCAACCAGGTGGTCACGCTGCCCATCAATACCACCAGTCTGGCCGGCACAGCGGCAGCAGGCACGAGTAAGGTAGTCTCCACCACCTGGACCCAGGTGAGCGGTCCAAATACAGCTTCTATCGGCAGTCTCAATTCCCTCTCCACCTCTCTGAACGGCCTGATAAAAGGGACGTATGTATTCCAACTGTCCGCAACGGATAGCCTCGGATTGATCGCCAACTCCGCTACGCAGGTATCGGTACAGGTCACAACCCCTCCCGTTATTAGCGCCGGGGGTAACCCGAGTATCATCTATCCCGTCGACTCTTTGACGCTGACGGGCTCGGCCACCAAGGGTACGGGTGGTCCCATCGTCTCCACGGCCTGGACAGAATCGAGCGGTCCCAATACGGCCACTATTCAATCCCCCGACGCCCTCGTGACCAAACTGAACGGACTGATCGCCGGCACCTATGTCTTTAAATTATCGGTGCGGGACAGTATCGGCAATATCAGTACGGACAGCGCCACGGTGACCGTGTATGCGGCTAACGGGAATACGATCAATGTAAGGATCTATGCCGGGAGCAACCCTTTTAAGAATGCGCTCTGGAATAACTGGAATGTAGGGTCCGCTGTAGTGAACAACAGTCCTTCCGGGATCCTGAAATATTCCAATGGCACGCCAAGCACCATCAGCGCCGTCCTCAGCTTCCAGGATGCGATGGGAGATAACGCTAATGGGTATACTAAAAATGCGGCGATGTGCCCCGATACCGTATTGCGGTACAGCAGTTATACCTCGTCTTCCCGTAACCTGATCATCAGCGGGCTTACCAATTCCACCAAATACAACCTGGAGTTCTATGCCAGCAGGGCCCGGACGGACGGACAAAAGACGGTGTTTGCCATCGGGACCCAGTCCGTCACCATCACGACGGATAACAATTCCGCCAATGCGGCGAAATTCTCCAATATCAGCCCGGCCAATGGCCAGATCGTCATCACCATCAATAAGACACTGAATTATAGTTATCTGAACGGCTTTAAGATCACGGCGATCGTCAGCGCCGCACCCACCGTCACGGCGGGCAGCAACCAATCCATTCAATTGCCGGCGAATTCCGTAACCCTGACGGGCAGCGCCGTTGCGGCCACCGGCAATACCATTTCGTCCTACCTGTGGACCCAGACAGGAGGTCCCGCCGCCTTCTCGATCACTACTCCGACTGCGCCTGCTACCACGGTGACGGGGCTGGTACAGGGGGTGTATACTTTCCAACTGAAGGCCACGGACAATGCCTCTACCAGCGGCAGCGCCACGGTACAGATCACGGTCACCGCGCCGGCGCAGGCGCCCCTGGTGCCGCCTACGGTTACGGCTTCCGGCAATCAAACGATCAGCCTGCCTACCTCCTCCGTCAGCTTGTCGGAAACGGACAATGGCAATATCCTTTCCACTACCTGGAGCAAGCTCTTTTCGCCGGGACAGAAGGCAAAAAGTATCGGGATCATCGGATCTTCTACGTCCGCCTCCACCGGGCTGCCTACTCCCGACAGCGGCTATGTAAGAAGGATGCAGAAATATTACCAGGACCTGGGGCTCGTGGATACGGTGTATAATCTTTCGGTGCCGGGGTACAATGTATACCAGGGGATGCCGTCCAGCTATACTCCTCCATCCAACCGGTCGCTGCCTTCTCCCGATGACAATATCACCACGATCTTAGCCAGGCCCAATATCGGTACCGTGATCGTCAATTTCCCGTCCAACGGGTATGACTCCTTTACCGTTAAGGAAGTGATGATCTGCCTCCACACTATATATAATGCAGCGACGGCCGCGGGCAAGGCCTGTTTTATCACCACCACCCAGCCGCGTCCTGCCTTCGATGCCAACCCGGAGGATACGCTGCGCGTACTGAAGGATTCGATCTTGGCGCAATTCGGCGCGCATGCGATCAATTTTTATGATGGGATGGTAGACCCGGGTACGAAGAATACCCAGGCGATCTATGCGCAGAGCGATGGGATCCATTTTAATTCTCTTGGCCATGAGCGGCTTTTTCAAAAAGTGATCGCCGCGAATATGGTCAGTAATTTCGGCTCGTCTTCCGCCGTCATCGCCAGCCCGGCAAATCCGGCCACCCAGGTGACGGGCCTGACACCGGGGATCCATAAATTCCAGGTGGCCGTGCTCAATTCGGCGCTGCTGAATGGCAGTTCCATCACCGAGGTGACGGTCACCGCTCCCACGATCGCTCCTAAGGTGAATGCGGGCGCGGATCAAACGATCACCTTGCCCGTGGACAACCTCAGCCTGAAAGGCTCCGATACGATAGGCACGGCCAGGATCGTTACCACCCTCTGGAGCCAGTTGAGCGGTCCGGATACGGCCGTATTCGACAGCCCGGATTCCCTGAACACCAGCATTACCCATTTGTCAAAGGCAGGCAACTACTTATTCAGGCTCAGGGCTACCGACAGTCTTGGATTGGTAGCCAACGATACGATCAAAGTAGTGGTATTGCCCGCCGTGGGTCCCCGCGTACAGGCCGGCAGTGATCAGGCCATCGCTTTCCCCGCGAATACGGTGGTGCTGAACGGGATCGATACGGCCGGCAGCAGCCCGATCGTATCTGTTCTATGGAGCCAGTTGAGCGGCGCCGGTGGCGACAGCATTACAACACCGGCCAGCCTGGTAACGACCGTGACCGGTCTTTCCCCCGGCAGCTATTCTTTCCGGTTGTTGGTCACCGATAGTATGGGCCTAAGCAGCAGCGATACCGTATTAGTGAATGTCCTACCACCGGCCGGACCGAAAGTGAATGCGGGTAGGGATCAGGCGATCAGCTTCCCCATGAATTCCGTCACTTTAAGCGGCGTGGATACGGCCGGCAGCAGCCCGATCGTCATTTCGACCTGGAGCCTGGTGGATGGCCCCAACCCCGACAGCATCCTTGTCAATACGTCCAATAGCCTGATCACGATCGTGTCCAACCTGGTGCAAGGCGCCTATCGTTTCCGGTTGTCCGTAACGGATAGCCTGGGCTTGATCAGCAGCGACACGGTATGGGTGAATGTATTGCCTCCGGCCGGTCCGAAGGCGGGCGCCGGGAAGACGCAGACGATCGCATTCCCTGTGAACTTCGTCACCCTGAGCGGTGCGGATACCGCAGGCGGCAGTCCGATCGTCTCTTTGGCATGGAGCCTGGTGAGCGGTCCCAACCCCGACAGCATTCAAATTACTACAGCGGATACCCTGGTTACGAAGGTGACCCATCTCGTGCCGGGTACCTATATCTTCCAATTCTCAGTGACAGATAGCCTGGGATTGAGCGGCAGCGACAGCGTGCGGGTGAATGTCCTGCCCCCGATAGGGCCGAAGGCAGGGGCCGGGAAGACACAGACGATCACATTCCCTGTGAACTTCGCCACTTTGAGCGGCGCGGATACCGCGGGTACCAGCCCGATCGTCTCTACCCTCTGGAGCCTGGTGAACGGTCCGAACCCTGACAGTGTCCATATCAGCCCGGCGACTTCCCTGACGACGCTGGTGTCCAACCTCGTACCGGGCGCCTATACTTTCCGGTTGTCCGTAACCGATAGCCTCGGACTGAGCAGCAGCGGCAGCACGCAGGTGAATGTCCTGCCTCCTGTAGCAGCGAAGGTCAATGCCGGCGGCAATAAGAACGATACGCTCCCCGCCAATACCATAACCCTGACGGGTACCGTTACGGCCGGCAGCAGCCGTGTCGTATCCACGACCTGGAGTCAATCGGCTGGTCCCAATACCGCCACCCTGGGGACGCCAGCTACGCTGCGTACGACGATCGGTAACCTGATCCAGGGCGCCTACCGGTTCCGGCTTACGGCCGTCGACAGCCTGGGAACGGCCGTTGTTGACAGCGCTATCGTTACGGTATTGCCTGTGCCAGCGCCTTCGACGATCAATGTACGGCTCTACGGCGGGGACAATCCTTTTAGGAACCCTCTCTGGAATAACTGGAATGTAGGATCGGGGGTCCAGACCAATAAGACCTCGCCAGCCTTTACCTATACGGACGGAACGACGAGCCCCGTCACGGCCGTTCTCAGCGGTCAGGATGGTCTTTCGGATAATGGGGCGCCTTATCGTCCGGCGGCCACGATGTGCCCGGATACAGCGCTGCGGTACGATAGTTATTCTACCACGGCCAAAACGATGACGATCAAAGGGCTGAACAATACCCATATCTATAACCTTTCGATCTATTGCAGCCGCTTGCGTACAGACGGGCAAAGAACGAAGGTCACCATTGGCAGCACGACCGTTACTGTTTTGACGGATAACAATCAGGCGACGGCCGCCAGCTTTACAAATGTGGTCCCATCCGGCGGCAATATCGTCATATCGCTGGCTCCGAATACGAATTACTGGTACCTGAACGGCTTTACGATCAAGGACGTAACGGGGACTTCGAGTACGGGGGGCAGCGCAGGGATGGAGACGTTGAGCGTCGCAGGATTCGTTTCGGACAGTGTGAGCGTAGCGGGATTGGCCGGAGGATTTAAAGTGTTCCCCAACCCTGCGATGGATCATATCTCCGTATGGAACCCGAATGGTAATCCGTTGCAGATCGTACTCTATACGATGGATGGAAGGGTGGTACTGGTGACGAGGGATCTGTCTTCGAAGATGGATATCCCTGTTGATCATCTGGCGCAGGGGTCTTATTTCCTGATCGCCACCGATGAAAATACCCGGGAAGTATTCCGCAGGAAGATCATAAAACTTTAATACCCAGCATCGAAACCCTACTGAGATAAGAGCCCGGCGGTTGATCCGCCGGGTTTTTTTGTGTCAGGCATGCAAGTAGTCAATTTTCTTTTATACTTTTTAATTAAGTTTACGAAACCAAAATCACCTAATTGACGGACAACGTTTTGCATAATGAGAAAGAAATACTCGCTGCCATTGCTGAAGGCAGCAGACAATCCTTCACAACCCTGTTCGATCATTACAGCCCAAAGGTCCTGCATGTAGCCGGGCTATTTACGCATTCCCTGTCCGAGTCAGAAGACATCCTGCAGGATGTCTTTATGAAAGTATGGCTTAAAAAAGACCAGTTAACGGCCATCACAGATTTCAACAACTGGATCTTCATTCTCACCCGCAACCTTTCTATTAACGCCCTGAATAAAATGGCAAGGGCGGAGATAAAAAACCAACGCCTGGCCGGTTATTTACCCTTTTCCGAAGGTCATACAGGTGGAGCAGTCGAATTTAAAGATATAGAAAACCTCATTCGCCAGGCCCTGCAATTACTCACCGATCAGCAGCGCCGGGTATTCGAACTTTCCAGGCTGAAAGGGATGAACAGGGAAGAGATCGCTAAAGAGCTCGGCCTGTCGCGCAATACGGTCAAAATGCACCTGCTGCGGGCTACCCGCCAGGTAAGGGCCTACCTGTCTTCCCGGATGGACTATGTCGTCCTGTTCTGCCTGCTTAAAAAATTTCTTTAAAAAAATTCACTATTGCTTAATACAGTTTCTTTTTGCATCTGTCTTTATAATACATAGGCACAATTTTATCTATCATGGACCAAAACGAAGAAAGAACAGTCCGGCTGCTGGAAGGCTATCAGAACAACGCGCTGTCGCCCGCAGAACGGATGGAGCTTTTTACCGCCATCAGCCAGGATGAAAGCCTGCTTGGCCGGTTTACCTATAAGTTCCCTCTTTCTTTCACGGAATCCGTCCCTTTGGATGCTGACAGCCGGCAGGAGATATTAGCCGCGATCTTCAGTATAGGGGAGAGGCCGGCAGTGCACCGTGTCCATTTCTTATACAAATGGCGATGGGCAGGGGCCGCTGCGATGGTCTTACTGATCGTCAGCGCTTATTGGTGGCTGCGCCCCGCTGCACATCAGGAAAGTTCCGTTGCACCCGTCGCCGATGTACAGCCTGGACGTTACAAAGCCACGCTGACACTGGCGGATGGCTCCGCCGTCACATTGGATACCGCAGGCCACCAGGTGATCCAACAGGGAACAACCGTCCTTCATGAGCAGAACGGGCAATTAAAATACGATGTGCAGGGCAACACCGCGACGATGGCCTATAATACATTGACTACCCCTCGCGGAGGACAGTTCCGGGTGACACTCCCCGATGGTACGGCCGTATGGCTCAACACAGCCTCCTCCCTGCGCTACCCAACGGCTTTTGCCGGCAAAGAAAGAAAAGTGGAGGTGACAGGTGAAGCCTATTTCGAGGTAGCAAAAGATGCAGGCAAGCCCTTTATAGTAAAGATCAATGATCAGACCGAAATACAGGTATTGGGAACACATTTTAATGTAAATGCTTATTCCGATGAAGCAACGATCAATACCACCTTACTCGAAGGAGCTGTAAGCGTCAACGCCTACCAGCATGCCCAAAAACTGATCCCCGGTCAGCAGGCGCAGGTGAATACGGCGGGAAGCAGTATCCGGCTGGCGGATAACGTGAATACCGGACAGGCCATAGCCTGGAAGAATGGAATATTCGATTTCAATCAGGCGGATATCAAAACGGTCATGCGGCAGATAGGGCGCTGGTACGATATTGAGATCGTGTATGAAAAAGAGGTGGAAACAAAGGGCGATTTCGTGGGAGAGATGCAGCGAAGCCTCAGCCTCACACAAGTACTGAAAGGATTAGAAAATATGGGTCTGAAATTTAGAATTGACAACGGAAAAAGACTGATCGTAATGCCTTCCTGATACCAGATCGACCTTAATCTTAGGAAATCCCCGCCACCTTAGCCGGGAAGAACACATCCATTGAATGAACACTGCTGCTAAAAGCCGACGGAGGAGGCTTCGTCCGGCAGGACAGTCATTAGCGCTTTGCCGAGATTCGCTAATTTTCATACAGCGAATCCCCGGCACATACAATGGACCGGATTTATTCCGTCCCGCATAATCATGACCTATCCTGAGATATCGTATTATTTATAAACCAAAACTAACAGGCATGAGTAACGAAGATCAGAAATGGGTGCCACCATAACAAAGAAGATTTCCCTGTAATCCAAATGAAAACCGGAGGCGATTGGACCCGCCCCCGGTTGATGTTCGGGTATCAGCACAACGACAACCGTCTTACTTGTTATTCATTACACCCACCCAAACACTGCAAATGTATGCATTCTACCAAAACTAAGCTTGTTATGAGAGCAACCATTTTTCTCATTATCGTGGCCAGCTTAAAAGTTTCTGCGGGAACCTACGCTCAAACGGTGACTTATTCCGGCAAGAACGTTCCTCTGAAAGAGGCGTTCGCAGCCATCAAAAAACAAACCGGCTTTGTGTTATTGTATAAAGGAAACATATTGAAAGATACCCGGCCTGTCACCATTGCAGCCAGCAATCAGCCTTTGGAAACCTTCCTCAAAGAAATATTGAAGGATCAGCCGCTGGATTATACTATCCAGAATCAAACCATCTTTATTTTTCAAAAAAAAACAGTCGCCCCACCCGTCGTGACCACAGCCCCTGACCGGCAACCGGCTGCCGAAGAGCCGGCTAAAGAGGTCACCGGTACGATCACGAATACCAATGGACTGCCTCTTTCCGGGGCCAGCATTAAATTAAGAGGTACTTCCACAGGCACAGCCAGCGATGCCGAAGGAAAATTTTCCATTCTCGTCACCCCCGGACAGATCCTGGTGATCTCCTATATCGGCTACCAGGATAGGGCCATTAAGATCGGTAAAGAGACCAGCCTGAATATCCAGCTCCTTGTCAAAGAGACCGCTCTCAACGAAGTCGTCATCAATAAAGGATATTACTCCACATCCCAACGCATGAATACAGGCTCCGTCAGTAAAGTGACTTCCGAAGACATTGGCCAGGAGCCGATCATGAATGCCTTGCAGGCATTACAGGGAAGGGTCACCGGATTACAGATCACCCAGTCTTCGGGATTGCCCGGCTCCAATTACACTGTCCAGATCCGCGGACAAAATAGTTTAAGGAATTTAGGCCCTGATGCCGGCAACTATCCTTTATACGTAGTAGATGGCGTGCCTTATATTTCGTTAGCCCTGAACGGGGCGCCCGGTCCCTATCTCGCCAGCAACAGCCCTTATGCCCCCCCGGGGATGGGACTGAGCCCCCTGAACAGCATCAATCCTGCCGATATCGAATCCATCGAAGTGTTGAAAGACGCCGATGCCACTTCTATTTATGGCAGCCGGGGCGCCAATGGCGTCATCCTCATCACTACCAAAAAAGGCAAGGTCGGGAAAATGACCATCGACGGCAAGGTCTATAGAGGCGCGCAGAAGGTACCCCGGAAGATCGACCTGCTGAACACGCAGCAATATCTTGCCATGCGCCATGAAGCTTTAAAGAACAGCGGCGCCACCCCGCTGGCATCTGATTATGATATTAATGGGGCCTGGGATTCTACCCGTTATACGGACTGGCAAAAAGTACTGATCGGCGGTACCGCCCACATCACCGATGCCAACCTGAACATTTATGGCGGCACCAGTAACGTGCAATATCGTTTCGGAGGAGGCTATCACCGGGAGACCACCGTCTTCCCCGGCGATTATGCAGACCAGCGCGCTTCGACCCAGTTCAGTCTGAATGCCAGCTCTCCCAATCAACGTTTCAAGACCAGTGTCACCATCAATTATAGCTTTGAAAAGAACAACATGATCTTTTCAGACCTAACAGCGATGGCCCTGGGCCTGCCACCAGATGCACCTGCACTCTACGATTCCACCGGCGGCATCAACTGGCAGAAAAATACTTTCATTAACGCACCAAATGTCAATCCGCTCCAGCGTACCCAGCGGCCCTATCAGAACCATACGAACAATCTCATCGGGAATGCTGTCTTCAGCTACGATTTCGGTGCAGGATTCGTACTCAAGACCAATTTCGGCTATTCTACCACCGCCACGAAGGAACTTACGAAGCGATATGCCACTTATTTCCCTCCTTCCCAGCAGGCGACCTTTCCACCGCAATCGAATTTCGGGAACGGCAGCTCGAACACCTGGATCGTCGAACCCCAGTTGAGCTGGCACCGGCAAATGGGAAAAGGAAATTTGAATATACTCGTGGGCAGCACTTTCCAGCGGCAGGAAAGTGAACAGACCCTGATCAATGCCAGCGGCTTTCTCAGTCAGGCATTGATGGATGATATCCAGGCCGCTACTCAAAGCTCCATCAACACCGCTTACAACGGCTTTACCTATAAATACAATGCCGGCTTCGGCCGCATGAGCTATGAATGGGACAGGAAATATCTCTTGAACCTCACGGCGCGCAGGGATGGCTCCAGCCGGTTCGGCCCCGACAGACAATTCGCCAATTTTGCTTCGGCAGGGCTCGGCTGGATCTTCTCCGAAGAATCGTTTGTACAAAAGGCCCTTCCGTTCCTCAGCTTCGGCAAGTTGAGAGGCAGCTATGGTTCTACCGGCAATGACCATATCCCCAATTATGGCTTCCTGAATACCTATGCCGTTACCAGCAACTATGTAGGCAATCCCGGACTGATCCCTTTTCAATTATATAATCCCGATTTCGGCTGGGAAGTGAACAAAAAGCTGGAAGGCGCGCTGGAGCTTGGTTTCCTGAAAGACAGGCTCATGCTCACCGCGTCTTACTACCACAACCGCTCCTCCAACCAACTGGTGGGCTATGTACTTCCGCCCACCACCGGCTTCACATCGATCACGGCCAATCTGCCTGCCCTGGTACAGAATACGGGTGTAGAGATTGAGCTTCATTCCACCAATATCAATACAAAGGCCCTCACCTGGAATAGCACCTTTACGCTGACCATTCCCCGGACTAAGCTGGTGTCCTATCCCAACCTGGCAAATTCCAGCTATGCTTATACCTACGAGGTGGGCAAGCCGTTGAATATTTCGAGGGTATACCACTATGCCGGCCTCGATTCCACCAAAGGCCTGTATACGGTACAGGATGTAGATAAAAATGGGTTCATCACCTACCTGGACCAGCATTCCACATTCAAAGGACAATATTTCTACGGCGGCCTGCAGAACAGCCTGCGATACAAAGGGTTTCAACTGGACGTTCTTTTTCAGTTTGTCAAACAGCATGGGTCGGGGTTTGTTGAAAACAGCAATCCGGGCGGAGTCTGCAACCAGCCGGTATCAGTCCTGGGCCGCTGGCAACAGCCTGGCGACAACAAGTCTGTTCAGGCTTTTGGAAATTCCTATGACGCACTGGTGGGGTATTTTTACTATACTGCTTCCGATGCTGCTGTCGTGGATGCATCCTATATACGGCTGAAGAACCTTTCCCTGACTTATCAATTACCGCAGTCCTGGATGAAAAAGGCGAAGATCCAGTCCACCAGCATTTTCCTGCAGGGACAGAACCTCCTGACGTTCACCGGCTATAAAGGGCTGGACCCGGAATCACAGGGACTATCCCTGCCTCCCTTACGCACGATCACCGCAGGTCTACAATTCATTCTATAAAAAGAAGTATATGAAGCTTAAAAATAACAATACTATATACTGGGCCTTGATACTAATGATCGCAGGATTTTCCTCCTGTAAAAAATTCGTACAAACGGACCTGCCCAAAACACAATTGACACAGGCGACCGTTTTCACCGGCGATGCCCTGGTGAACGGCGCCCTCAATGGCATCTATTCCAACATGGAAAGCTATAGTAGCTATGGAGGCGGGGATGTAACAAGCCTCACCTATCTGGGCGGAGAGTCTTCGGACGACTTCCTGTCTGCTTCCACGAACGACGCTTTCTATTCCAATACTATTTTACCCAACGATTACCATGTGCTGACTTTCTGGTCCACCCCCTACCAGGATATTTACAGGGCGAATGCCATCCTGGAAGGACTGCTCACGGCCAAAGGCGTATCGACAGCCATGTTGAAGCAGGCGGAAGGAGAGGCAAAGTTCGTCCGGGCCTTCTCTTATTTCTACCTGGTGAATATGTTTGGGGACGTACCGCTGATCACCGTCACCGACTACAAGCAAAATGCAGCGGTTGTGCGCACACCCCAGGCACAGGTGTACAAGCAGATCGTCACCGACCTGCTGGATGCCCAGTCACTTCTGGGAACGACTTACGCTACCGGAAATGGCGAGCGCGTCCGTCCCAACAAATGGGTGGCCACGGCATTGCTCGCCCGGGTGTACCTGTATACGGGCGACTGGGCAAACGCTGAGACCCAGGCAACAGCAGTGATCGGCAATTCCCTGTACAAACTTTCACCCATCGCCGGCGCCTTCCTGAAGAATAGTACGGAGACCATCTGGGCCTTCGGCAGAACTTCCGGCAACACGAATGAAGCCTATGTTTTCGGCGCTACTCCGGGCGCATCCCCTTTTCTCCTCAGCCTGCAGCCTTCCTCCGTAGCCCGTTTCGACCCGGCAGACCAGCGTCTGGCCAAATGGATCCTCACCACGCAGGATTTTACGGGCACTACCTATTACTATCCCTATAAATATCAGAACCAGCGTCTGACCCCTGTTACGGAATACTCCATCGTGCTACGCCTGGGAGAACAATACCTGATCAGGGCGGAAGCCAGAACTCAGCAGGGGACACTGACAGGAGCAGGCAGCGCCGCTGCCGATATCGATACCATCCGCGCCCGGGCGGGACTGCCCGGAATCACCGCAACGACGAAGGGCGAACTGCTGCTCGCCGTAGAGAACGAACGCTACTTTGAACTGTTCTCCGAATGGGCGCATCGCTGGTTCGACCTGAAACGCACCGGACGGGCGACTGCCTTACTGTCCCCGCTCAAACCAGGTTGGCAATCGTTCAAACAATTATACCCTATTCCCCAATCCCAGATAGACAACGATCCGGCAATGGCTGGCCAGCAAAACCCGGGTTATCATTAATGAAAAACATCCTTCATCATCTAAAAAAATGTACGTGAAAAAAATGATCCTTTATGTCCTGTCATTTGTCCCTATGCTGCTGTGGGCACAGCAAAACAAATTCGTTCTGAAAGGAAAGATCGGAGAGCTCAATGCTCCTTTTAAAATATACCTGGTGAAATCAGCGGCCATCAGTCCCGACAATATCACGGACTCGGCCGGCTTGAAGGACGGCTCCTTCGAGTTCAACGGACAGTTGGATATTGCCAGGCCGATAGGCCTGGTGATCGCAGCAGACCGTTCAGCCCTCAACCTGTCCAGAGGGAAAGGGAAAGCTTCCGGCCCGGCCCCCGTCAGTGCCAGGACTATAGTTCCGGATTGTAAATTTTTCTACCTGGATGCCGGAGAGACGGTCGTCAGCGGCACCGACTCACTGAGGCATGCTACCCTTGCCGGCGCCAGCGAAAAAGTCAATAATGAAGAAGCCGAACTGCTGAAATACCTGGAGCCCATCCGGAGTGAAAATGGCGACATTGGCCAATTCCAGATGAATACCTCCGAGGAGACGCAGAAGACGGAGGCATTCAAAAAGGAGTTTTACAAAAAGGTCGAAGCGGTGGATAAAAAACAGGCAGCAACCGTAGCAAAATTCATCCAGGATCATCCCGTCAGCCCTATCAGCCTCTATGCCCTGGCAGAGAACATGGGCAGCCAGGCGACGCTCCCCCAGATAAAAGAGCTGTATGCCGTCCTGTCACCAGCCATCCGCAACAGCACGGCCGGCAAATCCTATGCAGCCAGCATCGCCCGGATGGAAAAAACCGCCATCGGCTCTCCAGCTCCCGACTTTGTAGAGAACGACGTCAACGGCAAACCCATCAGCCTGAAGAATTACAGGGGCAAATATGTGCTGCTGGATTTCTGGGCCTCCTGGTGCGGCCCCTGCCGGAAGGAAAATCCCAATGTGCTGAAAGCCTGGAATAAATACAAAGACAAGAACTTTGTTGTCATCGGCGTATCACTGGACCAGACCAAAGAGCCCTGGCTGGCGGCCATCAAAAAAGATGAGCTTCCCTGGACCCATATTTCCGGCCTGAAAGGCTTCGACGATCCGGTTGCCATGTTGTACGAAGTCCATGCCATCCCCGTGAATTATCTGATAGACCCTAACGGAAAGATCATTGCCACCCGCCTCCGGGATGTAGCACTGGATGAAAAATTAGCCAGCGTCCTGGACAAATGACACATCATCCGTCTTAGAGAAATTAAAATTAAAACACCACCCATTATGAATTTAACAATTTGTTCGTTCATCCTCCCGCTGTTGCTGGCCTCGCTTACTCCCGGAGCCGGCACACCGGGCATCCATGCTCCGGATCCCGGGACAAGGGTATCCATCACCCGGACCGCAGCAGGAGAATATATCATCAAAGGCAAACTGGCTGAGAAATACGATGCACCCTTAAAAGTGTACCTGGATTATGTTGACGGGAGCAAGCAGGTAACAGATTCAGGAGTCCTGCGTAAAGGCGCTTTTGAGATCAAGGGAAGATTGGACCACCCCGTCGAAGGAAGTCTCACCTTACAACACGATGCCAGCCAAGTTACCACTCCCAAAGGCAAAAGCAGACGTGATACAAAGAGACTCTGGATAGGGGAGGGGATGACTGTCATTTCCGGGGATGACCTCATGGCGAAGGCCAGCATCAGCGGATCTTCGATCAACGAAGAGCAAGCGGCGCTCGACCGGGCTTTGGAACCCGTATCTAAGAAAGAACAGGCGGTACAGGATACCTTGATGGACAACTACAATAAAGATCCCAAAGCGGCTGACAAGAAGTATGACGAGCAAATGCGCGCCATTTGGCCGGAAAGGGAGAAAGTGATGTCTGAATTCATCAAAGCTCATCCGGACTCTTATCTGAGCCTGCTGTCGTTGGACACCTATATATCCAACGCCGCGGATATCTCAGAGATCGGTCCTTTATATGCTTTTTTGTCCGACAAATTAAAGTCGACCACCAAGGGAAAGGAGACCGGCAACATCGTCAGCCACCTGAAGAACGTGGGACTTGGCTCCCCGGCCCCGCTATTTGCGCAGCAGACGCCAGACGGGAAAACCGTCAGCCTGGCGGATTTTAAAGGTAAATACGTGCTGATCGATTTCTGGGCCTCCTGGTGCACCCCCTGCCGCGCAGAGAACCCCGATGTGGTAAAAGCCTACAACACTTACAAGGATAAAGGCTTCACTGTACTGGGTGTTTCCCTGGACGGAGAAAAGGGCCGGACAGCCTGGATCGAAGCCATTGCGAAAGACAACCTCGCCTGGACGCAGATCTCCGATCTGAAAGACTGGGAGAACGGCGCAGCGATCACCTATGGAGTGCGCGCCATCCCCGCCAATTTCCTGATCGATCCCAATGGGGTCATCGTCGCAAAGAACCTGCACGGCGAGAAATTAGCAGAGACATTATCTAAATTAATAAAATAACACAACGAAAAATGAAAAAAGTACTGTTAGTATGTTGTTTCCTGGTAGGAATCACAATGATGGGCCATGCCCAAACACAGATCTTTACTCCCGACGGTAAATTTGTCCCTGAAGCCAGGGCTAAACACCTTCAAACACTGCTTAAGCTGTCTGATGTCCAAACCGGTAAAATAACCGGTTATTATAAAGTCCTTTTAACCCAGATGGATAGTGTTCTTAAAGCAGACGGTAGTGTGGATGATTTTGGACCGCTGATGGCCGCTACCAAAGTTAAAATAAAAACTGTCTTAACCCCAGAGCAGAATGTTGGTTATGAAAAAATGCTCAGGGAAGGTATGAAACAGGATGACGATCCGGCGCCTCCTTCCCGCACGAAACGGGATAGCACGGCAGGTGCAGCACCCGCATCAAAACAATAACACTAAATTTAAGCAACTGATGAAACCTTCTTTTTTCCTTTTTACAACAGCGATGCTCCTTGGTACGCTCTCTTACAGCCAGAGGAAGACAGCCCCGGCAGGTGCATCGGCACCTGCCGCCAGGGCCAGAGATTTAAATGGCCTTCCGCAACTGGCCATCGGCGACATGGCTGCCGATTTTTTACAGTACGATGCGAACGGCAAGCCGGTACACCTATCCGATTTTAAAGGCAAATGGGTGCTACTGGATTTCTGGGGTCCCTTCTGTGCACCCTGCAGAAGACAAAACCCGCATCTGGGACAGATGTATGAAAAATACAAGAATAAAAACTTTACCATCCTCAGCGTTTCGATCAATTATGGTACGGTGACCAGGCAGCAATGGCTGGACGCCATAGCGCACGACAAAATGGTATGGCCTAACGTCACCGACCCTGCAAATCTGGACACCAAAAATCTCAAAAAAAATGTGGCGAGTATGAAATTCGGAGTGGGAGGACTGCCCCGCAACTTCCTGATCGACCCATCCGGGAAAATTGTGGCAATGGATCTGCAAGGCGATCCGTTGGAACAGAAACTCCGTGAAGTGGTGCGCTGATCCAAATCTATCAATCCAAGAGGCCCCCCGGCGAATGCCGGGGGGCTTTTATATATATATGGTTTCACTTACCTATATGAGCATTCTCCTAAACTCATTAAAATTCTGCCAAGGTTTGTTAAATAAGGTAAAATAATAAATAGCAGATCAGATTACTTTTAATTTACCAAGCTTCCTGAATTACACCTACTAACCTTTTGCCATTTTTTACGGAGTTACCCATGCTGACCGGCCTATAGCCACGCCAGGCTATCTGTCTATTGCTATTATTTAACCAATAACTTAAAACTGATTTATGAGAAAACTCTCATGGCTATGGCCATGCCTTTGCATTTATTTTTTGTTGGCAGCCCCCTCTGCGGGTCATGCACAAACAACCACCCCTGTGTCCGGCGTACTACGCGACGCAAAAGGGGTTCCCATCATCGGGGCGACCGTCCGGGTTAAGAACGGTAAGACCCATGCGCTGACAGACTCTACCGGTTTTTTCAGGATCAATCTGCCTCCCGGAGCTTCGCGTACGCTGATCATCACGAACATCTCTTATAATGAAAAAGAGATCGACAGCAGGGACAGTACCGGGACGATGCGGATCACGATGATCAGCAGAGAAAGTAAACTGGAAGACGTTGTCATCATCGGCTACCAGAGCGTCACCCGAAAGAAGACGACGGCCGCTATCTCCAGCATATCCGGAAAGGAGATCGCCAACCTTCCCAGTTCGAGCTTCGATCAGTTGATGCAGGGACGTTTGTCCGGCGTCAGCGTTCAGAACTATTCGGGCGAACCGGGCGCTTCGCCGACCGTGTCGGTCCGTGGTAATTCCAGGATCAGCACCGCCTATGATCAGTTCAATGTCGTAAGCTCGCCGCTGTATGTGGTGGACGGCGTTCCTCAGCCAACGGAAACCTATGTAAGTCAGGATGTGGGCACCGGCACGAACTACCTGGGCGGTGTGAACCCCAATGATATCGAATCCATCGACGTATTGAAAGACGCCTCGGCTGCAGCCATCTATGGTTCCCGCGCTGCCAACGGCGTCATACTTATCACAACGAAAAAAGGACGGTCGGGCGCACCGAAGACGGTCGTGTCAGGCTATGCAGGCGCTACGCAGCGGCCACAGCTCCGGCCGGTGGTAACGGGTACGCTGGAACGCGCACAGAAACTGGCGATCCTGGCGGCAAGCTCGAACCTGACGGATGTTCAGAAAAGAAATTTACCTTATTTGCTGACCGATAGTCTCAATCCCGCCTTTAACGGCCATACGGACTGGCAGGACCTTTATTACCAGACAGGCATGATCAAGGATGTGGATCTGAGCCTTTCCGGCGGTGGAGAAGGAGGTACGAACTATCGCTTCAGCTCGGGCTATTATGACGAACAGGGTATCATCACCGCTACAGGGTTTAAACGATACACCATGCGTCTTAATCTACTGTCCAAAGCCTTGGGAGGCAAACTGACCATCAACCCGGTGGTTAACTTTGCCCGGATCGACCGATCGAGAGGCAGCGGCAGCACCGGTAACCCCATCAGTGTCTCTGCAGGATCCATGCCATCCTCGCTGTTCAATCTCGATCCAAATAAGAAAGCAGCCTTGCTGGGCAAGTACAATGCAAACTTCGATAAGAATACCAATACTCAGTTCAGCTTCAACCTGAACCTGGGCTATGATTTCTCCCGTAGTTTTAAATTTACTTCCCAGAACTCCTACCTGTATAATACGTCCAGAAGAGATTACAACCGCCCCAGCCTGCTGAACAGCGGGCAGGGCAATAGCGCCAATGCCTATAGCGATAATGAGGTGAATGTCCTTAGCTCGAACTATCTCAGCTATAACAAATCCTTTGGCCAGCATAACATCAGTGTCCTCGTCGGCCAGGATGTGCAATACGATCTCTATCAAAACACCCAGTCCTCCGGCAGCCACGGATCTTCAGATGTGATTCAGACAGTACAAGGTTTCGACCAGAAGTACCAACTGGCTTCTTCCGATTACCAGGCATACGGGCTCCTGTCTTATTATTCAAGGGTCTCCTATGATTATATGGGCAGATACCTTCTGTCTGCGAGTATCCGTGAAGACGGTAGCTCCCGCTTCGGCGTTAACAACAAGTGGGGCACCTTCCCTTCCATCAGCCTGGGATGGCTGCTGAGCGAAGAAAGCTTTATGAAGAATGGCAAATCGCCCTTCTCCCTGCTAAAGGTAAGAGCCAGCGTGGGCAAGTCGGGAAGTCTCCCCACGTCCAATTACCTGCAATATAATTTATACAAGACGGGTGCAGGAACCTTCGAAGGCAACAGTACTTCGACTGCCTATAACGGGGTGAATGCGATCACGCCCGATTTTACTTCCGGCGCCGCACAGCCCAACCTGAGCTGGCAAAAATCCACCCAATGGAACCTCGGGTTCGATGCGGAAGTGCTGAACGGGAAGTTCTCTGCCGCTCTTGACATCTATAATAAAGAAAACACCGATCAGCTCTTTAACGTCAACCTCCCGGTGAATTCAGGATACGATTACGCCCAGACCAATTCCATGGGTGTCCGGAACTATGGCGTCGACCTCACCATTGCCGGCAATCCATTATCCGACAAGAGCCCCATCAAATGGTTCACCCGTCTGAACATCACTTATAACAAAAACAGGATCATGACCCTCCCCAACCAGGGACGGGACCTAGTTATGAGTGGGGACCGTTTTAACAGATCCCATGTTGAGACCATCGGCAAACCGATCAATTCATTCTATTTGCTGAAGACCCTGGGGGTGTATGCCACGAATGGGGATGTGCCCGCCAATCCGCTGACTGGACTTGCGATGTATGGCGGCGGCACGAATTCTTTCCAGGCAGGGGATTTTGCCTTCCTCGACCTCGATGGAGATTACCTGATCGACCCTTTCGCGTCCGGCATCGTCTCGGATAAATTAGCAACTGGCGATCCCAACCCTACCATCACGGGCGGCTGGACGAATAACTTCACCTACAAACATTTCACGCTGGGCCTGTTCTTTACATACACCTTTAAAAGAGATGTGCTGAACCTATACAAGGCCGACCAGTTCAATACTTTCGCCGGATCGGGTGGAAATGCGCCCGCCGACCTGGCCCAATATGCGCTTCCCGATCTCAGCAAGCTCAATTTCTGGAGCAAGCCCGGCGACCATGCGGAATATGCCAAGCTCGACATCGCCAGCTACCGGTATTACTATCGTTCGGACCAGACCTTCTTTCTCACCCCGGGCGACTATGTACGCCTGAAAAGCCTGAGCCTTTCTTATGAACTGGCGGGGAAGGTGCTGAATAAATTGAAGCTCGACCGGTTCAGGATCTTCGGCGTAGTGGACAACCTCGCAAGATGGCAGCGCTCCAAAGACCTGCCGGATGCCGAAGCTGTGAACGGATACGGAGAGTATAATGGTAACGGTTACCCCATACCAAAAAAGATCACCCTGGGACTGGAAGTTAATTTTTAATGCCAAATTCATTTTATGCGTAGAATATCGACAAATTGTTTACTAATGGCCTTGCTGATCTTCGGCGTCCTTCCTGCCTGTAAGAAGGTGCTCGAACAGCAGCCCAAAAGCTCCACTTACCTGCAGGCCTATTGGAAAAATGCGGCAGATTGCAGTTCCGCTATTGCCGGCGACTATAGCCTGCTGCGGGCCTCGCTTACCTTCAAGCAGAACAGTTATTATATGTATGGGGACGCCGTTGCGCAGAATTATTTTACCATCCAGTACAATGGGGATGGCCTGGAACCCATCCAGACCGGCGATTTTTCCGGGGCTTATAATGTGAACTCACTGGGTGACTGGACAAGGTTTTATAAAGTGATCGCGATGAGCAATACGGTCCTCAAACAAGTGTCCGCCCTTACCCTCACGCAATTGGGCGACGCCAAGACAGACCCACAGACCTTTAAAAATTCGATCCTCGGGCAGGCGCTTTTCATCCGGGCTTATGCCTATTTTATGCTCACCCGCGTGTGGGGCGATGTGCCGTTGGATACTGTTTCCTATGACAATCCCATCAATGCTCCGCAGCGGGGTAGGAGCCCCAAGGCCGATATCATGAAACAGATCGAGTCGGATTGTCACCAGGCCATGAGTTTGCTGCAATGGGGATACCTGAATGCGGGCGATATAGCCGTCACCGCCAACAGGGGATCCGTGTATGCTCTCCTGGCGCATTTATATCTCTGGCGGGCTACTATGTCGGATGTAAACTCTTCGACCCCGAATGCAACAGATGTGAGCAACGCCGATACGACCATCACGAGATTGATCAAGGAAGGAGGCTATACCCTTACTCCGCTGGATACGACCAATTATAGAAAGATGTTCGTGGGAAAATCTCCGGAAAGCATTTTCGAACTGAACCTGAGCGAGGACAATAGGGAAGGTTCTAATACAGCCATCGGCCTTCCTTTCCTGCCGACGTCTTATCTGAACACAGCCAATAACACCCCCCGGTTTTATGTCCCTCCTGCCTATTTTAGCAATAACTATGTATACTCAAGATATGATACTGCGGTGAGAAAAACCTTCTCCTATAAAGATTCGCTGGATGTTCGCTGCCGTAGCAATTTTATACAGATCTCCCTGCCGAAGCCCATTAACATCAAATACAGCAATGTCATCTACAGGGGGTTGAATAAGACCGAACCTTACCTGAGCAATAACATGATCCTGTTCCGTCTCAGCGATTTTAAGCTGCTGAAGGCCGAGATCGCGATCTATAAGAATGATCTCCCTGCTGCTATCAACATTCTCAATGGTTGGAGGACCGCACACGGAGGAAGTGATTCGGCGGCGAATCATGTAACGATCAGTGCACCCAGAGATTCGGTCATGCATATGTATATTCAGGAGCGGGGCAGGGAACTATACCTGGAAGGCCATATCTTCTGGGATCTACTCAGGACGAGAACCTACGCAGATTTTATCAGCGGCTGGATGACCGATCAGCGGTTGAGACAGGAAGGATTCTACTGGCCTGTTAACCCAGCTCTGTTCCAGAATAACCTGAACCTCCTGCAAACACCTTTTTGGGGAGGTAAGCTCTAACGCATAAAAAACTTATTATGAACAAGCGAATGATAAACTGCGCAGCCTGGATGGCACTGGTCCTATTTCTGGGCGCCTGCAAGAAGAATAATTATCTCACGGACACCGGGGTTTCCAAGCCGAATGTGAATATGACCACCTACGATTACCTGGCCTCCAATCCTAATTTCACCCAATTGGCTCATCTGATCGACAGGGCCGGATTAAAGGATATGGTAAATGGTAATATCACTTTTTTTGCCGTGACCAATTATGGGGTAAATGACTGGGTGGCAGTCAGAAGAGCCATAAAAGTCCAACAAACGAATAACGAGAACATCGTTTATACCATCGATAGCATCCCTGTCTCAACTTTTAAGGATTCCTTACTGACCTATATGTTTGATGGTAAGATCACCCGCGATAACCTTACCGTATCAGGAAATGTCTATGATAGTAAACTGGGGCCCTATTCGAATATCACTTACCTGATCAAGTTAAGGCGTGTCACGAATCAATATACTGCCTACCTCGATCATGTCGATTATATCAATTTTACAAAGGTCATTGCGCAAAGGGACGACCTCGTATCGGATATAAATACCGTCCCCACGGCGCAAAGGGACAAATCCTTCGATTGCCAGACGACCGGGCTCATAACGACCACCGGTGTTGTGCATGTCCTGGATGGTTTACACAAGTTGTTTTTTAACTAATCGGCGCCTAGATAATAATCATTGTTTTTAATTTCACAATTCAGGTGTATGAAAAAAATTGCTCTTTTTACGGTACTGACGGTGCTCGTCTTTGCCTGTTCAAAAATAATCCCGGGGTTTTTAAGCCCGACGCTGGGCTATACGGATAAAACGATCGTGTGCAAGAGAGGGTTACCCTTTATCCAATCTCAAAAAGTGAATTTTGACGGGTCTACCTCACCCATAAAATTCAAGTTGCTGGAGCTGAGAGGTGATGGCGGGGGGAAATTACCCCCGGAATTTACAGATTCCTTCGACGTGCTGCAATTCAAGGCCGGGATGGTCTTTGACCCTGCAGTGGATACGACGGTGGAGCTCCTCAACAAGAAAAGGGAAACCAAAAAATTAGTACCCTACCTGTTTAACACAGCCACCGGGCAGTTCTCGTTCAATACGGCCTCCGGTCATCTTCCCATCGGGTCTTATGGTTTTGATATTTCGGCGACAAATCTGCATGGATCGATGACGATCAAAAATGCCGGCACGATCAAGGTGAGTGATCCGACCTCGGATGATCTGTTCCTGATCAATGGCGCCTCCGCGTCCAGCGGGTTCGATGACATAACAGGCTTGGCCACTGCTGCCAAAGCGCCGATACTGGCTTTTCAAAAGGTTTCCACCGATGGCAACAGGGTCATCCTGAAATATGTCGATAAGTTTGGCACTCCTTTTAATCCCGCCGCCGGCCAGATCATTGTAAGGGGAGGGCGGCCTTCTTTTACGAACTACGCCAAATTCCACCCGATCATTTACACGGACACCGCGATGATCTGCGATTTCGAAGTGGCGCCCTTTCCGCTGACGCATTATAAAGACGCCACCACCGATTGGGGCTTTCTCATGTACTACAGGATACCGAGCCAGTTCGTAGCCATCGACGGATTTCCGCCCACCGGGTTTTCCGCCAATCCCTATGTCAATTTCCAGATCAAGCTGGGAGGGACGTATGTGGTCACCGTTAAATTATCCGATGCGACACACCGATAGCATTTGGTAGATATAGTTTTCTCGTGAGCAGTTATTATTTGGTTGATGACCTCCGTTTCTACGGAGGTCTTTTTTTGTTGGAGTAGGATCGACGCCGCATGATCTCTGTCCGAGAAGCCGGGAAGAGGGCATAAAAAAACCGCCCGACTTTCGTCGGACGGCCTGTGTCCCCGGACGGGTTCGAACCGTCGACCCATTGATTAAGAGTCAATTGCTCTACCAGCTGAGCTACAGAGACAACTTTGGTCTGCAAATATACCGGATTTTCAAATGAAAAAGCCCCTGTCGGGACTTTTGTGGGAGTTGACGGGTTCGAACCGCCGACCCTCTGCTTGTAAGATAAAGCGGAAGTCTAACTCGCCTTAACTCATCCGAATATAATTTAACTTAACTATTTGATTGTCAAAGATTAAATGCTTTCTCGCGAACTTTGTTTTTCTGGTCTGAAGATCGTTTATGCAGGTTTTATGTGCAATTTTTGTGCAACGTCCAGGAAAGATTTGCGAACGCGAAAATAGTAATTATGTCAATCAAAACCGAAATTTATTTTGACACCCGAAATTTTAGGAAAAAAACCAATGATTACCCGTACAAACTCCGGGTATATGCAGGAAAAACTAAGCAGGTAGTAAATCCGATAATGACAATAAAATACGCAGGTCAATGCTTCACTTTCTTACCAGCGCTGCGCGTTTTTTTTGGCCTTGGGGCCCTGGTTATTTTACCTGTGGATTTATAGTCTGCGATGATCTTGCTCATGATCTTTTGATCTTCGTCCGTTAAGACATGGGGTTCAACAACGAAGTCTACGCCCTTGGGTTCTTTGATATATCCCATATTAGTTCGTTTTAAAGTATCGATTTATTAATTTTTCTGCCGCATTTGCGTAGATCACCATCCGGTGGCCTCCTACATGTACAGCTTCCAGCGTCTTTTCATAGTGATGGATCAGCTTGGTCTTGGAGAAGAATGATATGAATCCTTCATATCCCTTATCCATTGATTCCTTGCACGCAAAAGCGACCAGGTTACCTGGAACTCCTTCATACAATTTCGGCTTGCCAAAATTGAAAGGAGCACTTTCGATCAGGTGGAGGAAAATGTGGTCTTCGCGATCAGTGATACTGACCAGGCCCTGCACAATATGAGGATTCCCTTCGATGGTCAGTTTAAACACTTCCCGGTCATCCAATGCAGCCTCAGACTTCCAGTTAAATTTCCACCCACTTTTCTTGGTGATGTTCTTCAAATCCGCCTTTGTCACCGGTAAAACTTCCGTGGGAAAGTTGTCGCCGGAGATGGTGTTTGTAATACTGTTGGTAAGCCTATCTATCTCAATACCAATATGATACTTCGTTTGTTTCACACCTATACAAATTTACAAAAATTATATGGTTTATTAAAATCCGCCGCTTACGGCTGGGATCGTTATGAGTTCATCTGGCCTACAAGCCAGAGTTCAGCCCTCGAATTACGGTCAAAATTAGCCTGTACGATTTTATTTTCCAGGATAAAGTGAACCCGCTGGGCCGTTCCAGAACCGGTTTTATAATATCTGAAGATTCTTTACGTACATAAAAAATTTATTATCAATAGATTGTAAAGATGCTCTTTATACTTATTGCTTCAATTAACACTCCTATGCCAACTCCTTATAATAAGCTAATTTACTTTATCTTAGAGATATGATGACAGTTACCCTAAACCGTCTGTTCTATCCTAACCAGAAATGCCTAAGCATAGTATGTTTTGTAGAAAAGGCTGTTAGTAAAATTGTTCAGCTTTATTCATCATGTCTATATTAAAGTTGAAAAATGAATTCCATTGCATTTGTTGACACTGAGATTGAACCGAGAAGTCGAAAAATTCTTGACATAGGAAGTATCAAAGCGAACGGCAGTTTTTTTCATTCAAATTCGGTTGCAGGATTCATTGACTTCCTAAAAGACGCAAAATTTATTTGTGGACACAATATTCTCAACCACGATTTGAAGTATATTCAGAAAGCTGTTAAAGATGCAGGGATAAATGAGTCAAATATTATTGACACTTTGTTTCTCTCTCCCCTACTTTTCCCAACTAAGCCATATCATGCTTTATTAAAAGACGACAAACTGCAATCAGATGACACTAACAACCCCCTGAATGATTCAATAAAAGCAAAAGACCTTTTCTATGATGAAGTTGCAAAGTTCAATGAGGTGGATAATGCTTTAAAACAGATTTTTTATTTACTATTGAATGCCACAAAAGAGTTTCATTCCTTTTTTAGTTATATTGCATATAAGGCAATCGATACAAAACTTGAAACTCTAATTCTTGAACAATTTCATTCTGAAATTTGCGAACAAGCCGACCTCTCCAAAATAATTTCAGAAACCCCTATTGAATTAGCGTATTGTTTAGCATTAATAAATTGCAGAAACCGCTATTCAATTACACCACCTTGGGTACTGAAAAATTATCCAAAAGTTGAACGGGTAATGTTTTCTCTCAGAAGCAAACCGTGTTTGATTGGCTGCATTTATTGCAACCAGGCATTAGATATCCACAAAGGATTAAAAAGATATTTTGGATTTGATTTATACAGAACATACGCAGGTGAGCCATTGCAAGCGAACGCGGTTAAGGCATCCATTGACAACAAATCACTTTTGGCCGTTTTCCCAACTGGCGGGGGGAAGTCAATTACTTTTCAAGTTCCTGCATTGATGAGTGGAGAAAACACAAAAGGTCTAACCGTTGTGATTTCTCCTTTGCAATCTCTGATGAAAGACCAAGTTGACAACTTAGAGAAAGCCGGAATCACAGATGCGGTAACAATTAATGGGTTGCTTGATCCGATTGAAAGGGGGAAATCTTTTGAAAGAGTTGCAGATGGTTCAGCTTCGTTACTTTACATCTCGCCAGAATCTTTGCGATCAAGAACAATTGAACGACTCTTATTGGGACGAAAAATTATTCGCTTTGTAATTGATGAAGCACATTGCTTTTCATCGTGGGGACAAGATTTCAGAGTAGATTATCTATACATCGGTGATTTTATAAAATCACTTCAAGAGAATAAAAGCCTTGATGAAAAAATCCCTGTGTCATGTTTTACAGCAACAGCAAAAAAAAATGTCATTGAGGATATTTGTTCTTACTTTAAAGAAAAATTATCAATTGAATTAGAAGTTTTCACATCAAAAGCATCAAGAACAAATTTGCAATATAAAGTTTTTGAAAAGGGAGAAGAAGAAGAAAAGTATAATACAGTTCGTGACCTAATTGAAGAAAAAAACTGCCCAACTATTATCTATGTTTCCAGAACAGTAAAAGCACACAAACTCGCAGAGAGGCTAACCGAAGACGGGTTTAATGCAAAACCATATCACGGCAAGATGGATGTAAAAGAAAAAACGGAAAATCAAAATGCATTCATATTGGGCGAAGTTCAAATTATGGTGGCAACCTCTGCGTTCGGTATGGGCGTAGATAAGAAAGATGTTGGAATGGTAGTTCACTATGAGATTTCAGATTCTTTGGAAAATTATATTCAGGAAGCGGGGAGAGCAGGCAGAGATGAAAATATGACAGCTGATTGTTTTGTCTTGTTTAATGAAGAAGACCTTGGAAAACATTTCATTTTGTTGAATCAAACGAAGCTTAACATTAATGAAATCAAACAAATTTGGAATGCAATAAAATTCATTACAAAATTCAGGACAAGTGTTTCAAATTCGGCTCTGGAAATAGCAAGAAAAGCAGGTTGGGATGATAACATTATTGAAATTGAAACAAGGGTTACAACTGCCATTGCAGCACTTGAAGATGCTGGCTACTTGAAAAGAGGGCAAAATATGCCAAAGATTTTCGCCAACAGCATTTTATCTAAAACGGCTCAGGATGCCGTTGATAAAATAGTAGAGTCAACAAAGTTTGTTGATGAAAAACAAAAAGAAAATGCTGTAAGAATTATTAAGAAGCTTTTTTCAAGTAAGAGCAGAAAGCAGCCAAATGATGAAGCAGCGGAAACAAGAATTGATTACATATCTGACCATTTAGGAATCGTAAAGGAAGATGTAATAAATATTATCAATATTCTTCGTGTCGAGAATATTTTGGCAGATGCAAAAGATTTAACGGCATTCATCAAAAAAGGGGAAAATAAAAATCGTTCACTCTATATTGTTGAAACATTCAGCCAAATAGAGAATTTCCTGCTACCTGTTTTTGAAGAACAAGAAAAAACTTTTCATCTCAAGGAACTGAACGAGCAAGCAGAAGAAAAGGGATGCAATGATGTTTCACCTAACAAGATTAGAACTATCATTAACTTTTGGGCAATCAAGAATTGGATTAAGCGGCACAATCAGGATTATTCAAGGAATCATATTGTTGTGATATTTTGCCAACCAAAAGATGTATTAAAAGGGAGATTGGAAAAGAGGCATGAGTTAGCAAAATTTATCGTTGGTTATCTCTTTGAAAAGAGTAACACAAACATTTCAAAAGATGAAATTGAAAGAGAAGAAGTGCTGGTTGAATTTTCGGTTCTTGAATTGAAAGATGTATTTGAAAAACAGATTCAGTTATTTGAAGTCAAAGTAACCATTGAAGATGTTGAGGACACCCTTTTTTATTTATCAAGAATTGATGCAATAAAAATAGAAGGCGGATTTTTAGTTGTTTACAACAAGCTAACTATTGATAGAATTGAACAAAACAACAAAGTCCAATATAAAGTTGACGACTATCAAAAACTAAATCAGTTTTATGAGAACAAGGTTCAACAAATACATATCGTAGGTGAGTATGCTAAGAAGATGCTTGATGATTATACGGGAGCATTAAAGTTTGTTGATGATTATTTTCAACTCAACTACCCTTCGTTCCTGAACAAGTATTTTCCTGGAAGTCGGCAATTAGAAATTAAAAGAAACCTAACTCCTAAAAAGTATCGCCAGTTATTTGATTCGCTTTCTGTAACTCAAAGAAAAATAATTGACGATAAACACACAAAATACATTGTAGTTGCTGCCGGTCCGGGCAGTGGAAAGACAAAAGTGCTGGTCCACAAATTAGCTTCATTGCTTTTGATGGAAGATGTAAAACATGAGCAATTGCTGATGGTAACCTTTTCAAGAGCAGCAGCAACAGAATTTAAAAAAAGATTAATAGAACTAATTGGAAATGCCGCCAACTACGTTGAAATAAAAACATTTCACTCTTATTGTTTTGACTTGTTGGGTAGAGTCGGCAGCATAGATAAATCGGATTCGATTCTTAAATCCACTGTTGAAAAAATAAAGGACAACGAAGTTGAAGTTAGCAGAATTACAAAAACGGTTTTGGTGATTGATGAAGCCCAGGACATGGATAAAAACGAATTTGCTTTAATAAACATTTTGATGGAAAAGAATGAAGAAATGAGGGTAATTGCAGTCGGTGATGACGACCAAAATATTTATGCATTCAGAGGAGCGGATTCAAGATATTTACAGCAGTTTATTACTGATAAGAAGGCAACAAAATACGATCTCATAACAAATTACAGAAGCAATAAAAATTTGGTTACGTTCACAAACCAGTTTGTTGATACAATTCAAAACCGTTTAAAACAAATTAAAATAATTGCCAACCAACAAGGTAATGGTAAAATTAAAGTAGTGCGTTACATAAGCGGGAATCTCACTACACCCTTGGTAGATGATGTTCTTGCAACTGGACTTGCAGGAACAACTTGCATATTAACTCATTCTAATGAAGAAGCATTTCAAGTTACAGGACTACTAAACAAAAACGGATCACATGCGAAGTTGATACAGAGCAATGACGGTTTTAGTTTGTATAACCTTTTAGAAGTTCGCTCATTTTTGAATGAGATAAAATCGGAAGACGAAGTATTTATTATCAGTGATGAAGTCTGGGCAAACGCAAAAAGAGAAGTGATTAAAAAGTTTAAACTGAGTTCAAAATTAGAGGTGTGCAACAACATTATTAAAGATTTTGAAACAACTAATCCTAAGAAAAAATATAAATCAGATTTAGAGGTATTCATCAGGGAATCCAAACTTGAAGATTTTTTTAGTGAGAATGGGGAGATGATTTTTGTCTCAACCATTCATAAGGCAAAAGGAAAAGAGTTTGATAATGTATTTTTACTTCTTGAAAACTTTGATTTAAGAACCGATGAAAAAAAGCGTCTGCTATATGTTGCTATGACAAGAGCAAAAAAAAACCTCACGGTTCACTTGAATGGGAATTATCTTGAAAATATTGTGGCAGAAGAATTGGAGAGAATAGAAAACAGAAATACATTTCAGCCGCCAAGTGAGCTAGTACTTCACCTGGCTCACAACGATTTAAACTTAGGATACTTTGCATTTATCCAACATCGAGTAAACGCAATGGTAAGTGGTGCTACAATGATAGTAAATCCAGAAGGTTGCACAAACGACAAAGGCGAATTGGTCTTAAAGTTTTCAAAAAGATTCCTTGAAAGGTTAATTGAGATAAAAGAAAGTGGATTTCAATTGAAGGAAGCGAAGGTAAACTTCATTGTTTATTGGAAAAATGAAGATGCAGAGCAAGAAATGAGAATTATTTTACCTCAATTATATTTTGAGAGATAAAGAGAAATTAAATTATGCCTTCAGTATAGCAAAATGACCATCCCAGTATCCATACACTTTATTACTACCCACGCCCGTTATCCCGCTGATTTGTTTCTTACGGGTGCCTTGTGTGTAATATCGGAGTATCTGACAGCGGGAAAATGAAAAGCCTGTAAACATTAATTATTTACAGGCTTTGAATGCCTGACGCTTTAATATGAATATAAGAAGCGAAGACCGTTAATTGAGCCTTAAACGGGCACATAACCGATTAATTCTGCCCTGTCAGCGTGCGGTATTGTGCCATTTTTGTGCAAATATCTAAAAAACGTGATTTCTTGGGGAATGTCTGCATCTTGAAAAATGCCCTTACAATGGTCTCAAAAATATCGGAAAATAAAAATAAACCGATCTTTCACCCAGGTCAACCCCTTACAATTTTTTGATTATCAATAAATCCACAGGGATTCAAACCTTCAGCCATAACGCCAGTGAAAAAGCCCCTGTCGGGACTTTTGTGGGAGTTGACGGGTTCGAACCGCCGACCCTCTGCTTGTAAGGCAGATGCTCTGAACCAGCTGAGCTAAACTCCCTTTCCCTTTAGGAGGTTTTCCTTCTAAAGGAGTGCAAAGATAAGGGCTATATACTTTCTACAAAATTTTTTTGCCTGATTGATGTAAAAACTACCTGTAACCAGGTCATTCTCTTATCCTTGTGAGGATAGCCGAGAATATTTTGAGCCTTTCCAGGATCAACAATAGCAGGAAACTGCATAAGAGGACTGCCGTCATTGAAAGGACCAATACTGCATAATACTTGATCGTCCATTCCAGCGCAATCCTGATCCGCTGAAAGCCGCTTATTTTTTGCCTGGGACTTCCTTCAACCAGCGAAAACCGTAAGGTGCAGAACTCATTTTCCGTATTATAATTTCCCAGGTCTACCCCCAACTCCTGAATTTGGGTCTCTATCCCCAGGATCTTCTCATGGAGGCCCACAAAATCACTAATTGCTCCGCCCTTGTTCTTTAATTCATTTAAGGACGCCAGGGTTTTTTCCAGCGACGCTTTTTTGGCATTTAACTGGCGGTATTCATTGGTCTTGTCAATCTTGGTGATGCTGGTCGATCGGAGATCACCGATCTGCTGGACGGTCCTGTAAATAGAATCAAAACTGGAAGGCGTTACCCCGATCGACAAGTTCAGTTCCCGATTGCCCTTTTTCCCCATGCCTTGCTCATATTGGATGGGAGCATTGAAAGAAACGGCCGTTTTCCGGATCAGCGCCTCATCGTCTTCAAAATGCAGGGTCCTGGAACGCACCGTCGCTGTTTTCTCATATTTCTGCGTGGTGGAAAAATTACCATGATCAGGTGAAAGGCCGTTATTGTTCAGCTTTTCCGAAGCATAATTCTTTCTCAGGTTCTGAAGGGAGCTGAAAAAATCGTTGTTGACCTCATATCCTCCCTCCGTAGTCGTCCCCACCGAATAACCATAAAATAGCCTGAAAAGAAAGAGCAGCACGAAAAGGCTTCCGAGCAACAATGAAATTTTCCGGAGTTTCCGTTTAAAACTTATCTGCATAGGAGGTGTTTTTATTGCTTTGCTTTGATCCTGCGCTCCACTTCATTCCTGACCCCCATTGTACTGTCTATGAGGATCAGCAGACGGTCAAAGCGTTGCTGGGTCGCCGCCTTGTGCAGGGTCAGCGCGGCGATCTTTTGCTGCAAGCCGGGGATCTTTGTACTGTCCTTATGCTGGATCTTGCGCATTTCCGCTAACCGCATTTCATATTGTGCATTCCGCAGCACAGTGTCTTCCCTGTATAAGTTGCCATCTTCACCCTGGGCCCTTGCCTGTAAGGCCCGAATCCGGAGGGAGAGGGCCGAATCTTCTTTTACCCATTTTTTTACCTGGGATGCCGTGGCTTTTTGCTGCGCCTGCACTGCCAGGGCCATGAGACAATTAAAGAGGAATAGAATAGTTGGTTTCATACCAGCAAACTACCAAAAATCCTCAATACCTACAACCCCCCATTCTTCCAGACATTATTTACCCGATCGAGGTCCGGCAACACATGATCGGGGTCGAGGGTGGCGGAACTCAGGGCCTGCCCGCCGGGTATCTTTATGACCTGCAGAGAGGATTGCAGCCAGGTCTCCACGGGCAATTCAATGCGCTGCTTCGTTCCATCCTTCCACACCAGTTCGAGGGTGGCGGGCATCGCCATTTTGTCGAGGTTGGCAATCGTAACGGCTACTCCCTTTTTCGGGTCATTATCGATATAGGATACCCCCTGTATAGCCAGGTCGAGCGACCAGTTATGAAAGAACCATTCCCGCCAGAACCAACTCAGGTCTTCGCCCGCTTCATTGTCCATCGACCGGAAAAAATCATACGGAGAAGGGTGGCGGAAGGCCCAATTCTGGATATACCGCCGGAAGGCATAGTCAAACCGGTCCCTGCCCAGGATCACTTCCCGTAAGAGCACGAGCCCGAAAGCGGGTTTAAAATAAACGAGGTCGTGCCGGTATTTCTCCGGGATCCCATCGGCGCGGGTCATCATCACGGGCGCCTCCGGATCTTTTAGCAGGGGGAGGATCTCGTCGGCCGGGTTACCGCCGCCGGGAGCGTATTCGGCATCCCTTTTCGGCGCATATTCGCCACCGTGAAAGGCGTCGGAGGCATAGATATCGATAAAGGTATTGAAGCCTTCATCCATCCAGGCATAGCGACGTTCGTCGGAGCCTACGATCATGGGAAACCAGTTGTGACCGATCTCGTGTGCTGTGATCCAGAAGAGTTCCTTGCCTTTGTCGGTAATGCCGTCAAAGACGATGCCCGGGTATTCCATGCCTCCGGCAACACCTGCTTCATTGATCGCTACGGGATAGGGATAGACATACCATTGGGTAGAAAAATATTCGATGGAGCCTTTGAGATATTCGGTGGCCCTGTTCCAGGCGTCGTCGCCCATACTTTCCACGGGATAGACGGACATGGCGAGGCATTTTTTACCGCCGGGCAGATTGACCTTTGCGGCGTCCCATAGATAGGCCCTGGAAGCGCCGAAGGCAACGTCGCGGGTATTGGTCATTTTAAAATGCCAGGTGAGAAGAGCAGGGCGGGCCGGGCGGCTGTTGGGGTCGGCGATGTCTTCGGCGGAACGGATCAGGATGGTCTTATCGCTGGCTTTTGCCGCTGCAACTTTGGCCCTTTCTTTTTCCGTCAATACTTCCTGCGGATTTTGCAGTTCGCCGGAACCTGCTACGATCATATCGTGGGGCAGGGTGATATAGTAATCGAAATCCCCGTATTCGCAAAAGAACTCGCCGCTGCCTAAGAAGGGCAGGGTGTTCCAGCCTTCCTGGTCGTCATATACGCAGACGCGGGGATACCATTGGGCAATCTCGTAGATCTTCCCATTGCGGGTAGGCGTATAGTCGGTGCGACCGCCAAAATCGCCCGCCGGTACGGTATAGTGATATTTTATACGCAGGGTGATGCCGCCGCGGCGTGGGGCGATGGGAGCCTTGAGCCTTACCTGGATGCGGGTGTCGGTGATGACATAGGGGAGGGGCGTACTGAGGTCCCCCCTGTCCCAGACGACGGACTCGATGATCATTCCATCCGTATGCCCGGCGCCGGCTGCAGCGGTGTAGGTATTGGAGCGGGCGTCCTTGCGATAAGTATTCTGATCGAGGTAGAGCCAGAGAGAGCTGAGGCTATCCGGGCTGTTGTTCACATAATTGATTCGGACGTCGCCCGTTATTTCATTCTTCACCGTATCGAGGGTGGCATGGATCGTATAGTTGGCGTGGTTCTGCCAATAGTTGGGTCCTGGTGTTCCGTTGGCGCTGCGAAAAGGCTGTGAGCGGTCGCTATAAAATCCCGGTGCAAAAAGGGCCTGCGCCTCATATTTGGAAGGCTGGGAATGGGTGACTGTGGGGAACAACAGCAGGGAAAGAAAGATCCGGAGTCCGCTCATGGAGATAGTATTTCTTTTAAAGATAGGAATTTTTGCCAGGGAGAGGCCCGCATCGGCGATTTGATTATTTTTGCGGCAAACCGGGAAATATGAGTTATTGCGAAGTCGTATGGAAAATGGGTAAGGACAATGTACACGTACATTATCATGATAAGGAGTATGGATTTCCCATCGGGGATGACAACCATCTCTTCGGGCGGCTGATCCTGGAGATCAACCAGGCGGGGCTTTCCTGGACCACGATCCTGAATAAGAAAGACAATTTCTTTAAAGCGTATGATCAGTTCGTGATCGATAAGGTCGCGAAGTATGGGCCCAAACAGGTGGAGCGGCTGTTGAACGATGCCGGGATCATACGCAACCGGCTGAAGGTGGCTGCGGCCATCGAAAATGCGAAGATCATCCAGGGACTGCAAAAAGAACATGGGTCGTTCAAGAACTGGCTGGATGCGCAGCATCCCCTGCCCAAGGAGGAATGGGTCAAGCTTTTTAAAAAGAAATTCAAATTTACGGGCGGAGAGATCGTTGGGGAATTCCTGATGAGCTGCGGTTATCTTCCGGGCGCGCATATCGAGACCTGCCCCATCTATAAGAAATTGTTAAAAGACCATAAGCCTGCCTGGACACAGGTGAAGGGTAAGAAAAGTTAATTCAATTGCACCACGGGAAGGCGATAATGCCAGCCGTCTACCATGAAGAGTTCGTTGATCTCGTATTCCCAGAACTTGAAGAGGGGCGATTTGGAAAGATGTTTCTTTACGGTTTCCTTGCTCTCGGCGGAGAAGGTGATCCAGACGCGCTGCGTCTCCATGGTGACGACATAATGATCGATGACCCCCTGCTCGATCAACCGGTTGATATAGGTCCGGTGGGGTGGAACGAGAGCTGTAAACTCTTCGCTCATTTCAAATTGTATGGTCACCTGGAATTTCTTCATGGGTTATATTATCCTATATTAACATAAACGTAGATGGATTGTTCGAGGTTGCCATAGCCACCCCCCAATCTCACTACTCACTCGGCCGCCGAAGCGCCACGCGAAGGAGGCCCACTCACCACTCACAGTTGCCAATCCACGAGCCTGTTCACCCATTCGGTGCGATAGGGGGTAGTGATCTTTATATAGTTATCCGTATATCCTTCCATCATGGAATTCTTGCCGTGCTTTTCGAACAGAACGGGTCTTTTCTGCCCCTGGTGCTGCTGGCTGAAGAACTGCATCTTTTGCCAGGAGAGGTTGCGTAATAGTTTGTTGCGTTCCTGGCGGACGGGGATGGGGACGGTTGGCTTTATCTCCAGGGCGCGGGTATGATCTCTTTCGGAATAAGTGAAGACATGGAGGTAGGAGACCTCGAGGGAATGCAGGAAATCAAAGGTCTCCTTAAATTCTTCTTCGGACTCGCCGGGGAAGCCTACGATGACATCGACGCCAATGGCGCAATGCGGCATGGTCTTTTTGATCAGGGCCACCCGTTCGGCATAGAGCTCTCTTTTATAACGGCGGCGCATCAGCCCCAGGATCTTATTGCTTCCGCTCTGCAGCGGGATATGAAAATGCGGCATGAACCTCCTGCTGCCTGCGACCCATTCGATCATTTCCGGTGTGAGCAGGTTGGGTTCGATGGAGGAGATGCGATAGCGTTCGATGCCGTCCAGGGTATCCAGTTCTTTCATCAGGCCGAAGAAATTCTCTTCAGGGGCAGCAGCACCCGGGTTGCCCGGAAGTCCCTGCGTTGCATGTTTCCCGAAATCTCCCAGGTTGACCCCCGTGAGTACGATCTCTTTTATTTCGCCGCCGGCCGACAATTCCCGCACGTTGGCTACCGTATGGGCGATGCTGTCGCTGCGGCTCTTCCCCCTGGCCATGGGGATGGTGCAGAAGGAGCAGTTATAATCACAACCGTCCTGGACCTTCAGGAAGGTGCGGGTCCGATCGTTGAGCGAGTAGGTAGGGATAAAGGTCTGTACGTCCTCAATATCGCAACTGCAGATCTTGGTGGGGTCTCCTTTTGACAATTCCTGCAGGTGTTCAACGATATTGAATTTCTCGGCCGCGCCCAGTACGAGGTCTACGCCGGGGATCGCTGCGATCGCAGCGGGCTTGAGCTGTGCATAACAACCAGTGATCACCACGAGGCTTTCGGGCGCCTGGCGCTGGATGCGACGCACGAGATGGCGGCATTCTTTATCGGCATTATCGGTAACGGAGCAGGTATTGATCACATACACATCGGCCTGTTCTTCAAAGTCCCTTTTCTCAAAGCCCCCGTTCTCCAGCAGCCGGGAAAGAGTGGAGGTCTCCGAGTAATTGAGCTTGCACCCGAGGGTGTGAAAGGCGACTGTTCTTTTGGTGGGCGTATGGTTCATTTTCAGCCTGCAAAGATAGGCTTATTTCAACCGGTAAATACAGGAAGCGAGATGGAAATAGGAGGGATGGGTGTATCTTCGGGTCAGGATCGACGCCCTGCCTACTGCTTGCATTTTAAATAAAGATCATGTTTATAAAAAAATGGTTATCATAAAATTATCGTGTTTTATTCATATTATTATTCATATTGGTCGCGGGTTGCGGCACGGCTTCGACGGACTCTTCTCCTATCGATCGGCATGCCAGTCGCCTCATCTTTACCCGGCATGCCCGTTGCCGGATGAATTGCCGTCATATCACCGAAAAGGAGATCCGGGAAATATTGGAAAAAGGGGAGATCAATTACCGAAAGAGCGAACCCAACTCGCATCCCGACCCCAAATATGCGGTGGAAGGTCATACCGTGGAAGGGCAGTATCTGCGTATTGTCTTCGCCCCTTCGAGCCGCGGACTGGTAGTGATCACCTGTATCGAATTGAACGTGGAATGGCAATGTAATTGTTAACTTCGCGCCCATTCATGTACGCTGAAGTCATCATACCACTGGCCTTACCCAAAAATTACACCTGGAGCATACCGGAAAAGTTCCTTGCGCTGGTAAAAGAAGGCTGCCGGGTGGAGGTAGAGCTGAAGAACAAAAAATACTCCGGTCTTGTCAAACGGCTCCATAACGACAAACCCCAGGCCTTCGAACCCAAGGAAATACTCAACCTGCTGGATACGGAACCCGTCATTTTCCCGGCGCAGGTAAAGCTATGGGAATGGATCGCGGGTTATTATCTATGCAGCGAGGGGGAAGTGATGGCCGCCGCCCTGCCTGCGCATCTTAAACTGAACAGCGAGACCATCCTCGTCTTTAATGAAGAGACCGGGGATGATTTCTCCCATCTCGATCACGATGAATTTTTGGTGGCGGAAGCCCTCCTGCTCAAGAAGGAATTGAAGCTGACCGAAGTGCAGCAGGTGCTGGACTCCTCGCATGTCTATCCCGTCATCAAGCGGCTGATCGAAAAAAAAGTATGTTTTGTCTGGGAAGCGTTGAAGGAGACCTATTCTCCCAAGAAGGAAACCTATATCCTGCTCAACTCCGAATATAGCAATGAGGATCGGCTCGCCGAACTGATGAATAACTGGAGCCGCGCCCCCAAGCAACTGGAGCTGCTCCTTGCATACCTGCATCTTTCCAAAACAGCGGGCGAGGTGACCAAGCCGGAACTGCTGAAGAAATCCGGCGCTTCGGATGCGCAGTTGAAAGGACTGCTTGAAAAGAAGGTCCTCCGGGCAGAAAAAAGACAGGTGGACCGGCTGAAATACCTGCCCCGCGATATCCTGATCGATTTTGAGCTGACTCCTGCGCAGCAGCAGGCTTTTGAAGAAGTCAGCCAATCCTTCCAGGAGAAGCAGGTGTGCCTGTTGCATGGCGTCACGTCCAGCGGCAAGACGCAAGTGTATATCCGACAGATCGAGGCAGCGGTACGCCAGGGCAAACAGGTGCTGTACCTGCTGCCGGAGATCGCCCTCACTTCGCAGATCATACGCCGGTTGCAAAAACATTTCGGGGGCTATATCGGTATTTATCACAGCAAGTTCAGCCAGAACGAGCGGCTGGAAATATGGAACAAGATCCGGAGCGGGGAACTGAAGGTACTGTTGGGCGCGCGGAGTTCCATCTTCCTTCCCTTTGAGAACCTGGGGCTGATCGTGGCGGATGAGGAACACGATGCCAGCTATAAACAACAGGAGCCCGCGCCGCGTTATCATGCCCGCGATGCGGCGATCTACTATGCTTCGCTCTTCGGGGCGAAGGTATTGCTGGGCAGTGCCACTCCGTCGATCGAAAGTTATTATAACGCCACTACCGGCAAATACGGGTTGGTGGAATTGAATGAACGGTTTGGGAATGTGCAGTTACCCCCGATCGAGATCATTGATACCCGTAAGATGGTAGCAAAGGATAAGAACAAGATCATCCTCAGCCCCCCGCTGGAAGAGGCCATCGCGCAATCCATCGAAAACGGCAAACAGGTGATCCTTTTTCAGAACCGGCGGGGCTATTCCCCTTACCAGGTCTGCGAGGTCTGCGGCTGGATCCCGCAATGCCGGAACTGCGATGTATCTCTCAGCTATCATAAACTGACGCATAAGCTCCATTGTCATTATTGCGGGACGGTGTATCCCACGGTAAATACCTGCGCCGCCTGCGGCAACCATCATTTTATCCAGCGGAATTTCGGTACCGAGCGGATCGAGGAACACCTGGAAGAGATTTTCCCGAAGGCAAGGGTCGCGCGGATGGATATCGACAGCGTAAGAGGCAAGACGGCGCATGACAGCCTGATCCAGCAATTCGAGCAGCAGCGGATCGATATCCTCGTGGGGACGCAAATGGTGGTGAAGGGACTGGACTTCGAACATGTAAACCTCGTGGGGATCCTCGATGCGGACAGCATTTTGAGCTTTGCGGATTTCCGCGTCAACGAACGGGCCTTTCAGTTGATGGAACAGGTGAGCGGTCGTGCGGGCCGTAAGGATGGGATCGCGAGGGTGCTGATCCAGGTGGCCAATACCCGGCATCCCGTACTGGGTTTTGTGCAGGCGCATGATTATAAGCTTTTTTTCCAGGAGGAGATCGAAGGGCGGAAGCATTTCTTCTATCCGCCTTTTTCACGGATCATCCTCGTCACCTTCCGGCATAAGGACAAAGAGGTCGTAGAGTCGGCGTCCCGGCTCTTCGCTAATAACCTGAAACAGGATTTTGGGAAATATTTAGTGGGGCCAGCGGAGCCCGTGGTGAACAGGGTACGCAACCAGTTCCTCATGGAACTCCTGCTGAAACTGCCGAAGGACGGTCAGACCATTCCCTTTGCCAAGCATGTACTCCAGCAGCAGATGGCGATCCTGCATAATCATCCTAAGTTCCGGAGTGTCGTCATCATCCCGGATGTGGATGCGGTGTAGAGGGTGGCATGTTTTTTTAAGCTGTATCTTACTATTGAAATCAAGCCCATGCATATTCAAGAAAATATTTCATTAAAGCCCTTTAATAGCTTTGGGATCAACGCAAAGGCGCGATATTTTTCTCCCTTCGAAACACAGGAGGAACTGGGGTCACTCCTGGAATTCCCCGTGCGTTCGCTGCCCCTGCTGATCCTGGGAGGTGGGAGTAATATCCTTTTGACCCGGGATTTTGACGGGCTGGTGCTGAAGAATGAACTCCGGGGGATCGAACTGATCCGGGAGGACGGGCAGTATGTCTATGTACGGGTCGGGGCAGGGGAGAACTGGCATGGCTTTGTGCAGGTTTGTCTGCAACGAGATTGGGGTGGGGTAGAGAACCTCTCGCTGATCCCCGGGAATGTGGGCGCCAGTCCCATGCAAAATATCGGGGCTTACGGGGTGGAGATCAAAGAGCTGTTCGAGGAACTGGAGGCCTGGCATCTTTCGGAAAAGAAAGTGTATACGTTCAGTCTCAACGATTGCGAATTCGGCTATCGGGATAGTATCTTCAAACGGCAATATAAGGGGCAGTTCGTGATCTTGAGCGTCGTCTTCCGGTTGACTAAAAAACATGTCCTTCATACGGAGTATGGGGCTATCCGTGAGGAACTGGATAGGATGGGTGTACAGGAACTCAGTATCCGCGCTATTTCGGAAGCCGTGATCCGGATCCGTCGATCCAAGCTGCCGGACCCTGCGGAGATCGGTAATGCAGGCAGTTTCTTCAAGAACCCCATCGTGCCTGCCGGGGAGTTCGACCGTCTCAAGGCGGCTTACCCGGAAATCATAGGCTACCCGAATGCTGGTCCCACTCAATCCCAAAATCCCCAAATCCCAAAATCAACAATCCCTCCCGGGGTCAAACTGGCGGCGGCCTGGCTGATCGAGCAATGCGGGTGGAAGGGATTCCGGCGGAGTGATGCGGGAGTTCATGCGCGGCAGGCCCTGGTGCTGGTGAATTACGGTCAGGCAATGGGGAAAGAACTCTTCGAACTCAGCGAAGAGATCCTGCAAAGCGTTAAGGCAAAATTCGGAGTGGAACTGGAAAGAGAGGTGAATATCCTTTAGCCGATAAACTCATTTTAACATTTTCGCTGCAACATTTTGCTGTGGGGAGTGCTCATACAAAAAACCTAAACTCCCTAACATGAGTAAAACTCTCCTCAACGGCCTTTGTCCTTTGTTTATTTTCCTGTTCTCTATCTGCTCTACCTGCTCCTCCTATGGACAGGACACCGTTAGTCTCCGGAAAGAGAGGCTACGCAATACCGTGATAACGGACCGGCCTCCGCAGGCTGTATTCGCCGAACTGGGTGGAGCGGGTCTTCTTATTTCTTTCAATTATGACGCCAGATTTAACAAAACGGCGGATGGACTGGGCTGGCGTCTCGGGCTGGGCTATAGTTTTTCCGATGCGCCTGCCTTTATCACCATACCCGTCGGGCTCAACTACCTGGTGGGTAATAACGGGAAGTATTTTGAAGTAGGTGCCGGCGCTACCTACCTGGGGATCACGAACCATTCGGGCGTTGATGATCTTTCCATCGGCGGTCGGGATATCAACAAGAACAGGGACGGGCTGTTATTCGGCACCATCACCCTCGGGTACAGGAGACAGCCTGTCCGGGGCGGCTTTAACTTCCGCGCAGGGATCACCCCGTTGTTCGGCGAGGGAGGCCCCGGCATCACCGCCTATGTCAGCTTTGGCTTTAATTTTTAATTGAAATCGTCGCCTTCGAGATCTTCATCGGTGCTATAAGTGCCGCTGGACCCTAAGTTCACCATAGAGCCGATAAGGTCTTTGAACTCGATCTTTCCTTCCACGACCTTTTTGCTGATGAGCGAATAGGCGGCGAGCCCGTGCAATACGAATTCCATCAGGAGGGCCGCTTCCTTCTCATTGGCGAGCTTGAAGTATTTTTTTACGAGGGCGTGGAGACCGTCCACTTTATAGAGCTGCTGGATCTTCTCGTCGTCTTTCGTATTGAAGAATAGGTTGATATGATTGCCCTTGTCAAACCAATGGGTGATGGGCTTGAAGGGATTCTCTTCCCTGGTTTCGGACTTGCGCTTCTTCAACTGTTCGGGGTTGGGAAAATAGTTGATGAACTGCGTGCGGAACGCTTTTTCCAGGAGGTTGAACGCCACCTGGTAGGGGCCTTCCTGTTCGCCTTCATACACCAGTTCGATCTTGCCGGTGATGGAAGGGACGATGCCGACGAGGTCGCTCATCCATACCTGGGTCTCTTTTTCATCGTTGAGGATGGCCCTGCGTTCGGCGGCGCTGACCGCGTTCTCGAAGGCCGCGATCGTAAGACGGGCGGACACCCCGCTTTTCTTGTCGACATATTCGCTTGTTCTCGCCTCGAAGGACACCTGCTCGATCAGTCGCTTCACGAGGTCGCTTACTTTTACTTTTGCTTTTTGTTCGTCCAGCACATCGGCTTCCTGTTCGGTGATGGAAAGGGCTGTCTCGATGTTCTTTGGATAATGCGTCAGGATCTGGCTTTCGATCCTATCCTTGAGCGGAGTGACGATAGAACCCCGGTTCGTATAGTCTTCGGGGTTAGCCGTGAAGACGAAGAGGATATCGAGGGGCATCCGCAGCTTGAACCCGCGGATCTGGATATCGCCTTCTTCCAGGATATTAAAGAGAGATACCTGGATGCGGGCCTGGAGATCGGGGATCTCGTTGATGACGAAGATGCCACGGTTGCTTTTCGGGATGATGCCGAAGTGGATCACCTGTTCGTCGGCAAAATTCAGGCGCAGATTGGCCGCCTTGATAGGATCGATATCGCCGATGAGATCCGCCACGCTTACGTCCGGCGTCGCCAGTTTCTCCCCATAGCGGTCACTGCGGGGCAGCCAGGAAATAGGCGTGCTATCACCTTTGGCCTTGATCTCGTCGCGGGCAAATTTGGAGATGGGAGCGAAGGGGTCGTCATTGATCTCGCTGCCGGTGACGAAGGGTACGTATTCATCGAGCAGGGTGGTCATCTGCCGGGCCATTCTTGTCTTCGCCTGCCCCCGGAGACCGAGGAACAGAATGTTATGACGGGATAATAAGGCCCGTTCCGTATCGGGTATGACAGAGTCTTCGTAGCCGATGATCCCCGGAAAGGTCAATTCCTTGTTCTGCAGTTTACGGATCAGGTTCTCCCGGATCTCTTCTTTCACAGATCGGTGCCGGTAGCCGGCAGTCTTCAGGTCGCCCAGTGTCTTTATCTTAGTAATGTCCATATGTAGTTGACAGTTAGTTTCAAGCCGCTGGCATCCAGCCGCAAGCTTATTTTTTAATACACCGTCTTGCGCTTCCCGCTTTCGAAGTCCCGGAAGATAAATGCTCCGAGATGATCGAGGGAGGCAAAAAAGGCCTTTCCATTATTGGTCTCTGTAAATTCCGTGACGAACCGCTGCAGATAAGGATCGCTGGCGATCATGAAAGTGGTGATCGGGATCTTTAATTTCTTGCATTGAGCGGCCAGGTTGAGGCAACGACTGGTGATCTTCCGGTCGAGCCCGAAACTGTTCTTATAATACCTTTTCCCTACTTTCAGGCAGGTGGGCTTGCCATCCGTGATCATAAAGATCTGCTTGTTGGCGTTGCGTCTTCTGCGGAGGGTATCCATGGCCAGTTCCAGTCCCGCCACCGTATTGGTATGGTAGGGGCCTACCTGGAGATAGGGAAGATCCTTGATCTCCACGGGCCAGGCGTCATTGCCGAACACGACGATGTCGAGGGTGTCCTTGGGGTATTTGGTGGTGATGAGCTCGCTGAGGGCCATGGCCACTTTCTTGGCAGGGGTGATCCTGTCTTCCCCGTAGAGGATCATCGAATGAGAAATATCGATCATCAGGACGGTGGAGGTCTGGGCCTTATAATCCGTCTCGCGGATCCTGAGGTCATCTTCCTGCATGTTGAAGCTCTCGATGCCGTGGTTGATCTGTGCGTTGCGGATGGATTCGGTGAAGTCGATCTGTTCGAGCTGATCGCCAAAGCGGAAGGGGCGGGTCTCCGGGTTGGCTTCGTCGCCGCCGCCCGGCTTGAAGGTATTGTGATTGCCCTGCTTGGTCTTTTTCAGTTTGCCAAAGATCTCTTCCAGCGAACGTTTGCGGATACCCTGCTCCGTCTTTGGGGTGATGGAGATCTCACCCGTCTGTTTGTTCTCGTCGATATATCCTTTGTCTTTCAGGTCTTCGATAAAATCGCCCATGCCGTATTCGTCATCCGTCAACTGGTACTCCTTATCCAACTGGTTCATCCATTGCAAGGCTTCGCCCACATCCCCATTCGTATAGGTGAGGAGCTGCATGAACACGTCCAGGAGCTGCTCCAGCTTCGACTTGTTCTCCTCGTTGGGATCATACCCCTTAAAGTGAAATCCTATCATATGCGCAAATTATAAGGGAATTACACCCCATCGGTTAAATTGAAGTTAAGAATAAAACAATTCATTTGTTGTTTTAGTTCTCTTCAAAATACGCTAAAAAAAGAGCCCCGTTTTTGCGGGGCTTCTTCTCGTATTTTTACCTATTTAGCTTTTGAGGGCCGGCTGTCACCCTTTAAGGGCGGGGCCTGGTTGCTAATGAGGGCGGGATCTTTTTCGGATGACGGTCTTTGGGTATTCTGTGCGGCGTTCCCGAACTGCTTATCCCAATCGTTGAGGTTCATCAGCATCTGGAAGGAAGACACGATATCCGAGGCGAACCCTGCCTGCTTGTCCGAAAGATTGCCACCCCTGCCTTGTGCGATCATCTGCGCATTGATCGCCAGTTGTTCGTCGGGCATGCTCTCTCCCAGGCTTTTATAATAGCGCATCTGCTGCGAGAGGTCTTTTTTCAGGGACGCGGCCACTTTCTTTGCCAGGGCCAGGTCGCCCGACTGATAGCAGGCCAGCAGGAAGGTCATCGAGATATGATTGTGCTGATTGCTCCTGTTGGAGGACATGCCATAGGGGAAGTTGGATTCCAGGACGTTCTGATCGAAATGTTCGAGGATGTTGCGGGCCGAATCCTTTTTCCCTGCGGCGACGAGGCTGAGCGCCAGTTGTGCGTGTGCGGAACGAAGGGTATTGAGGTGGCGGCGATTCTCCTCATCGAAATACACCCCGGGGACGGAGGCATTGCCATAGCCGAACTTGGTCATCATATTCTTATAAGCTGCCTCGGGATTGTAACTTCCATAATTGGGATTCTTGTTCTCGATAGGCACGAGGGTGCCGGCCAGGCCATCCTGCCGGATATATTTGCTCAGCCCCAGGTCGTCCAGTTCATAAGTGGAGTTGAAGCAAATGGGCCGCTGCCATTTGTTGGCCGCGATAACGGCCAATACGGCCAGTTCATTTTTGAGCAGGTAGTTCTTGTTCTTTGAAATATCCAGGGGCAGGCTGCCGAGCAGGCTGTCACCCGCATTTACGATACCGCTGCGACGAACAAGGGCTTCGTCGACGGGGATACTGAGTTTGTGCGTGGGTAAAAAATTGATCGTCTCGCCTTCTTCGGAAGGGGCGCTGTATTTCGGATCATCGCTGCCCGTCACATTCTTCAGCGTCGAATAGAGATCATAGTATTTATTCTGATCGAAGCCCGGCACGGCATTGATGGCCACGGCATCCCGGAGGCTGCCCTGGATCTGTTCGGGGGTGAAGATCACGTCGGTGCCGGCGCTTTGATTGACCTTATAGCGAAGCTGGTTGATATACCAATCGGTGCCCAATAAGCTATAGTTCATCACGCGGACATCGGGACGGATGCCTTCCACTTCCTGCGCATACCAGAGAGGATAGGTATCGTTATCGCCAAAGGAGAAGAGGATGGCATTCGGAGGACAGCTCTCCAGGTAGTCCTTGCCGATATCGCGGGCGAGAGTCTTTTTACCGCGATCGTGGTCATCCCATTCCTGGCTGCCCATGAGGACGGGCACGGTCAGGAAGCAAAGGCCGGCGGCGGCATAGGCGCCCGTGACGCCCTTGAGTAATTTCTGCATCCATTCCTTTACCATCAGGAATCCCAGCCCGATCCAGATCGCAAAAGCATAACAACTGCCTGCAAAGGCATAGTCCCTTTCGCGGGGCTGATAGCCTGCCTGGTTGAGATAAAAGACGATGCCAAAGCCGGTGATCGCAAAGAGCAGTCCCGTCACGAGGAAGTCCTTGCGGCTGCGGTTGTATTGGAATACGAGCCCGATAAAGCCCAGGATGAGGGGCAGCATATACATCCTGTTGTAAGACTTGTTATTAATATGGATGCTGTCGGGCAATTTCGACTGATCGCCCAGCATGGCATTGTCGAGGAAGGGGATGCCGCTGATCCAGTTGCCGTCGCGCACGTTGCCAAAACCCTGCAGGTCGTTCTGCTTACCCGCATAGCTCCAGAGGAAATAGCGTAGATACATCCAGAAGGCCTGGTATTTTATCGCATAGGCAAGGTTATCTTTCATGGTGGGCGTCTCGCTATCTCCCAATCCTGCGTAAAGTTTGTAACAGTCGACCTGGTTGCGGTCGTTGCCGCCGTCCCACATACGGGGGAAGAGATGGGAGGAAGGGGTGTTGCCCCAGTCCTGCGATGCCGTCTTGCCGGCTACTTCATATTTCTCTTTTCCTTTTACGTAGAGGTTGCCCGTCTCGACGCGGGGGGCGCGATCCTGGAAATCGGGACCGTAGAGGATGGGCCAGTCGCCGTATTGGTCACGGCTGAGATAACCGGCGAGGCTAACGGGGTTGTCGACATTGTACATATCCACGGCCGGGTCGGCGTTGGAGCGGATGAGGGTGGTGAAGTAGGTGGAATAACCCAGGAGCATAAAGGAGGCGCACCAAAGGCCCAGCTTCAGGTAATAATATTGTTTGCGAACGGCCCAGCGGATGCCGAAGACAAGGATGGCCGCCACCAGCACGAAGAACACGGCAAAGCCGACAAAGAAGGGCATACCGAGGTCGTTGACGAAATGGATGTCGAACCAACCGGCGCCCTTGATCGTGTACTGGATGATAAATTTCAACACGACGCCCGTAATGATGCAACCGACGAGGAGGGCGAGGATCGTACCGAGGCTGGTGACTTTATACCGCTTGAAATAATAGACGATGACGATGGCGGGGATGGTGAGCAGGTTGAGCAGGTGAACCCCGATGGAAAGGCCCATCATATAAAAAATGAAGATGATCCATTTGTCGGAACCCGGTTGATCGGCCACATGTTCCCATTTGAGGATGGCCCAGAAGACGAGGGCGGTGAAAAAGGCGGAGGAGGCATAGACTTCCCCTTCGACGGCGCTATACCAGAAAGAATCGCAGAAGGTATAGGCCAGGGCGCCGATGACACCGGCGGCCATGATGGAAAAGATCTGCTGGGCATCCAGGGAAGCTATGGTCTTATCCTTCTGTACGATCTTACGGGCGAAATGGGTGATAGACCAGAACAGGAAAAGGATGGACATGCCACTGGCGACGGCGCTCATGAAATTGACGCCCCGGGCGGCGGTGAGGGGATTATCCCCGAAAAGGATGATAAAGAATCGGCCCATGAGGACGAAGAGGGGTGCGCCGGGCGGGTGGGGGATCTGGAGTTTATAACAACTGGAGACGAACTCTCCGCAGTCCCAGAAGCTGCCGGTGGGCTCCATGGTCATAATATAAACGCCGCAGGCAATCACACACACGATCCAGCCTACGATATTATTCACTCTGTTAAAACTCATATGGTGTTGATTTTAAGCGAGGGGCAAAGGACGCTATTTTTGAACATAAACGCAAATTTTCGGGTATTTAGGGCAAACTTTCGCCTTTTATCCGGAATAGCCCTTCCATCGGCGGAAATTAACGGGTATTTAACCGGGGGGCGTTCTATTCGAAGTACACGCGGATGGTCTGGTAGAAGAGGCGGCTCTGGAGGTATTGATTCTGGGATTGTTCGGTGAAGCCCTGGAGACCGAAGAGGCCGGCGGCGTTGCCTTTTTGGATGCTGATCTCGAGGTAGCCCGCGGAGTTGAAGAGGGCCAGTTTCTCGCCTTCCCCGGCATCGGCGTAGGTTTCGCTGATGCGATCGATGACTTCGTCCCTTTTAAAGACGATGCGGAAGCTGCGGCCCTTGCGATGTTCCTCGAATTCTTCGCGGGTGATATTGACGATGACGTTCTCGAAATGATCGATGAAGATGATCTGGCCTTCGATCCAGTTGTCGCCGAAGAGGGGGCGGAGGTGATTTTTCTCCAGGAAAGGTGGGTCGGGAGACCCGATATCGAGGAGGCGGCCGCCATTGGAGAGCTCGCTGATGGCCTGGGCCATGACGCGGACGCAATAGAGGGTGTTCTTGATCGAGGTCTTGTCGAGGGGGAGGCCGATGACCATTTCGGGGCGTCCTTCGAGGATCATGGACAGCAGGCCATTGTCGGCGCAAAGCAGGTATTGCTCCTTGTGAAAGGCCAGGAGGAGCTGTTCGGGCTTTTTCTCGAACAAGTTCACCAGGATGATATGGAAGGTATGGGGCGGGAAGTTCTTGATGGCATTGCGGCAGACATAGGCGGCCTGGGGGTAGTTGAAGGGCAGCAATTCATGGGAGATATCGATGAGGCTGAATGCCGGGTCGATCTGTAAGAGTTGACCTTTTACAGCGCCCACCAAATAATCCTGCCGACCGATATCCGAAGTGAGGGTTATTAAGGCCATGAATGGTGTTTATTTGACAAATTCCCCTTTTTTATAATAGTGATTATAGGTGAGTCGATCGGTGAGAGAGGGGAAGAATTTGTTGAGCAGGACCGTCATTTTGCCGCCAAAGGTGAGGACCGTGGACCTTTTATGCCGCTCGATGGCCTGCAGGATATGGGTAGCGCAATCCTCCGCGCTCATCAGCTTGCCTTCGTCGAGGACGCTTTCCCCGAGCTCTTTCCCGGAGGGGTCGAGGGCTGCGTGGCGGATATTGGAGGTGGTGAAGCTGGGGGATACCCAGAGGACCTGTACGCCGGTGTGCAATAATTCCGTGCGGATGGCTTCCAGCCAGCCCCGGAGGGCGAATTTGCTGGCGGAATAGGCGCTGCGCCCGGGCAGACCGCGGTAGCCGGCCACGGAGGAGATGCCTACGATGGCGCCCTTGCGATCGAGGATGGAGGGGAGGGCGAATTTCGTGCAATAGACCGCGCCCAGGAAGTTGACCTCCATGACCTTTCGGGTGACGTCGATGTCGCTGTCCATAAAGAGGGCGCGCATGCTGATCCCGGCGTTATTGATGAGGATATCGATACCGCCGAAGGTGTCGATGGTGGATTCGATGAAGCGGCGGCAGTCCGTCTCGTTGCTGACATCGCAGGCGATGGCATGGAGGAGGACGTTGGAGTATTCCAATTGCAGCTTGTAGATCTTATCATGATTGCGTCCGCAGGTGGCCACTTTAGCCCCCAGGGGGATGAGCGCTGCGATCAATGCTTTGCCGATGCCGTCACTACCGCCCGTGACCACGACCACTTTATTCTGGAAGAAAGACATGTTGAGTAATTATATTGGCTGCAAAAATAGGAGATTGCGGCGGGGAAAAGAATGAAAATGTTGAGAACCAGGGTTTTTATGGGGGAAATTATTTTTATAAAAGTTTGTTGCGAAGGGATTTTGACTTATTTTTGCACTCCCAAAAAACAGGAACTTCTTTGTAAGTCGTTGTGAAGGGGAGTAGTTAGAGGATTCCGTAGCTCAGTTGGTAGAGCAATACACTTTTAATGTATGGGTCCTGGGTTCGAGTCCCAGCGGGATCACCTCATGGGACAAGTTGCAAAAATCGCCGCTTGTCCCATTTTTATTTTCCCTAAAAGCCACGTCCAGCCTATATATCAGCGAAACGGCCTCATTCAGCCGAGCGGTTCGAAAACTTTTTCCGTCAAACGTCAATTTTTCAGGGAACATCGAACCGGTGATCTGTCTTTTCTTAATCGTATTGCCTGCTACATAGATCGTATCTATCATTGCCAATGTAGCCACTGCCTTGTCCAGAACAGGGGCGATATCTTCTTTTTTATCCGTGATCGCACTCAATTTTGCTTCCAGGACCGTGACCTGTTTTTCACAGTCTGTTTTTACGATTTTGAAATCGTTCGCATCGATGTCTCCTGCCAGCAGTAACTCCCTGGCCTTGATGATACGGTTGTTCAGTTGATCCACTTCCCGGATCATTCCTTTCTTACCATCCTTCTGCTCCTTCGCCTGGAGCTCATAGGACTCCAGGATCACTTTTTTATAAAGTGCCAACGCAGCAGGGTGGGGGCTATACTTTTTTAACTCCCGGATGAATTCGCTGTTGACGAGATCGGCCCGAAACCTGGCGCCACACGCAGAGCTGCAGTGGTAATAATAATATCTTAATTTGCGACCTTTCGAACCGCTTCCTGTTAGCATCAATCCGCACCGGGGACAGACCAGGAAGCCACGCAGGGGTATCTTATCGTCTACCTTGATCTTGGTACGTTGTTTTTTCCGCTTCCCGTCCAATACATCCTGCACCTCATGGAACATAGCTTCGGTAATGATCGGTTCGTGTTGCCCCTTTACGAAGCGGGCTTCTTCGTCCTTGTATTTCGGAACGAAGATCTTTCCGCAATAGACGGGATTACGGATCGCTACCCAGAAGTTATTCTTACTGCATTTAAGCCCTTTTGCTCTAACCTCTTTCCAAATTTGCTCGGTGTTATATTCACCTGCTGCCAGTTGTTCGAACACCCACCGCATCAGGATCGATTCAGGCTCCTTTGGAGCGATGTATTTTCTCCCATCTTCCCGAACGCGGTTAATGTACCCGGTTGGAGCTCCACCCATCCAGCGGCCTTCCTTTTTCGCCCTGCGCATGCCGTTCGATACGTTCAATGCCCTGCGATCATTTTCTACCTCGGGAGTAGCCAGATAAATAGCCAGCATCATTTTGTTCTCCGGGATGGTAAGGTCCAAAGGTTGTTCGATGGCCTGCGGCTCAATACCCAGTTTGCGCAGGGTATTGATCATTTGATAGGCGTCAGCAGCATTTCGGCTGAAGCGATCCCATTTGGTAAACAGTACCAGGTCTGTCTGTCCCTTGTTCCTGTACAAATGTTTCAGGAAGAAAGACCAGATCGGCCGGTTAAAGGTCTTGGCCGAATGGTCCTCTAATAGAACTTTTCGAACCGTTATCCCATGAATGTCACAGTACCGCCTCAGCACCTCTTCCTGGTTGCGTTGGCTGTATCCTTTTTCCGCCTGTTCGTCGGTGGATACCCTGATATACAGATCAGCGATCTTCATTTTTAAAAGTTTGCGTTAAGGAAATAGTAGCCCATCTGCGGAGATAGCAAAGGATGGTTGCAGCCTGTTCCAGGTTAAGGTCCATACCATGCTCCTTTAAAATAGCATGGGCTTGTTCCGGCGTAATCTTGCCGGCCGGTTCCTCCGTACCCTGGGGATCCGTCAGTTCATTAAATATGGGAAGTTGCTGATAGACAGCCTTCTTCTTGCCTCCACTCTTCACTTTACTCATACACACGCCAAAGGCTAATCGAACTGCGAAATTACGGACTATAGTAACACCGTACATGAACGAAATACGGCTAAGAGAAGACACTTATAAGCCTACACTATTGGTATGTGTTAGAACCACTTATACGTCTGCCATACTTTTAAGTGTTAGCCATACTTCTAAGTTTCGGGAAAAGCGGTCTCTCTCCGGCAGGGGTCGGCAAAGGCAGCGCCAGGTAGGTATATCCTAAGCTGTTCGAACCGTTGCGCTACCTGTCACGCCCTTTGCGGCTCCCCCGTGCCTTCGTTCGGGCAGCTCCTGTGTCTGCGGCTAAGGCCGCATCCACCCGCTGCCTCATTTTGTCCGCCACCCGCCGGTGCCCGTCCGCCTTGTCTATTTGATTTGCCTCCGCTGCGCTGCGGCAGAACAACCAAGGTCGACCGGCGGGTAGCTGCGCGGAGGCCTCCTCCGTCGGCCT
>Ga0307516_10000350_pt1 | contig 59867 bp, 53 predicted proteins | sample 19_EM_MG_FD_203310 | JGI IMG/M metagenome (GOLD analysis project Ga0307516, IMG submission 203310) | Populus trichocarpa ectomycorrhiza microbial communities from riparian zone in the Pacific Northwest, United States - 19_EM | ecosystem: Host-associated > Plants > Roots > Unclassified | place...
CGCATCTATCCCGACGGCACCCTGGAATTCGCATGCGCCCTGGAACCGGGGCTGGTGGTCGCGCTGGGCAAGCCGGGAAACATGGTCGCGCGCCTGGATGACTTGTTGGCCGCCATGCGCGCGCAGATCGGTGTGCCGGAGCTCATCATCGGCGTCGACTGCGCCGCGCGCACGGCCTACATGGAACGCGAGCAACTGACCCTCGGCATCGAATCACTGATGCGCCCCCACGCCGTCACCGGGTTTGCATCGCTCGGCGAGCAATTCAATACCATTCACGCGAACAATTCGTTCACGTGTTTGGGGGTGGCGACGGAACCGTGACGAAGCGGCGCAAACGTGCCGCGGCGCCGACCCGCCGCCCCACGGCTGCGGCACGGCCCGCCGCTTCGATCAAGGTGCCGCCGCCGGCCCGCAAGACGCGCGCCTCGGATGGCGCCGGCGCGCTGCGCGCCGAGAACCGCGCGCTCAAGAAAACCGTTCAGGCGTTGATGGAACGTGTGGAGAAGGCAGTCGACCAGCAGGGCAGCGCCTTTTCCTGGTTCCAAGCCGCCGCCAGTCTCGAGGAGACCATCCGTCACCGCACCGAGCAATACGAACAGCTCAATCTACGGCTGATGACGGAGTTGGAGTCGCGGCGCGAGATCGAACTGGCCTTGAAGCAGGCGAAGGAGCTTGCCGACCGCGCCAACGAGACCAAGACCCGATTCCTCGCCGCGGCCAGCCACGACCTGAGACAGCCCTTGAGCTCGGCACTCCTGTTCTTGGAATCGATCGGCGAGTCGTCGCTGAATGGTCTCGATCTCGACTACCTGAACAAGGCCCGTGTGGCCTTGGCGTCGCTCAGCAATCTGCTCGATACGCTGCTGGACGTGGCCCGCCTCGACTCGGGCGGCATCGAGCCGCAGTACGCGGACTTTCCGGTGAGCGCCGTGCTCGACCGCATCGTGCCCGAGTTCGCGAGCGTGGCGCGCGCCGCCGGCTTGGAGCTCAAATTCGTGCCCTGCAGCGCCTGGGTGCGGTCCGATCTGCATCTGCTCGAAACGGTGCTGCGCAATCTCATCAGCAATGCCATCAGGTACACGCAGCGTGGGCGGTTGCTGGTGGGCTGCCGGCGCCGCCGCGACGGTCTGTTGATTGCGATCAGCGACACCGGGATCGGGATCGAGGCGGAGCACCTGGAGGCGATTTTCAACGCGTACTACCAGGTGCCGGCCGGTGGGCGGGCGCGCACCAGCGGCATCGGGCTGGGACTGTCGATCGTGGAGCGTATCGCGACGCTGCTCGAACTCAAACGCGAGGTGCGCTCCATTCCGGGACGCGGATCGATGTTCGCGGTTCTGGTCCCGTACGGGCGGTCCGGCGGCCGTACGTTGCGACGGATGGTCGCCGCGGCCGGCAGCGCACGGGCGCACAGTCTCGCCATCGCCGTCATCGACGACGACCCCGGTGTGCGCACGGCCTTGGCCGCGACGTTGATCAAGTGGGGACACCGCCCCATCGCGGCGGCCACGGCCACCGAGGCGGTGGTGCAGTTCATCGGCGCCGATCTTTCGCCGGACTTCATCATCAGCGATTACCATCTCGCCGGCTCGGTGAAGGGAGATGCGGCGATCGAGGAGGTGCGCCGCGAATTCGACCGCGCCCCGGCCGCGGCCATCATGACCAGCGATACGGATCCGAAGCTCAAGACGGTGGCGCGCGACAAGGGCTTCACGCTGCTGGCGAAGCCCTTGAGCCTGGTCGAGTTGCGCAACCTCTTGGAGCGCGTCAGCCCGCCCTAAAGCCAGCCCCGGTCCGACACGCGCTGGAAATCTGAGTTATTCTCGCCATGAACAACCAAGAGGGGACGCGATCAATGAGGCGGCGTACGGTGACGAGATACTGGGTACTCGGGGTTGCGGCCATCGTCTTTGCACAATCGAGCCACGCGGATGCCGTTGCCACGAACCCTCGTCCCATCGTGCTGAAGGCCGCTTTCAGATCAAGTATGGTGCCAATGTCATCAAGTTCATGCCCTCCGGCGGAGTGCTCTCGCTGTCAGATCCGGTGGATAATCCCCAGCTGACTCAGGAAGAAATGAACGCCATCGTCTCCGAGGCGCACAACTGGGGCCGCAAAGTCGCTGCCCACTGCCACGGCGACCGCGCCGCGAAAATGGCCGTCGCCGCAGGAGTTGATTCAATAGAACACGGCAGCTTTCTGCGGGACGATACCCTGCAGGAGATGAAGAAAAAACACGTCTACTTGGTGGCGACGCTGTTTGCCGGCGCATGGGTGGGCGAGCACCTCGACACCTTCCCTCCAGCCATCGCCGTGAAGGCTCGCGCCGCAGCCGCGCAGGCCCAGCAGATGTTCCAGCACGCGGTTAATATCGGCGTACCGCTTGCCATGGGCACGGATGCCGGGGTCGAGCCGCATGGCTTGAATGCGCGCGAATTCTCACTGATGACCAAGAATGGATTGCCTGCCGCTCAGGCGCTCATCGCAGGCACGGCGAACGGCGCCGACTTGCTTGGGCTGGCCGACCAGACGGGGACTCTAACGCCCGGCAAATTTGCGGATATCGTGGCGGTTGCCGGCAACCCTCTCATGGACATGCACGTCACCGAGCATCCGGTATTCGTGATGAAGGAAGGGGCCGTTTACGTGAACGACCCCGACGCCCGCGGCGCTTCCGCATCCCGCTGAGCTGCTTTTTCTCCTGCGAATTGGGTTTATCAGGCGGATTAAACGGGGCCATCGACGGCCCGTTTTAGCGCGGCGATGTCGATGCGCTTCATCTCCATCATCGCCTCGAAGGCGCGCTTGGCGCGGGCCGGATTGGCATCACCGAGGAGGGTCGGAAGCACGCGCGGCACGATCTGCCAGGACAGGCCGTAGCGATCCTTGACCCAGCCGCATTGCTCCGACTCGGGAACCGCCGAGAGCGCATTGGTCAGGCGCTCGATCTCGGCCTGAGTGTCGACCGGAATTTGGAACGAGACTGCCTCGTTGAACTTGAAATGCGGGCCGCCGTTCAGCCCGAGGAAAGGCCGGCCCATGAGCGTGAATTCGACGGTGAGCACATTGCCGGCCTTGCCCGACGGATAGTCGCCCGGCGCGCGCTGCACCTTGTCGACGCGACTGTCCGGTAGCAGCGATACGTAGAACCTGGCAGCCTCCTCGGCGTTGCCGTCGAACCAGAGGCATGGGGTGATCGTTGGCATGGGAAGTCTCCTGATGGTGTGCAACACGCCCGAATCTTCGGGACCGTATGGTCAAAAGACGGGCGACAGCCACGCATTCCGACAGTTTCGTCGAAATAATCCTATGCCCGCACGGACTCCACAGGGGAGGCTCAGTAGTGGTTCTCGAGCACCCGCCTGGCTTCCAGGCCCGCCTGCACGCGATTGCTCACGCCGAGTTTGCGAAAAATGGCCGTCACATGCGCCTTGACGGTGATTTCACTGATGTCCAGGGCACGGGCGATTCGCTTGTTCGACAATCCCGTCGAGAGCAACTCGAGGACGCGCCGCTGACGCAGGGTCAGTTCGTTGCGCGCGGGACCGCCCTCGCCGCCGCGCAATGCCGCGACGATGCCCGTGGGCATGTACGTCCCGCCGGCAAGGATGACGCGCAGCGCATTGATGAGGACCTGACCGGGAGCGGACTTCGGAATGAAGGCGCACGCGCCGCCCATGATCGCGTCCTGCATGATCTTCGGGTCTCCCACCGCCGAGACCACCACGATGGGGGTGGCGGGTACCAACCGCCGCAGCTCGGTGAGACAGGACAGCCCGGTGGCTCCGGGCAGGTTCAAGTCGAGCAGCACCAGACTGAACTCGCGGCCCGCGGCGACGGCCGCGAGCACTTCTTCCTGTGAATTCGCTTCACTGATGTCCGCGCCGGGACAGGCCTGCGGCACGACCGCCCGCAACGCATCGCGGTACAGTGGATGGTCGTCGGCAATCAGCACCCGAGGTGCCTTGACGGAATTCTGCGTAGTCATCTCGTGGTTTCCAGCAATACGCAAGAGGCCGATACCAAAGTATTAGTAGCCCTCTCCTTAGACTTATACCGCAGATGGCACCGTGCCGCGATACTGGCCGCCGCGCTCCGCAGAATGGGCGCCACACGACTGGTCCAACCTCGGGAGTTCCGCATGAATAGCGCCGCCGTCACCCGCCCGCCGCACAACCCTCTCATGAATGACCTGTCGGCGATTGCGCCGGCCAACGCACAATTTCTCGCCCGGCCACGCACCTTGCTGATCGATGGAGACTGGGTTCCGGCCGCGAGCGGCAAAACCTTCGAAGTGCACGATCCCTCGAGCGACAGCGTCATCGCGCATTGCGCCCTGGGCGAGGCGGCCGATATCGACCGTGCAGTGGCCGCGGCGCGGCGCGCCTTCGAGGACGGTGATTGGTCGCGCATGAAGCCGGTGGACCGTGAACGATTGCTGCACCGCTTGGCCGACCTGATCGAGGGGCATGCCGACGAACTCGCCGAACTCGAGGCCATCGACAACGGAAAATCGGTGGTGATGGCCCGCCACGTCGACATCAAGCACGCGCTCGAAGTGTGGCGCTACATGGCCGGTTGGCCCACCAAGATCGAGGGCAAGACGCTGCCCCTGTCCGGGACGCTGGTGCCGGGTCAACAATACGCCGCATTCTCGACGCGCGAGCCGATGGGAGTGGTCGGAGCAGTCATTGCGTGGAACTTTCCCTTCCTGCTGGCCACCTGGAAATGCGCTCCGGCGCTGGCGGCCGGCTGCACCGTGGTGTTGAAGCCGGCGGAAGAGACTCCACTGACGGCGCTGCGCCTGGGGGAGCTGGCCATGGCGGCCGGGTTTCCCAAGGGCGTGCTCAACGTCGTCACGGGCATGGGACCCACGGCCGGCGCCGCCCTCACGGCGCATCCCGGCGTCGACAAGATCACCTTCACGGGATCCACCGAGGTGGGTCGCCTCATCGTGCAGGCGGCTGCCGGCAACATGAAGAAGGTTACGGTCGAACTCGGCGGCAAGTCACCCGTGATCGTGCTGCCGGATGCCGACGTGGAGGCGGCGATCGCCGGTGCGGCCGGCGCCATTTTCTTCAATCAGGGGCAGGTCTGCAGCGCGGGCTCGCGATTGTACGTCGCCGCCGAACATTTCGAGCGCGTGGTCGGCGGCATCGCCGATCAGGCGAAGGCCATGAAGCTCGGGCCCGGCCTCGATCCGACGGCGCAGATCGGTCCGTTGGTATCGTCGATTCAGCGCGACCGCGTCAGCGGGTATCTCAAGGATGGCGCAGCAGCGGGCGCGACTGCGGCGGCGGGCGGGCATACACTTCCGACCCCGGGGTACTATGTCGAGCCCACCGTGCTTACGAACGTGAATCCGCGAATGTCGGTGGTGCGCGAGGAGATCTTCGGACCGGTGGTCGTGGCGCAACCCTTCGACGACATGGCCGACATCGCGCGCATCGCGAACGATTCCATCTACGGCCTCGCGGCCAGCATCTGGGGCCGCGACGTCGGCAAGATCTTCCGGCTCGCACCCAAGCTGCGTGCGGGCACCGTCTGGGTGAATTGCCACAATGTGCTGGACGCGACCATGCCGTTCGGCGGCTTCAAGCAATCCGGCTGGGGCCGCGAGCTGGGCGGCGAGGCGGTCCATTCGTATCTCGAGAGCAAATCGGTGTGCGTGAATATCACGGGGTGAGCGTGGATATCACGGGGTGAGCGTGCGCCGCCGCCATGTTCGAATAGCAGGATCAAAATGGGATGTGATGTACTTATGAAAGCAATGCAGATACCGACATACCGCGGGTGGATTCGTCCGGCCGCGATCATCGCGATACTGGCCGCCGCCGGCGCCGCCTACGCGGAGACGCCGCCGGTGGATGCCGACTCCATTCAGGAAATCGTCGTCACGGCTTCCAAGCGCTCCGAATCGTTGCAAACGGTGCCGATCTCGGTGACCGCGCTCACCAGCGCGCAGCTCGGCCAGATCAAGCTCGACACCGCTTCCGACCTCGTCACGCAGGTGCCCAACCTTCAGGTGAATGGCATCGTCGGCGAGGGGTCGCCGCTGTTTTCGTTGCGCGGCGTGTCGATGTTCGACTACAGCCTCAATCAATCGAGCCCGGTGGCGAGCTACATCGACGAAGTCTACAAGGGCAACTTCACGCTGTTCGGCGTCGAGCTCTACGATCTCGAACGGATCGAAGTATTGCGCGGCCCCCAGGGCACCTTGTACGGCAAGAACACCACGGGCGGTGCGATCAATTTCATCACGCACAAGCCGGGCTTCGAGACCGAGGCCGACATCAAAGTGGGTGCCGGCAATTTCAACCGGCGGGAAGTGGAGGGCGATCTGCAAACGGCCGTGATCCCGGACCGGGTCGCGGTGCGGTTCGCATTCACCTATACGAAGGTCGACGGCTTCGTTCAAAACGTGCTCCCCGGCCATCCGGATCTCGAAGGGGTGGATCAGTACGGCGTGCGCCTGTCGCTGCTGTGGAAGGCCAGCGACGACCTCACGTTGACCATGCGCGCCTCGAAGAGCATGCAGGACCCGCAGAACTACGCCATCATCGACGGGCGCATCGCCCCGCCGTCGGCGACCCCGGGCCTCGAAGCCGGCGGCGTCGGCTTCACCGGGTATTTCCGCACGTCGGACGGCACCGCCACGGGCGCGCCGCTGGGCAACTACCAGGTCGCGCAGGACTACACGCCGCGCCGCCGCCAGGACAACGACGCCCTGGAGGTCACCGCCGAATGGACCGCGACGCCCACCAACAAGCTCACCTCGATCACCTCCTGGGACCAGGGTGCACTCTTGAACCCGGAAGGCACGGATGGTGCGCCGTACGCGATCTGGAGCATTCCCTACACCGGCAAGACGCGGCAGTGGACCCAGGATCTGCGCCTGACGTCCTTGGGTGACGCGCCGCTGCGCTACATCGTGGGCGCCTACTATCAGCACGAGACCATTTTCAACTCCACCGAGAATCAGATCTTCACCGACCCGGCCTTCAACGTGAACAACGACTATCGGGATTGCATCGCCAGTTCGTTCGGGCCCGCGGGCGGCTACGCGGCCGGCGTGAATATCAATCTGGGTTGCAATTACTTCAACTCCTTCGACCAGATCCGCAACAGCTGGGCCGCCTACACGGACGACAGCTACAAGCTGGCCGACTGGATCACGCTGCGCGCCGGCCTGCGCTACAACCACGACAACGGTGAGCAAGAGAACGCCCTCAATCAGCTGCGCGGCAGCGATCAAGTGCCGATCGCCAACCTGGGCTTCTTCAGTTTGCAGCCGGACGGCAGCTTCGGACCGACATTGGCGCTGCCGGGTTCGCCCAATTACGACGCGCTGGTCAATCAAAAGCGCAGCCAGACCTTGCACAATACGGCGCTGACCGGACGCGCGGGAGTCGACTTCAACCTCTCGTCAGACGCGCTCCTGTACTTGAACTACAGCCGCGGCTACCGTTCCGCGGCGTTCAATTCGCAGTTCCTGTTCACCCCGGACGACCTGACCACGGTCAAGCCGGAGACGCTGGATTCGTTCGAGGTGGGCTTCAAGACCTCCTGGCTCGACCACCGGGTGCAGGTGGATGGCGCGGTATTCCACTACCAGTACAAGAATCAACAGCTGATCAACGTCTATCCCACCGGCCAGCAGCCGCTCATCAATCTCGGCAAGTCGAAAATCGACGGCGGCGAACTCGAAGTCGTCACCCGGCCGGTGCGCGCGCTCACCCTGCGCGCGAGCGCGGGTTTTCTGCATACTGAAGTGCAGGATGCAACGTTGGCCACCGGGTCCATCAATGGGCAGCAGCTGCCGTATGCGCCGCATGTTTCGGGCACGGTGGCGATGGACTGGGAGGCTTGGACGGTTGCAACGGCCAAGCTCAATCTACATCTGGACATGAACTACAACTCCAAGCAGTATCTGGCGTTGCCCAACGAGGATGCCATATCGCAGGGCGGGTATTCGTTGCTGAACGGACGGCTCAGTCTGCACTCGGCCGGCGATATTTGGGATGTGGGGGTGTGGGGGCGCAACATCGCTGACAAGTTCTATATAACGAACGCAGTGGACGTGCAGGGTTTCGGCTTCGACTATCGGCACGTGGGGACACCGCGCATGTACGGTTTCGATGCACACTACCACTTCTAAAGCGAGCTTCGTGTCGGGTACCAGCGACCGGCCGCTGCTGTTCCGTACCGTCGACGGAGTTCTCAAGGCAGCCGCCGCGGAACATCCGATGCGCCCCGCGTTGGTGGTGGCGCATCAATCGATGCGGTTCACCTACGCGGAACTCGACCGGGAAGTGGAGCGCGTCGCGCGCGGGATGATCGCCTGCGGACTCGAGGCAGGCGATCGTATCGGAATCTGGGCGCCGAATTGCGCCGAGTGGGTGCTCACCATGTTCGCCGCCGCGCGCGCCGGCCTGGTGCTCGTGAATCTCAATCCGGCCTATCGCACCATGGAACTGGATTTCGCGCTGCGTCTGGTCGGGTGCCGTGCGCTGGTGTTTGCGCCGCGCTTCAAGTCGAGCGATTACGCGGGCATGCTCGAATCGCTGATCCCGGAACTCAAGGACGCGGCGCCCGGACGGCTTTTGTGCGCGGGGTTCCCCGAGCTGCGCCTGCTGATTCAATTGGGGATGGACCCGCTGCAAGGAACGCTGTCGTTCGCCGACCTCGCGGCCGCCGGCCACGATTTGGACGACACGGTGCTCAAGACCATCGAGGCCGGGACGGATCCGGACGACGTCTACAACATCCAGTTCACCAGCGGCACCACCGGTACGCCGAAGGGCGCGGCGTTGACGCATTTCAACATCGTCAACAATGGGTTCTTCGTCGGCGAAGGGATGCGTCTCACGGCCGCGGACAGCGTGTGCATTCCGGTGCCGCTGTACCACTGCTTCGGCATGGTGCTGGGAGTTCTCGCTGCCATGACGCATGGCGCGGCGAGCGTCCTATCCGGCGATGCATTCGAGCCGCTGGCGGTTCTCGAGGCGGTTGCCAAGGAGCGCTGCACCGCGCTGCACGGTGTGCCCACCATGTTCATCGCGGAACTCGGGCATCCGCGGTTCGGAGAATTCGATCTATCGTCGCTGCGCACCGGCATCATGGCCGGTTCGCCCTGTCCGACCGCGGTGATGCGCCGGGTGGTTGCCGAAATGCACATGCCGGAGGTCACCATCTGCTACGGGATGACGGAGACCAGCCCGGTGAGTTTCCAAAGCCAGCCGGACGATTCGCTGGAGCGCCGCGTCGGCACCGTCGGCCGGGTGCACCCGCATGTGCAGGTGAAGATCATCGATGCGGACGGCCGGGTCGCGCCGCGCGGGGTCGCGGGCGAGTTGCTGACCCGCGGCTACAGCGTCATGCGCGGCTACTGGAACGACGCCGAGCGCACGCGCGACGTCATCGACGCGGGGGGTTGGATGCACACCGGAGACCTCGGCGTCATCGACGAGGAAGGTTATTGCAACATCGTCGGCCGCGTGAAGGATATGATCATTCGCGGCGGCGAGAATATCTCGCCGCGCGAGATCGAGGAATTCCTGTATTCGCATCCGGCGGTGTTCGATGTCGCCGTGGTGGGCGTACCCGATCCGAAGTATGGCGAAGAGGTCTGTGCTTGCATCCGGCTACGGCCCGGCGTGACGGCCGGCGAGGAGGAGATCCGTGAATTTTGCCGCAACCGGATTGCGCACTACAAGGTGCCTCGATACGTTCGCTTCGTCGAGAGCTTTCCGCTTACCATCAGCGGCAAGGTGCAAAAATATCTCATTCGCGAGCACATGCGCACCGAACTCAAGCTCAGCGAGGAAGCGCACGCGTGAGTCATGACGTGCTCATCATCGGGTCGGGACCGGCTGGTTGCGTGGTGGCCGCGCGCCTGGCGGCGGCCGGCGCTCGCGTGGCGCTGGTGGGCGCGGCGGCGCGTGCCGGATGGGAAGGACTGTCGAGACGCAGCCTCGCTCTACTCGCCGAGGAAGGCCTCCTCGCCGAGGAAACCCGTGCAGATTCCAGGGGCGTCATCGATGGGCCGTTTCCACGGAGCGGCGAGTGGGGCGGCGGCCGCAGAGTCCTGGGTCTGGAATGGTTGGTCGAACGGCGTGCACTCGCGGACGGCCTACGCGCCTGCGCGCGCGCGGCCGGTGTCGATGACCGGCGGGATACCGTGACCAACCTTCAGTGGCAGGGTGGACGGTGGTGGGGCCTCACGCGCAGCGGCGAGACGCTCGCGGCTCCTCAGGTGATCGAAGCGTGCGGACGGCGAGGGCCCGAGCGGCGCGGACCGTTGCTGCTGGCGGTCGGACGGCAATTCCGAACGGGGTGCCGCGATGGGGCCGGCACACCGGCTGCCGCGCCGACCCAGCCGGGCACGCACATCCACGCCATCGACTTCGGATGGTGCTGGTGGGCGGCGCGGGCGGACGCGCTATGGGTGCAGGTAGTCGGGCGGCCCCACGGCGGACACTCGGCGATGGCTCACCCGGCCGGGGCGCATGCAGCCGCGGGACACCCGTCCGCTTGGATTGCGGCTGCTGCTGCGCAAATCCCCGCGCTCGCGCGCGTGCTCGAGGGAGCCTTACCCGATGGCGATTTGGTGGCAAGACCGGCTCACGCGCGCCTTGGGCTCGGTCGGCATGGACTTGCGCGTGTTGGTCTTGCGGGACTTGGACACCACGCGTGCGACACAACGCGGTGGCGCGTCGGCGATGCGGCGCTCGCGCTCGATCCTTTGTCCGGCCAGGGCGTGTACGAGGCGTTGCGCGGGGCCCGACTGGTGGCGACGGCGGTGCAATCTGTATTGCGTGGAGGGGATGCGTCGCCGGCGCAACGCTTCGTCGCCCTGCGCCAGGAAGAATCCTGGATCAGCGGCGTGCGTACCGCGGGGAGTTTTTACCGGGAGAACGCCGCCCGCAGTCCGTTCTGGTCGCAGACCGCCGCCGCGTACGAACGCTTGGTGGCGCCGAGCGCCGCGCCGGCCGCGCCGCGCGTCGAACGCCGTCCGGTGCTCTGCGACGGCCGGTTCCAAGAACGGGACGTGATCGTCACGGCGCAACATCCACGGGGAGTGTGGCACGTGGCCGATGTGCCGTTGGTGTCGCTCAAGGGATATCTCGAGTCGGCGGAGCACGCCACGGTGAGCGGTGCGGCTGCGGTGGTCGACCGGCCGGCCACGGCGGTGGCATCCGCGATTCATTGGTTGCAACAGACGGGCAGCGTGGCGCGGCAAGTCCGGGCCCGCGTTCCGTCGGGAGGTTGATTTCGTGTCGAGCGGTATCGCGCAGGTTTGTCGTTCGCTGGTGGTCAGATCGGCCGGGTCCTTGGGGACGGCCGCACTCGTGTTGTTGCTCGGAGCCCAAACGTTGCCCGGAGCCCAGACCCCGCCCGGAGCCCAGACGCCGCCACGCGCAGAGAGCGCGGCGTCCGCGCCGGCCGCGGCAGTGCCTCAGGGCGCGGGCCTGGTCCGTGCCTATTGCAGCGGTTGTCACCACGAAAACGCCGGCCAGTTCGAGCGCATCAGCAGCATTCGCAAGACGCCGGAAGGATGGGTGATGACGCTGTTCCGCATGCGCCAGGTGCATGGGCTCAATCTCGAGGACGGAGTGCGGGACGCGCTGGTCCGGTACCTCGCCGATACGCAGGGCCTCGCACCGGCCGAAGCGGCGGCCGGGCGCTTCGCCCTGGAGCGGCGTCCCAATGCCAAGGATCTCGATGACGGTGCGGAAATCAACGTGATGTGCGCGCGTTGCCACTCCATGGCCCGCGTCGCGTTGCAGCGCCGCGATGAAGAGGAATGGCGGAAGCTCAGCAATACGCACGTGGGGCAGTGGCCTTCCATCGAATATTCGGCCTCCGGGCGCGATCGGCCCTGGTTTCAGATCGCGAGCGGGCCTCTGCCGGCCAAACTCGCCGCGCTTTATCCCTACTCCTCGGCAGCGTGGACCGCCTGGCAGAAGCACGAACCGGTGGATCTCGCGGGCGCGTGGGTGGTGGTCGGCCATGTGCCGGGCGGCAAAGACTTCTACGGCACCGCGCGCATCGATCATGCGGCGGGAGGCGAGTGGCAGGCGAGCTACGCGTTGAGCGATATCGATGGGGTCGCCTTCAGCGGCGGCTCGAAGGCCATCGTGTACACCGGCTTCGAATGGCGCGGCAGCGCCGAATTGGGGACTCGCACCGTGCGCGAAGTGTATGCCGTCTCGGAGGACGGCAATCGCATTCAGGGACGCTGGTTCGATCCCGATCACGCCGAGGAGGGTGGCGACTGGTTGGCGGTGCGGGAGGACGGCACTGCGCGGATATTGGCGGCATGGCCGCGTGCGCAGCGCAGCGGAACCGCGGGCGAGGTGACCATCGTCGGCATGGGATTCGATGCGAAACCAGCGGCGGGCTCGAAGGCGGCTCTGGTGTCCTTCGGCGACGGCGTGCTGGTGTCGAAGGTGCAGCGCGACGCCCACACGATTCGCGCGCGGATCAAGGTCGCGGCGGACGCAAAGCCGGGTCAGCGCCCGGTGGTGGCGGGCGGCGTGGGGACGGGCATGGTCGGCGGCTTGGGCACCTCCACGGGTCCGGGCGCTGCGGGAGCAGCCGGCGGCGCGGCGGAGACGGTGAAGTTCGCCGTGTACGCCCAAATCGATCAAGTCGATGTAGTGCCGGGCTACGCCATCGCGCGCGTGGGCGGCGGCAGGCTGGCTCCGGTGTCGGCGCAGTTCGAGGCCATGGCTTTCACGCGGCTGCCGGGCGGTGAGCTGCTGCCACTCGGGCCGGTGACGGCGGACTGGACCTCGGCGCCCTTCGACACCGAAGCCAAGCGCACCGAGGATGAGAAGTTCGCCGGGCATTTCGACCGGCGCGGCCGCTTCCTGCCGGGAGGCGCCGGGCCCAATCCGGCACGCGAATATTCAGGCGACAACGTCGGCAATCTGGCGGTGGTCGCGAAGGCGCAGGACGGCGATCGCGCCGTGGAAGGTCATGGCCATCTCATCGTGACCGTGCAGCGCTGGAACACACCGCCGATCTACTGAGCACCCTATGCAAGCAAACGCCGAACGATTGGAATGGAACTCGTGGAACGGACACCTGGTGCGCACCGATGCGGATACGTACCTGCTGCACGTACCGACCACGGCCGTATTCGGTGTCGATGGGCTCGGGCTATCCGTGATCGAATACTGCCGCGAGCAGGGCGGGCACAGCGTCGACGAATTGACGGCTTTGCTGGCCGACCGCTACCCGCCGGGCCGCGTGCGCGCCTTTGCCGCCGAGTTGCGCACTCTCGAGATGCTGCAGCCGTCGGGGAGCCTGCGCCCCATCAATCCGAGCAGCGTCAAGGTCAACGCCTATCCCTTGAGCACCCTCGTGCTCAACGTGAACACCGGCTGCAATTTGTCCTGCACCTACTGCTACAAGGAAGATCTTGCCAAGCCTGCGGATGGCCGCAAGATGAATTTCGTCACCGCCGCCCGCAGCGTCGACCTTCTGCTCGAAGCGGGGGCCGCGCGTGATCGCGTCAACATCGTATTCTTCGGCGGCGAGCCGCTCACCAACGTGGCCTTGATCAAGCAGGTGGTGGCCTACGCCGAAGCGGCCGCTGCCCGGGCCGGGAAGAACATGGATTTCTCCATGACCACGAACGCGACGCTGTTGACGCCGCCGCTCATCGAGTATTTCGACGAACATCGCTTCGGCATATCGGTATCCATGGACGGTCCGAAAGTCATCCACGACCGGCATCGCAAGAGTGTCGGCGGCCGCGGTACCTACGAGGTGGTGGCGCGCAAGGTGCAGCTGCTGCTCGAGCGCTATCGCTCGCGGCCGGTGGGCGCCCGCGTGACCCTGGGCGGGGGCACCACCGAGGTCGAGGCGATCCACGCGCATTTGCGCGGCGAGATCGGCTTCCACGAAGTGGGCTATGCGCCGGTGACCGCGGCGGCCGAGGCAGGCCACGCGCTCTCCGACGCGGAACTTGCCGAGGTGCATCGCGCCTTCGAACGATTGGGCGAGGACTACCGGCAGGCGGCGCTGCGCGGCGACAACAACGGCTTCTCCAACATGCACCAGCTCATGACCGATCTGCACCAAGGACGGCGCAAGTCGTTGCCCTGCGGCGCCGGCGTCGGGCTGCTCGCCGTCGACGGCGACGGCGACTTGAACCTGTGCCACCGCTTCACCGGCTCGGAACTTCCGACCTTCGGCAATGTAGCCACCGGCATCGACGGCGCGCGCCTCTCGGCCTTCGTCGAGAAGGCGATCGACCGCGAGGGCACCCATTGCGAGACCTGCCGCATCCGCAATTTGTGCGCGGGCGGCTGCTACCACGAATCGTATGCGCGGTTCGGCGACGCCCACCACCGCACCTACCATTATTGCGACCTGCTGCGGCGCTGGGTGGATTTCGGAGTCGGCATCTACGCCGATATCCAACGCCGCAACCCGAGTTTTTTCACCCGTCACCTCGAGCCGAGGAGTGCAATCGCATGAGCGAATTGAAACCCACGAATCACAAAGCGGATCTGTTGCTGGAGGCGGTGGCCGACGGGCAGGTCGCCGAAGTGCTGGCGATGGAGAGCGTCGCCGGTTGCGCCACCACCTTCGATCCCGGCTGGGAAGTCGACCCGTTCGGCGGCGTTGCCTCGCTGTGCCAACCCATGGAGGCGGATTTGTACGGCTGTTCCGATCCCTGCTGGTGGCCCGCTCAGGTGCCGGACACCATGAGCACGTATCCCGGTTGGGACGCGGGAAAACCCTCGGCCGCGGGCGACTGGCGCGACCTCGACAGCGTGTTTCCCAAGAAGTGAGCAGGAGAGCGAACATGGCAGGGGCACGGACTGGCAACGCGATTCGCAGCGCAATTTGCAGCGTTTGGATTTGCTGCGTTTGGGCAGCCTGCGCTGCAGTGGCGGCGTCCTTGGGTGCGCCATCGCGCGCGGCCGCGGGTGATTTGATCCTCACCGGCGCCAAGCCCGATCGCTTGTTCGTCATCGATGCGGCCACGCGCACGGTGCGCGCCGAGCACCGCATCCCCGGCGCAAATGGGCAAGTGTCGATCATTCTGATCTCCCCTGATCAGAGAATCGCCTACGTCCTCGTCGATCGCTTCGAGCGGGTGGTGGGCATCGACCTCGCGAACGGCCGCGAGGTGTTTCGCGCCGATCTGTCGACGCCCGAGGAGCGCATCAAGGATTTCATGTCGATGACGCTGACTCCCGACGGCCGGGAACTCATCGTGTACGAACTGCCGACCAAACTGCTGCCCTCCGAGTACGTGGTCGAAGAACCGCGTTTCGCGGTGTATCGCACCAACGCCGGGTTGGCCGCCAAGCCCTATCGGAGCTTCCCCGCGCCGCGCCGCGTCCACATGTTGCTGATGCGGCCCAGCGGTCAGAGCTTCTACGCGATCGGGTTCGACTTGCATGAGTACGACCTGAAGTCGGGCAAGCTCATCGAGACGCGCGGCATTCAGAGGTGGGCGCTGGCGGATCATAGTCAGCCCGATCTGCTGGCGTTCTGGCCGGTGACCGAGCCCACGGGGGTGTGGACCAGTCCCGTCTACTCGGAGCTGAAGAAGGGCGCGGAGACCATCCCCATGACGGCGCTGATGTCGCTCGACGTCAAGACCGGAGAGTTGACCTACGCGGACTTCGAACCGCTGTCTGCGCTGATCTTCTCCACCGTACTCAGTCCCGACAGGAAGCACGCCTACGGTGTGTATACGACCTTGACGAGCATCGACGTGGAAGGCCACCGGCTCGAGAAGCGGGTACCGCTCGACCATACTTTCTACGCGATCAATCTTTCCTCCGATGGCCGCGAAATTTTCACGGGAGGCACCGAGTGCGACGTGGGCTTCTACGATGCGGCCAGCCTCGACAAGAAGGCGACCCTGAAGCTGCCGGGGTGCGCCGACCAGTCCGTCGCGACGCTGCGTGTCATCCACGAAAGATAATGGCCGCGGGCGCGGCGGCGGCCGGATGGCCGACGCCCGGGTGGTCGGCCGCCGGATGGCCGGCTCCGGAATTCGCCGGCTCCTGTGGCCTCACCTGAAGCCGCAGGGCGGCACGCTCACGCTCGCGTTTGTGCTCGGCTTGGCGATCGCCGCGCTCTCGGCCGCGCAACCGCTGCTCACGCGGGTGGTCATCGACCAGGGACTCATCGGCCGCCAGTTTCCGCGCCTGGTCGCCGCGTGTCTCGGCATGCTGCTCCTTGCGATCACCGGTTTCGCGCTGGGCGGCCTGCACCGCGCCATCTACATACGCGCCTCCGGACGCACTCTGTTTTCGCTGCGCGGTGCGGTGTACGCCCATCTGCTGCGCGTGTCGCCGCGGCGTCTCGCGCGCGTACCGGTGGGTGATCTGGTGAGCCGCCTCGATGGCGATATCGCCGAAGTGCAGCGCTTCGGTACCGACGCGGCAGCGGCGTTCGTCAGCAGTGTACTCACGCTGGCGGCGGTCGGCGCGGTCATGCTGGGTCTGTCGTGGCGTTTGACTCTGCTCATCGCCGCCCTGCTGCCGCTGCAGCTGCTGGTGCGCCATTACGCGCGCCCGCGCCTCGAGGCCAGCACACGGTCGTCGCGCGAAGCGTCCAGCCGCTTGAGCGGATTTCTGGTGGAGACATTGTCGGGCGCCCGCGCGGTGCAGGCGGCGGCGGCCGAAGAGCTCGAGGGCCGTCGGCTGGCCGCGCTTGGGCATGCGTACTTGGGCCAGGTGCTGCGCCAGCAGTTGGTGGCCTATGCCACCGGTTCATTCGCCGGTTTGCTGGGTCATCTCGCGACCGCCGCAACTTTCGTGCTCGGCGGCTGGTATGTGCTCAACGGGCAGCTGAGCGTCGGTACGCTGGTCGCGTTCATCGCGTACCTGGGGCGCAGCTCCGGCTCGGCCGCATCGATCGCTTCGCTGTATTCGGGATATCAGCGCGCGCGGGTGAGCCTCGAGCGCGTCGAGGAGTTGCTCGACCTGCCGGCGACGGCCGAATCCCCGCACGCGATTCCGCTCGCCATAGATGCGAGCGGGGCGCTGCGCTTCGAGGCGGTGAGCGTCGCGGCTGACGGGGGAGCACCGCTGCTCGATGCGGTGAGCATCGATATTCCCGCCGGCAGCAAGGTGGTGCTGCGCGGCGCATCGGGCGCCGGCAAGTCGACGTTGGCGGATTTGCTGCGTCGTTTCCTGGAGCCCGACTCGGGAGGCATCCTGCTCGACGGTCGGCCGCTCGGCGATTACCGGCTGGCTGATTTGCGCCGGCGGATCGTGGTGGTCGAGCATTCGCCGGTGCTGTTCCGCGGATCCATTCTCGACAATCTGCGCTACGGTCATCCGGACGTCGATGAGGCAGCCGTTCTGCTCGCGGCCCGGCAGTCGCAGGTCGATGATTTCGTCAGCACGATGAGCGAAGGCTACGGCACGCAGGTGGGTGAAGGCGGCTCGGGGCTCTCCACCGGCCAGCGGCAGCGCATCGCCATCGCGCGCGCCGCGCTCGCGCGTCCGCTGATCGTGGTTCTGGACGAGGCGACCAGCGGTCTCGATCCGGAGTCCGCGCAGGCCGTGCATCGATCGCTCGACGCCATGTTCGGCGATCGAACGCGTCTGGTGATCACGCATCGTGCCGACGGCATCGAGCGATCCGACCTGTGCTGGCGCCTCGAGGCCGGCCGCTTGACTCCCGCGCTGCTGGCCGGCAAGTGATGTTGTCGGAGGGCAGCCGTTGATCTGGCGTGTCGGCCTCATCGATAGCTGCGGCGGACTCGAGGGTGTCGATGGCGCTCTTCATGGGGATGCTGCATCAGTTGCCGGCGCCGCGGCGTTCGTCGCCGAGGGCGGACGGGTCGAGTGCCGGGAACCCGTCGCGGATCCCACCGGCCATGGCTCGCGCATCGCCGGGCTGCTCATGAGCGGTCGACGGCTGGAGTTGCTGCTCGGGCAAGTGTTCGCCACTTCGGGACCTACCAGTCCCGCCGCCGTCGCGGCGGCCATCGACTGGGCTGTCGAGCGGCGCGCCGGCCTGATTCATTTGAGTCTCGGCCTGGCCGGCGACCGCGCCGTGCTCAAGCTGGCCGTGCAGCGTGCGCTCGATGCCGGCTGCGTCTTGGTGGCCGCCATGCCGGCGCGCGGCGCGCCGACGTATCCCGCAGCCTATCCGGGGGTCATCCGCGCAACCGGCGATGGGCGCTGTGCACCGCATGAGTTGTCGGCCCTAAGCACCGGAATTTTCGGCGGCTGTCCGCGGCTCGAGGTTGCGAGCTGCTCGGCGGACGGCCGGGCCACGAGCGGTCAGGCCACGAACGATCGGGCCACGAACGATTGCGCCAGGAACGGCCGGGCCACGAACGGCCTTCCCGACGGCCGTACCAGCGGCGGCGCCAGTGTCGGTGCGGCGTGGGTGACGCATGCCATATTGCAGCAGCCGCCGCTTGCGGCGCCGGCGATTGTGGAAGCGATGAGGGCGCGGGCGAAATACCATGGCCCGGAGCGCAGAACGCCGGCGGCTTGACGGCGATTCAAATTTTGTGGTTCTTTTCCCGCATGAATGTGCGGAATGAGCCGAGCGGCCTGCGACCCGATGACTTTACCGTGCAGCGTCCGGCCACCGTTTCCGATCGATACCTGGAGGGACTTGCCGACGTCCTGATCGATTGCGTGGACGGCGGCGCGTCCGTGAGTTTCATGCATCCGTTGCCGCGGGCCAAGGCGTTGGAATTCTGGCGTGGAGTGGCTGATGGAGTGGCCCACGGCGAACGCGCGCTGCTGGTCGCGGAAGATGGCGGCGGCGTCATCGGTACGGTGCAATTGATCCTCCAGCAACCCGAGAACCAGCCGCACCGCGCCGATCTATCGAAGATGCTGGTCCATCGCCGCGCGCGCCGCCGGGGAGTGGGCGCCGCATTGCTGCGGGCGGCAGAGGTTGCGGCGCGCGAATGCGAAAAGTCGTTGTTGGTGCTCGATACCGCCAGCGATGATGCCGAGCGCCTCTACGCGAGGCTGGGGTGGCAGCGGTCCGGCGTGATTCCGGGCTATGCGCTGCTGCCGCACGGGGGTCTGTGCGACACCACGTTCTACTATCGGATGTTGACCGCGCCTTAGGCCGCGCTGCCCTTCGCTCCGCCCTTCGCCGCGCCTCGCTTGGGCCGGCGCACGGCCCGCACCTTGCCGCTGCTGCCTCCTCCGCAGAAGAATTGATCGCCGCCATCGGACTCGAGGCCCGAAACGTGTACTCCGGGCGGCATTTCGAGGCTCTCCAGGACTTCCCCCGTTCGAGGATCGATTCGCCGCAAATCGCTCTGTTCACCTTCCCAGGTACCGTGCCAGAGCTCTCCGTCCATCCAGGTGACCCCGGTGACGAAGCGATTGGACTCTATCGTGCGAAGAATCGCTCCCGTCTGGGGGTCGACTTGGTGGATCTTGCGGTCCCGATACTGCCCCACCCAGAGCGACCCTTCGGCCCACGTGAGGCCCGAGTCACCGCCGCGGCCGGGCGCCGGGATCGTGGCGAGCACTTGGCCGGTCTTCGGATCGATCTTGTGGATGCGGTCCTCGGCGAGCTGAAACAGGTGCTCACCGTCGAAGGCCGTTCCAGCATGCGCGGCGACGTCGATCGAGCGCAGCGTCTTCCCGCTCGCGGGATCGAAGCTGATCAGCTTGTCTCCAGCAGCAAACCAAACGTTTTGACCGTCATAGGTCACTCCATGCACGTGGTCGGCACCTGTAAAGGGTCCGTACTCACGGACGATGTCGGCGGTTGATTTGTTCATGGCTCCATCCTAATCAATCGGCAGTGGGGTGGGGAGTAACAAAGTCGTCGTGAATCCCGGCATGGGCGGGGTCATCCAACGACGCGCTCGCCCGCGACCGAACGACTGCACTTTGCCTGCCGCCGCAAGAGGGTCCAGCGCCCGCTGCACGGTGCGCTGACTCGTACCGAGCGCAAGTGCCAGCGCAGAGCTCGACCACGACTCACCGTCGGCGAGGAACGCGAGTACCGCCGCATGCTCCTCGTCGACCGGCAACGCCAGCACGACGACCTCGCGGGCCCGGCGCGGCGCCAGCGCAAAGCCTCGCTGAGTCGCGTTCACGTCGGCCAGCGTCCGAAGCACCTTGCGAAGCCGCCCGACCTCGACTCGCAGTCGCGCGCGGTGCGATTCATCAGCGCGCTTCGCTCTGAATATCCGCGCCACGAGCGTGTCCCGCGGCACGTCTCCCGGCCATGCTTCGCCCAGCAACCGTGCAAGCGCGAACAGCACCGGGCGCTTGGCGAGCGAGACCACCTTGCTTTCATCGCGCACGACATAACGGCAGGCGTCCACGACGAATGCTTTCGACGCCAGCAACGCTTCGACTTCCTCGAGCAGGAGGAGCCGCTGCTTGCCGTTCGCAATCAGGCGCGCGGCCGGCGTGTTCAGGACGAGGAATGCGCTCGCGACCTCCGCCGCGAGGGCAGGGATACGTGCATGGCGCGCGGCGTTCTCGGCCTGAGAGAGCGCGGCGCGCGCCGCCTTCGTCCGGAGGCGCCGCATGGCGATCCCCGCGACCACCAATTCGTGCGCGGCCCTCGACGCGGGTGGGAAGGGTGCGGGGTCGAGCGCAGCGATCTTGCGCTCGGCCTCCTCAACGCGCCCGACCAGCAGCAGGCGCCGGACCTCGAGATAGCGCGCATGCGCGGCGTTCACCAGGTCGCCGTGTTCCTCGAGGGTCACCCGTGCCGCGTCGAGCGCCTTCGCAGGCCAGCCCAAGTCGCGTGAGACGAGCGCGATCTCGGCCTCGGCAACGACGCACCGCGCGCGGGCCACGGCCTCTTTCGGACCGAAGGCGCGCGCCGCACTTCGCAGCAGAGCCTTTGCCCGGACGAGATCGCCGAGCTGCGCCATCGCGATGCCTCGGAGCGCGAGACCAGGCGCGTCGTCGCGCAGGGCGATCCGCTTCAATGCGCCGAGAGGGTCGCCCGCTGCCAGTGCCCGCGCCGCGGCAGTGATCAGCGAGTCCATCGGAATCCCGTCACACTTGTAACTCCCATCGCCCGAAACCCGGTGCTTAGACTATCTCATGACCGGCAACCACAGGAGAGAGGGCGATGACGAAGCACATTACTGGCACACGTAAGGAGTGGCTCACGGCACGGATCGAGCTGCTCGAGGCGGAGAAAGAGCTCACGCGGCGAAGCGACGAGCTGGCGCGGCGGCGGCAGGAGTTGCCGTGGGTTCGCATCGACAAGGAGTATCGATTCGAGACCGACGGGGGAAGCGCGTCGCTGAAAGACCTCTTCCAAGGGCGCTCGCAGCTCCTCGTCTATCATTTCATGTTCGGGCCCGACTACACCGCGGGGTGTCCGTCCTGCTCGATGATCGCGGACGGGTTCGAAGGCTTCGCTGTGCACCTGGCGAACCACGACGTCACGCTGTCGGCGGTGTCGCGGGCGCCGCTCGCGAAGCTGCAAGCGTACAAGCGGCGGATGGGGTGGACGTTTCCTTGGGCGTCCTCGTTCGGCGGCGACTTCAACTTTGACTTCAACATCTCGTTCACCAAGGAGCAACAGCGCGAGGGGGGCATCGAATACAACTACCGGCGCGGCGGCCACGCGATGGACGCGACCACCTTCCCAGAGCCCGTCGTGCAATTCGCGGCCACCTGCGGAACCGATGCGGCCACGTACACGCGCGATCGGCCGGGCATGAGCACGTTCACGCTCGAGGACGGCGTCGTCTATCACACGTATTCCACCTATGCACGTGGACTGGACGGCCTGTGGGGTGCGTACCAGTGGCTCGACCGCGCCCCCAAGGGGCGCAATGAGGCGGGTGTCTGGTGGCGTCGCCATGACGAGTACGCAAAAGGCTGAGCCAAGTCATGGTCTCGTTTGCGCAACCCCGGAAGGCATGGGCCTGCGCGTGATGGCTGTCGTGACGACAGCCATCACCGTCGAGCGTCTCGCACCGGCCGGTGAGCGCGTCGCGCGAGCGCTCGGTACCCGTCCACCCACCCCTGGCGACGATCGAATTCGCCGATCAGGGTGAGCCAGCGATAATTGGCCGCATTGAGCTGCCCGGCCAGTTCCGTGATCTGCGCTTCCAGTTCTCTCAGCGAACATCCCGACAGCGGCGGTGCGGGACACACTGGCGGCTCGGGAGACCACGAGGGTTTGAGTGGGAGGTTTTCCGCGGACGAGGGGCTTTTCATCGGCGTCTCCAGGTAACTGGTTTTATATCCAGTAGTGTACCGAAAATCCCTGGAAAATTAACCACTTAGCTTGCATAGAAGCGTTGTCTTTTTGTGCCGTGATCGTGCAGTTTGTGACGTCATCCGAGCCCGCGATGCCGTGCGCGCCCTGCCGCTCAGCGCCGACTCGCGCCACAACAATCGCGGCCGGGAAAAAAGCGATAACCTTGAAGGGACGTGGGTGCGCGCGTTCGAACGAGACCCAGCGAGCCGTGATTTCAGGCTCTCAAATGTATCGGTCGGGCGGCGTCAGTAGCCGGTCAGCCGGCAAGGGCTGCGCAAACAATGAACCCTGGCCGCGCGCGCACCCCATTCTTTGCAGCATGACGAGTATCCGCGAGTCATCGACTCCCTCGGCCACACTGACCAATCCCAACTTCCCGATTCCGTGAATTGCCGCCTGGGCCACGGCCAGTGCCAGAGGGTCGCGTCCGATGTTGGAGATCAAAGACCTGTCGAGCTTGATGCTTCCGAATCCATAACCGCGCAGCGATGCGAGCGAACAGGTACCCGTTCCGAAGTCACTCAGAGCCACAGGCACGCCCATCTCCCGCAGTCCCGCAGTGAACTCCAGCGCTCCCGTGCGATCTTCCATCAAGTCGCCCTCGGCTATATGGACCTCAAGAGCGGCTGCGGGCATGCGCGCGCCCGTGAGCGCCGCGCGTACGCTGCCGAGCAGCGCACTCCCCGACGCGATTTGGGCTCGACCGGCGTTCACGCTGATGCGCGCCGGTGCCGTCGCGGCGTCCAGCTGCCGCCAGCGCGACCATTGCATGCACGATTCGCGCAACACCCATTCGTTGATCTGCGTGCTCAATCCCGCCACATCGGCGATGGGCATGAACTCGTCCGCGGACAGGGAGCCTAGTTCGGGATTGTTCCAATGCAGCACGGGCTGGACCGACATCAGACGGCCGCTGTCGATGTCGACGACGGGCTGGTAGAGCAGCGACAATTCGCGCCGCTGCACGGCATGGCGCAACTCGACTTCGATGCGAAAGCAGCGGAAAAGGCGATCGTCCATGGATTGATCGAACAGCATCGTCGACCCGCAGGCCGCCTGCTTGGCCTCGTTGAGCGCAATCGATCCTTTGCGCAGCAGCTCGTGTGCGTCATCCTTCGGGTCGCTCATCGCGATGCCGATGGCGATGTTCATCTGCACGTCGTGATCGTGGACCGTGTAGGGCTTCGCGAGTACCGACCGCAGCCGATCGCCGATGACGCGGGCCTCGCCCTCGCTTGCAATGCCGCAGGCAACGTAGACGAATTGATGGTCGCCGAATCGCGCCGCGAATGAACCGGCGGTTTGGGCATCGCGCAATCTTTGACCCAGAACGATCAGCAATTCGTCGCCGGCCTCGTGGCCCAGTGCGTCGTTGATCAATTTGAATCGGTCCATCTCCAAGAACAGCAGCGCAAAGCCGAGTTCGGCGTCAGTGCAGCTCCGTTCCACGAGAGCCTCGAGCCGCTGCGTCAGGACATTGCGGTTGGGCAGGTCGGTGAGCGGGTCTTCTTCCGAGGCCTGTCGAAGCATGGCCTGCGCCAGTCTCGCCGCGATCTCGGTCCGCCTGATATGCGTGATGTTCCGGTGGCTCACCACGACTTGAGAAGTCGATCCGAAGAGCCGGGTCACCGTCATGCGGAACCAGCGCTGCTCGTGGGCCGTGTGGCAGGGATACTCCAGATGAAACTCCGCCCGCCGGCCGTCCATCACGGCGCGAATGCCTTCGGCCGCGAGCGCGCCTTCCGCGCCGTTCGGCGTTGCGGCCGCCTGGTCGCAGATGCTGAGATAGTTGACGCCGATGGGCGAGGTTGCCTCGCTCCCGCCGCCGTTGATCCACGCGAATTGACGCCACGCCGCATTCACCGCGCCGATGACGCCGTTCTGGTCGAGCACCGCAATCGGTTCGAGCAAGGAGTCCAACACCGACAGTCCCAGCGATTCGATCACGGGTGCACTCCCACGATCAGGGGACTATCGCACTTAACAAAACGCATGCCGCCTCCATGTAGCCCGAGTGTCTCTGCAACCGGGTTATCGACCCCGGAACGACTTGCTTGACCTCTAATCGCGTGAGGGGCATCCCGCAAAATCGCGAACCTGTGGGATGCTGCATCCTTGCGGCCGAGGCGCGGTCGAAGGCATGGTCGCGGCACAGCCAGGCAGAGACGCTCGGCCCAGACTGCCAGCTTCATATGGAGCCGTCCGCGCGGCATCAAGGGGACGTAATGATGGCGGCGGGAGCGGTCCCCGCTGGTGCGGTCGGCGGAGTCAGGAGAGTGAGCGAACCATCCGCCGCGAGGGAGCATTGCGATATGGTCGCCTGCGGACTCACCAGGCCGCGATCTGCGATGTACGCGAAGACGCCGGTAGGATCGATCGCGACGGAGGTCGGACCGGTGCCCGCCGGCAAGCTAAGCGTATTGAGCAGACTGAGCGCGCCCGTCGTCACGTCGATGGTGAAGTGCGACACAGTGGCCGCATTCCGGTTGGCGACATAAGCATTGTGAGCGGCGGAATCGATCGTAACGGACCAAGCTCCGGTTCCCGCCACGACGGCGGGAGCGATCTGCGCCAAAGTGCCGACCGCATCGATGCTGTACTGCGAAACCGTACCGTCTCCGTTATTGGGGACATATACGAATCGACCTGATGGATCGACGATGACCGTGTTGGGATGCGACCCTGCCGCCGCCGTTCCCAAGAGCGTAAGCGAACCGTCCGCCGCCGAGACCGAGTACACCGAAACGTTTCCGCCGATGTAATTCGCCACATACGCAAAGGTACCGGTGGGATTGAGAGCGATGGATGCAGGACCCGCCCCCGCGGCCACGGTCGCTACAAACGTGAGCGCGCCGCCCGCGCCGATGCTGTACCGCGAAATGTCGTTCGTCCCGAAATTCGCCGTGTAGACATACGTGCCCGTCGGATTGACGGTGATGCCGTTCGGACCATCTCCGACAGCCGCGACGGATCCCGTACCGATCCCGGTTAGGGAACCGTCCGCTCCGATGGCGAATTGCGATATTGTCGTCGCAAGGTTCCCGGGCTGACGGAAGTTCGCGACGTACACGTACTTGCTCGATGAGTCCACGGCGAGGGCATAAGGATTGGCTCCAGCCGCAACGGTACCGGTGCCTATCGCCGTCAGAGTGCCGTCCAAACCGACGAGGTATTGCGACACATTGTCACTTAAGAAATTCGCCGCATACGCGAATGGTGCAGCCACCGTCAGAGTCGCCGGGTTGGCGTTGGAGTTGATGGCGCCCAAGGCCGCGTTGATGAGTGTGGTCCCTTGAGCCAGGCCGGTTGCCAGCCCATTCGAACCTGCGGCGTTGCTGATGGTGGCCGTGGCGGTGGTGCCGGAATTCCAGGTTACCGACGTGGTGATGTCTTGCGTCGTCAGGTCGGAGTAGTGGCCGGTGGCGGTGTATTGTTGAGCAGCGTTGATGCGAATGGTGGCGGTCGCGGGCGTCACGTCGATGCTCACCAGAGTTGGCGGCGCGGTGACTTTCAAATTCGTGGAGCCGACGACGCCGCCCAGCGTCGCCGTGATCTGCGTGGTGCCAGGGGCGACCCCAGTCGCGAGGCCGCCGCTGCCGAGAGCGGTGGTGATCGACGCCACGGCTGGATTGACGGCATGCCAGGTGACGAGTGCGGTCAAGTTTTTCGTGGAGTTGTCGGAATAGACGCCAGTGGCGGTGAACTGCTGTGTGGTGCCCTTGGCGATGCTGGGGACCGCCGGCGTCACGCCGATGGATACCAGAGTGACCGAGGTCACGTTGAGGGTGGCCGATCCCGATAGGGTGCCGGAAGCCGCAGTGATGGTGGTCGAGCCCGCGCTGATGGCCGTTGCGATGCCGTTGCTGCCGGCAGTATTGTTGATCGATGCCACCGTGACCGCGGCCGAACTCCACGTGACCGAGGCCGTAATATCCTGTTGCGAGCCGTCGCTGTAGCTGCCGGTTGCGATGTACTGACGGGTGGACCCGATATGCAGCGCGAGATTGACCGGTGCCACGGAAATCGACGTGAGCGTGGGCGCCGGCGGCCCGACGATCGCGATGGAATTGCTGGAAAAGCCGCACCCTGAGATCAGCCCGGCGAAACAGAGCAACAACGCTGCCTTCATTGCTGCGCGTCCCTGCACCAGGCTCCGAAAATGTGATGCTGCGTGCACGATGCCGGCAGAATAGCCCATCATTCGCGAGCCGGTCCGAGACGCGGAGCGCAGTAGGCTGGACGTTTAGTTAAGTGAGAGTGCCGGCGATTGCACGCGCGAGGTCGAACGGACAAGGGCGCGCCGATAGAGGCGCGCCGCGATGCGCGCTAGATCGGCTTCCAAAACGTGATGATGGCGCCACCCGTAAGAACGAAGGCCCCGCCCACCAGGATCGGGAGATTCGGGAGCGTGCGGAAGGCGAGGAAGTTGATCACCTGCCAGACCACGAACAAAGTCGCGATGTAAAGACCGACCACCCGGCCGAACTCCAGCGGCGCCAGATTCAGAAACAGGCCGTATCCGAACAGCAGCAGCGCCGCCCCGAGGAAGAGAAACACCCGCAGCGTGCCGGCATAGTTGTTGTAAAGACCCATGCGCAGGACCGCGTCGCCGCTCACCTCGAGCGTCGTCGCGATCACCAGCAACAGCAGCGGGGGGGCGATTTGAATGAGTCGTAGCATGCGCGAAGCATAGCGTGCCGGGGCTGCCGGGTCAGGGAAATTGCAGTTCGGCCTCGCCGGTGACGGCGACAAAGCTGGCGTTGCCGTCTCGGATCACCCACGAATCCGGAGCCCAGTGCGGCCGCGGCACGCTCATCGGCACTTCGGTTACCGCTGGCGCCGGACAGGAGCCGCCGAATGAGTTCGTTTACCGTGTCGGTGTCGGTGCCGGCGTCGGGGTTCGCGTGTTCAGCGGCGCGCAGGCCGGCGCTGACCCGCTTCTCTTCCACGATGACCGTGACCACACTGGGTGCGACGCGCCGCACCAGCGCGGCATAACCGGTCTGCACGGCGCCATTGGCCGCGCAGATCGGCGCGCGCAGCAGCGATACGAGGAGCATCGACCACAGCAAGCCGTGCAGTACTCCCCCAGCCCAGGCAGAGCGGCCGCACACCGGCCGGATGTTGCGCGAGCTGCTTGGGGCCATTTCGCTGACCTTCATGAGGTTCCGTTGTGCGCGGATTATAGGCTCAAGCGACGCCGCGTGTTGGAGCGGCACCGTGTCGGAACCGGTTTGTGAAATATTCGGAGAAGACAGCGGGTCTACTGAGTGACGTCATCACGGGAAGGAACTTCGGTGGGTGCATCAATATCACGGCACTGGATCGCGGGCATGCTTCTTGTCAGCGCATCGCTCGGTTTCACCTCTGCGGCGAATGCGCAGCCGCGTCCCGCAGTGGTCGAGCTGTTCACTTCCGAGGGCTGCAGTTCGTGCCCGCCGGCGGAAGCGTTTCTTGGAGAGCTGGCGCAGCGGCGCGACGTACTCGCGCTGGCTTTCCACGTCGACTACTGGGACGATCTCGGATGGCGTGACCGGTTTGGGCTGGCCGAAGCCGTGCAGCGGCAGCGGGTTTATACAAAGACCCTGCGCCGCTCGTCGGCCTACACGCCCCAGGTGGTCATCGACGGGCAGGCAGACTACGTCGGCAGCGACCGCGCGTCCATCGGCAAGAGTTTGGCGGCGAATCGCGATGGCGTCGCAATCTCCCTCTCGGTACGCGACGGCCAGGTCCTGATCGACCTGGGCGCGCAGGCGAACGTGACGGCGAGCGATATCGTGCTCGTGGGTTATCAGCGTCAGGCAGTCTCGGCCATCGGCCGCGGAGAGAATGCAGGGCGAACGCTCACCGAGTTCAATATCGTGCGCGTCATCCGTACCCTCGGGCAGTGGGATGGCAAGGCGCAGCAATTCCAAGCTCGCGTGGATTCATTCCCGGCGGATGCCACCGATGTTGCCGCCCTCGTGCAGCCCGCGGGCCAGGGGCACATCATCGGAGCGGCGGTCCGAACGCTGCGCTAGTCTTAGGGTGCCGGTGATCCGAGCGTCGATGCGCCGGTCGTGGATGCGCCGCTGGTGGATGCGCCTGACGCCGATGCGCCGGTCGTGGATGCGCCTGACGCAGGTGCGCCTGACGCCGATGCGCCTGACGCAGGTGCGCCGGGCGCAGGTGCTCCTGGCTCAGGTTCGCCGGACGCAGTTGCGCCGACGGGCGGCTGATCGGCTGCCGGCACCTCGGGCGCCGGTGCAGGAGCAGGCGCTTCCTGCGACAGATCGGCTTCCAGCCCGACGGTGGCGATGACGCCGTTCGCCTTCTGCAGCACCTCGCGTGCGTAGTCCCAGTGAATGGCCACCGTGTTGTCGCCCACCGCCTTTTTCAACAGATCCGCGAATTGATCGAGGTCGGGCTCGAAACTTTGCCCCTCGGCGTCGACGGGCGGATGGGCTTCAAGCAGCAATTCGCCCTCGACCCAGGCCACCTTCAATGGTTCGTTGATGAGGCGTACCGGCGTGCCGACCGGAACCAGCGGAAACAAAGCCTCCACATCATCGGGATACATGCGGATGCAGCCATGCGTGACGGCGAGCCCGACTGCGATGGGGTTGTTGGTTCCGTGGATCAGATACGTCCCATTGCCGGCGGCGAGCCGCATGGCGAACAAACCCAGGGGATTGTCGGGGCCCGACGGCACCTTGGGCGGCAGCGGATCGCCCGCCGCTTCGTGTTCCTTGCGGACCGACTCGGGCGGGAACCACACGGGGTTCTTGACCTTCTGAATGACGCGGGTGAGTCCCAGCGGCGTTCGCCAGTCCATTTTTCCAATGCTCACGGGATACGTGATGACTTGCGGCATCTCGCCGCGCTTCGGCTTCGGGTAGTAGTAGAGGCGATGCTCGGGGAGATTGACGACGATCCCCTCGCGCGGTCCGGGCGGCAGAATGTGGGTGTTGGGTACGACCAGCGTTTTACCCGCACCGGGTATCCAGGGGTCCACACCGGGATTGACGCGAATGAGCTCTTCGGATCCCAGGCTGAACTTGCGGGCAAGATCGTACAGCGTGTCCTCGTAGACGGTCACCACGGATTGATCCTCGCCGACCACCGGGTTGTCATTCTTGGGGAGGGGATACACGGTGGCGTGCGCGACTCCGGCGCATCCGAACCAGAGCGGGATGAGAAGGGCCGATGCGGCAGAGCAGCGCGGAGTCGCGCGATGCGCAGCCTCAGTCGTCGATGTCAGGGTGGTGCTGAGTAAATTTGTCACCAGCTTAGACTACCATGTGGAGGTCGATCGCTGTGCTTTGACCGCAGAGTAGACGACGACCGCCGGTGGCGTTCGGAGCGCTCTCGGTGCATCATTCCGCCCCCAAGTCTTAAACCCCTAGAGCGCTCCATTGTCCTTGCTAAAACGCATTCGAGGTCATTTTTCGAATGATCTCTCCATCGATCTTGGCACCGCCAACACGCTGATCTACGTCAAGTCGAAGGGCATCGTACTCAACGAGCCGTCGGTGGTGTCGGTGATGGATGAGCCCGGGCGGGGCGGCAAGGTGGTCGTCGCGGTGGGTTCGGAGGCGAAGAAGATGCTGGGCCGAACGCCCGGTCACCTCACCGCCGTGCGGCCGATGAAGGATGGCGTCATCGCCGATTTCACGTACACGGAAAAAATGCTGCAGTACTTCATCAACAAGGTGCATGGTGATCGCTGGCTTCGGCCGAGCCCCCGCGTGCTGGTGTGCGTGCCGTTCGGTTCGACCCAGGTCGAGAGGCGCGCCATCAAGGAATCCGCCGAGGGCGCAGGAGCGCGCCGCGTCGACATCGTGCCCGAGCCGATGGCGGCCGCGGTCGGCGCCGGACTGCCGGTGCACGAAGCGCGCGGCTCCATGGTGCTGGACATCGGCGGCGGCACCTCGGAAGTCGCGGTGGTCTCATTGAACGGCATCGTCTATGCGGCAAGCGTCCGCATGGGCGGCGATAAGTTCGACGACGCCATCGTGCAGTACGTGCGCCGCAACTACGGCATCTTGATCGGCGAGACGACCGCCGAGCGCATCAAGATCGAAATCGGTTCGGCCTATCCTGGCGATCAGGTGCGCGAAATCTCCGTCAGAGGCCGAAACCTGTCGGAAGGCGTGCCGCGCGGCTTTACTCTGAATTCGAATGAGATCCTGGAGGCGCTCGAGGAGCCCTTGCAGGGCATCGTCAGTGCGGTGCGGCATGCGCTGGAGCAGACGCCTCCGGATCTCGGCAGCGACGTCGCCGAGCGCGGCATCGTGATCACCGGCGGCGGCGCGCTGCTGCGTGGAATCGACAAGTTGATCATGGAGGAGACCGGTTTGCCGGTGGTCATCGCCGACGATCCGCTGACTTGCGTGGCGCGCGGCGGCGGACGAATTCTCGAACTCACCGATGAGTATGGCGTGGGGGCGTTCGGTCTGCAGTAGCCCGTCGTCATCCCGTGGTCATCATCGAGGCGGAACGACGGCAGCGAGATTGGCACGCGACACCCAGCCGGTTCGCCCGGTTCGTGTTCGGACCAGCACGAAGTCGTCGTGTTCCGCCGTGATTCTCACGGTTTCGGCCTCTGGTAGCACGAACAGCGGATCTCCCATGGGAGCCGGCGAGGCGCGTGCGGGCGTGGCGGCCGTGAGAATTACTGCTTCGTGCAATTTGGGCCAGAGCACCATGCCGTTGCCGACGGTGAAAGCGACCAGCGCGGCGCCGACGACAATGGCGGCGCGACGCGTTCGGCGACGGCGCGGTGCGAGGAACCCCGCCAGCAGGCCGGCGCCCATCATCACGACGCCGGCGGCACCGAGCCATGCAACGACTGCGGGGCGCGCGATCGTGACCAGTGGATCGAACCACCGCCGCGGTTCGGCCGGCACATGCGAGGATGCGCGAACGAACCGCAAGTTGGCATCGACGTCGGAATCATCGGGAGCGAGCAGCCGGGCGCGTTCATAATTGAGAACGGCCAGACCCGGCTTGCCCGCGCGTGCATACGCGTTGGCCGAATTGTAGAGCGCAGACGCGGAATAGCCCCTCTCCTCGGCCGCTGCCGCTTGGGTGCGGCAGACCAGGCAGAGCAAGCCGACAATCAGCCACGCAATCGGCGCGCGACTCTTCATGACGATTTCCCGTTGGAGTGCGCGTCGCGCTGCAGGGTGCGCTGGAAGGCGCCGCGCAGGAGATCCGTCCACCGCGCAAACTCTTCACGCGTTGGTTGAAGGCCAGCGTAATTGACCTCGTCGGCCAGCGCGAGGAAGCGGCGAATATCGTCGCTGTCGCCGCCGCGATCTGCTTCGAGTCGCCCGGCCTCGAGTTCGCTGCGTGGTCCTGTTTCGAGCGCGGTGCGCGCGAGAGTAAAAAATGACGCGGCGTCGCCGGCGCGAGCCGCAGTCTCCATGTCGTCGAGGATGCGATTGATGTCTCTCGCTGCGCTGCGCGCCGTGCTCCGGTCGGAGGCGCGCCGGCGTAGTCCCAACCAACCGCCGGCGAAGGTCAGCGCCAACAACGAGGGAATCGCCAGGAAGCGTGGCTGCAAGTACGGCGGAACCAGGGTGCTGGTCCCGGTTTCAATTGCGACGTGATCAGGCTGCAGTCCGGGATTCGACGATGCCGTCGCGGAGCCGCCGCCGGGCGAGGGGGTGCCCGCCGGTAACGGCGGCGCATTCGCATTCAGGGAGCTGTCGGCCAGCGACGGCGATATGGTGACGTTGAGCGGCGCGCTGTGGGCCGTTTCATAGCGATGTGTGCTGGGATCGAAATAGCTGAATGCCAGTCCCGGCAGGGTGTGAGGGCCGGGCTTGGACGCTATCAGCGGTTGCTCAAAGATCTTCTCTCCCTTGAGTCCCAGAGCATCGGTTGCCTTGAACGACGATTTCGGCGGGTACGTCTTCCATTGATCGAGGTGCTCCAACATCGCGCTGTCGACGCGATCGAAGTTTCCGGTCCCCGTGACGTGCATGCGCAGCGTAAGTGGGTCGCCCGCCGCAGCCGTGTTGGATGAGATGTCGCCGCCGATCTTGAACGATCCGACGGCGCCGCTGAAGTAGGGTGGTCTGCCTTCCGCCGGCAGTTCCAACACCGTCAATTCGGAGGGCATGCTCGTGGCCGTGATGTCCTTCGTGATGCTCGCACCGAAGATATTCTGCATGAACGGGTCACCCAGCATGTCCTCGATCATCGAGTCGCGCTGCGGGCGTGTGCGGATCCGCACGGTGAGCGGCGCCTCTACCGTCAACGAGAACTTGCCGGGCTTGACCGCTGCGACGACGCTGTGCCACATCAGCACCATGTAAGGCTTGCCGTCGACGGCCCTGGGTGTCTGTTCGGGCTGATGCGAGAGATTGTTCAGGGTGAAGTCGCTGCCGACGAGGGTGGGCAGGGCATTGGGCCTGGCGAAACCATCGCGCAGGCCCACTTCGATGTCCACCGGGACGCTTTCACCCACGTAGATATCCCGCTTGGGCAGAATCAGCCGTACGAACGCGGCGCCGTCCGCCGCCATGCGAATGCCGTTGGCGCCCGAACTCGCGCCGGGCGTGCCGGATCCAGGGGACTTGCCGGGCAGCACCGGACTGCCCGGGGGAGTTACGCGAAGCACCAGCGGCTGAGAATTCGGCGCGACGCCTGGGATGGCGAAAATGCCGGCCGTCTGTGGAGTGACGCTCACGATCATCGATGTCGATGCGAGTGCCGCGCCGTTGATGATTTGAATGCGCTGCGATTGACCGACGATGTGAAGTTCCAACCCGGCGACTTGTGGCAGCTTTGGGAAGTCCGTGCCCTTGCCTGACGTGGTGATGGTGAGCTGCGCCGACTCGCCCAGTGCAATCTGTGATGGTTCGAGAGTCGCGTCCACCGTCGGCGTGATCGCCATCGCGGGCGCCATCATGAAAAATGCGGTGATGCTCGCGAGCAGTCCGACTCGCTTGATGAAGGTCGTGCTCATTACCAATTCTTCAACGGTTCATCCGGCGGCGTTTCGGCGGCGCCGCGGCGCGCCAGCGGGGTGCCCGGTGGCCGCCGCTCATCGCTCTTGACCGAGTCGAGCAACTCGCGCGCTTCTTCGCGGCTCATTTGACCGGGCGGGTGCTCCGTGTCGGCGGCGCGCGCCTCGTCGCTCGCCTGGCTGTCCGGGTTGCCGCCGGACGGCGTATTGGGCGGCGAATTCGCGGCAGGTTGCCCTTGACCGGGTGGTTGCCCCTGTTGCGGTGGCTGATCCTGCGGCGGAGGTTGCCCCTGGCCGGGTGGCTGTCCTTGAGCTGGTGGTGGTTGACCTTGCGATGGTGGCTGGCCTTGGGGGGGCTGCCCCTGCGAAGGCTGCTGGCCTTGTGGTGGCGGTTGGCCCTGAGGCGGTTGACCCTGAGGCGGTTGACCTGGCGGCGGCTGACCCTGGCCTTTTCCCTGACCGGAATTCGGCGGTGGGTTCTGGCCCTGCTTTTGCTGCGGGTTCTGATTCTGACCTTGGTTCTGATTCTGATTCTGATTCTGGTTTTGATTTTGCTGCTGCTTGAGCGCATCGATCTTGCGTTTCACCAGATCGCGGTTGTACTTGCTGTCGGCGTCGTCCGCCCGCAGCTGGAGTGCGGTCTCGTAGGCCTTTACGGCGTCGCTCCATTTCTGCAGTGTCTCTTGCGGCGAGGATTGCTCGGTCTTCTGCCCGGTGCGGTACAGTGAATTGCCGAGATTGTAGTAAGCGTCCTGTTGGTCGGCGAGGCGCTTCTTATCGCTTGACGGGGCCTGGTTGATGGCCTGTTGGAACGCCTGCGCGGCCTGCGGAAACTGCCCGGCGCGGTACGCCGCGGTGCCGGAATTGTAAACGGCATCGGCGCTCGGCGCGGCGGCCTTGGCCCGATGCGTGGGCGAGATCACCAGCATGGGTACTATCATGAGCGGCACCAGGCACGAAGCGGCGGCGACGCCGCGGGCTGCGCGGCGCACCGCGCGTGCTCGAGCGCGTGCACCGCGCCGCGTGCCGACCAACAGACTGCAGAGCAGTGCGGCAAGCGATGCCGCCAGGGGCCACTGGTAGCGTTCGATGTAGACCTTTTGCTGGCGCGATGCGAGATCGTGTTTGGCAAGCGTCCCGAGCACGGTCTTGGAAATGGTCTCGAGACCTTCGCCCTGGGCTCCCAGAGGAACATAGAATCCGCCGGTGGCGGCAGCGACGGCCTTCAGGGCGCTCTCGTCGAGCCGCGACTTCACGTAGCCGCCGGTCTCGTCCTTGACGAATCCGCCGCCTTGTTCCGGCGGAACCGGTATGAGTTCGCCGCCCGCCGTGCCCACGCCGACCGCGAATATCTTGAGATCGTCCTGGCGCTTGGCGGCCTCCGCCGCCGCCAATGCGCTGCCCTCGAGGTCCTCTCCATCGGTGACGAGAATCAAGATCTTGTCGCTGCCGGGCCGCCGGCGCAGTGCGGTCTGGGCCTCGCGAACGGCGCTTGCGATGTTGGTGCCGCCGCGCGGGATGGTGTTGGTGTCGATGGCGCCGAGCGATTCGTGAAACGCGGAATAGTCGAGGGTGATGGGGCACACCAGAAAAGCGCTGCCGGCAAATGCCACGATGCCGACCGCATCGCCTCCCAAGCGCGCGGTGAAGTCGTCGATCGCCAATTTTGCGCGCGCCAGCCGATTGGGCTTCACGTCGGGCGTCAGCATGCTGCGCGAAGTGTCGATGGCGAACACGATCTCGTTGCCGCGGCGGCTGACCTCGACCCAGCGGAAGCCGACGAGGGGTCCGGCCAGTGCCGCGAACAGCAACGCGACGGCCGCGAGATAAAGGCCGCGCTGCACGCGGCGTCGCGCCGCCGAGATCGACTGGGTGAGCTCGACTCGCAGGTGCGCCGACACGAATTTCTCGAGTGCGGCGCGCTGCCTGGCATCCGCGATGCGCCACACCACGATGAGCAGCACGCACGCGGCGAATCCGCCCGTCAGCCACCATGGATGAGCGAAGGTCACGGCAACCTCCGGTAGCGGGTTTGCTGCAGGAGGAAACCCGTCCCTAGAATGGTGAGCGCCGGTATCAGCGCCCAGGGATACAGTTCGTCGTAGTGCTCGAACTTCTGCACCGTTTGCGCCGAGGTCTCGAGACGATTGATCTGCTCGTAAATCTTCTTCAGTGAATCGGTGTCGGTGGCCCGGTAGAACTTGCCGCCGGTCTGGCCGGCCACCGTCTGCAGCGTCTTCTCGTCGACATCGACCTGGGCCATGACGAGACGCATGTTGCCGGCCTCATCCCTGACCGGGACGGGCGCCTTGCCGCGTACGCCGACGCCGATGGTGTAAACCTTCACGCCCAAAGCCCTGGCGGCCTCCGCGGCGGCGAGCGGTGAGATCTTACCGGTGTTGTTCATGCCGTCCGTGAGCAGAATGACCACCTTCGATTTCGCCGGCGTCGTGCGCAGCCGGTTGACCGCCGCGGCGATGGCGGAGCCGATGGCGGTGCCGTCGTCGACGCCGCCGATGGTGACCCGCTCGAGATTCTGCTGCAGCCAGTCGTGATCGAGGGTGATCGGACTGACCAGGTAGGGGGAACCGGCGAAGGCGACCAGCCCGATGCGATCGTTGGGACGCTCGTCGATGAATTTCCCCACCACCGATTTGACCACCTCGATGCGGTTGACGCGCTGGTCGTCGACCAGGAAATCCAGCGCCTGCATCGAACCGGAGACGTCGAGCACCAGTACGATGTCGATGCCATTAGCGGTCACTTCGGTGCGGCTGTGGCCGCGTTGCGGGCGCGCGAGGCCGACTATCATGAGCACGGCGGCGAACACGGCCAGCAGCCACACCCAGTTGCCGATCCGGCTGCGGCTGCGGCGGGCCACTGCGCGCGCGAGGCCCACGTCGGAATATTGAATGGCGGCAATGGGACCGCGCCGTCCGCGCCAGAGCATCACCAGCGGCAGCAGTGTCAGGGCCCAGAACCACTCCGGCTGCACGAATCGCGTCATGCGTGCGCCGTCTCGGAAGCCGGCGCCGAGCCGCCGGCCGCCGACTCGTCGGGCTTCGCCGTTTCGAGCACGAAGGCCCGGGCGCTGTGATGCAGCGACTCGATGTTCCTGAGGGTGAGCGATATTCCCGCGAACTTGACGAGATCGCATTGCTGCAGGAACTCCGACAGCAATGCACGGTGGCGGGCCAGCGGTGCGTGCGACGACTCGAGCAGATCGCGGAGAAATTCCTCGGTGGTCCGGTGGGTGGCGGTGACGCCGAACCGCTCCTCGATGTAGCGCCGCACGATATCGGAGACCGCGATCGAGAACTCTCGGGCATCGGCGGGCTGCATCAGCGCGCGCGCCTGCTCGAGGCGCTGCAAGGCGATCTCGAACGGCAGGAGGGCGCGCGGCAGCCGCCGGCGGCGCAGCCAGCGCCAAAGGACCAAGGCACCCAAGCCGAGCAGGACGATGCCCACGATGGTCGCCGGCAGAAGCCAGGGCGGGAATATGAATTTGGGTCCGCGGATGTCGCGAATGTCCTCCACGGCGTCGGCCCCGGCCGCTGCGGCGATTGCGCCGGACAGCGCGATCGGCAAGGCAATCGACAAGGCAATCGACAAGGCAATTGACAAGGCAAACGACAATGCAGCCGACGGCGCCGGTAACGGCGCCGCGGCCAGAGCGGCCGACCAGGCGGCACGCCGTCTCCGCAGGCGCCCGCTCATAGCCGCCGGCGCTCGCGCGTCTTGAAAAATCTCTGCAGCGCGGGAATGTACGGAGCGTCGGTCTGAAGCTGCAGGGTATCGACGCCTTCGGCACGGAAGTCGCTCACCAGCCGCCGGTTGCGCTTCGCGGATTCTTCCTTGAACAGCCGGCGGACGGCCGCGCTTCCCGTATCCAGTTGGATGACTTCGCCGGTCTCGGCGTCCTCCAACGCGAGGACGCCGAGATTCGGCAATTCCTTCTCGCGCGGATCCTCGATGTGAACGGCCACCAGATCGTGGCGGCGGTTGGTCTGGCGCATGGCGCGGCGCAATGCCTCGCGCGCCGCGGCGGGGTCCCCGGGCGATTCGAAATCTGAAATGAGGAACACGATCGCGCGGCGGTGCAGGACGTGATTCACGACGTCGAGCGCCTTGACGAGGTCGGTGCCGATACCCACCGGCGTGCGATAGAGAATGTCCCGCACCACGCGCAGCACGTGGCGGCGCCCTTTCTTCGGCGGCAGATAGCGCTCGACCCGGTCCGTGACGAGCAGCAGTCCCACCTTGTCGCTGTTGCGGATGGCGGAGAAGGCGAGAACGCTGGCCAGTTCCGCGGCGAGATCGCGCTTGCTCAACGCGGCCGAGCCGAAATTTCCCGACGCGCTGATGTCGACCAGCAAGAGAATGGTCAATTCGCGTTCTTCGGTGAACTTCTTGACGAAGGGCCGCCCGGCCCGCGCCGTGACGTTCCAATCGATGGTGCGCACTTCGTCGCCGGGGCTGTATTCGCGCACCTCATCGAAGTCCATGCCGCGGCCCTTGAACACCGAATGGTAGGACCCGGCCAGGCTGTCGTTGACCATGCGGCGGGTGCGGATCTCCAGCTGCCGCATGCCGCTCATGATGGCCTTGCTGGATTTCGTGGTGTCGGCCGGCATCGAGGGAACCTTAGGGCACGGGCAGCGCGTTGAGAATCTTCTTCACGACGTCCTCGGACGTGATGTTCTCGGCCTCGGCTTCGTAGGTGACGGATACGCGATGCCGCAGCACGTCGAGCGCGACGGTCTTGACGTCCTGCGGGATGACGAAGTGGCGGCCGTTGAGGAACGCCATGGCTCGGGCGGCGAGCGTGAGCGCGATGGTCGCGCGCGGCGAGGCGCCGGTCTGCACGTAGCCGTTCAAATTGAACGACGCCGCGGTGGGCGGACGCGTCGCGACCACCAGATCGACGATGTAGTCGCGGATCTTGTCGTCCACGTAGAGCATGTTGACGACGTGCCGGGCCGCCACGATCTGTTCGGCGGACACCACGGGCCGTGGGACGGCCATCGGCTCGGTGGTCGCCATGGCGTCCAAGATCGCGCGCTCCTCGGCGCGGTTCGGATAGTCGACGATGACTTTCATCATGAACCGGTCGATCTGCGCTTCGGGCAGTGGATAGGTGCCTTCCTGCTCCAGGGGATTTTGCGTTGCCAGAACCAGGAAGGGATTGGGCAGTTCGTAGGTTTCATCGCCGAGGGTCACCTGGCGCTCCTGCATCGCCTCGAGCAGGGCGCTTTGCACCTTGGCCGGCGCGCGGTTGATTTCGTCGGCGAGGATGAGATTGCTGAAGATCGGACCATGCTTGGTGCGAAACACGCCATCTTGGGGGCTGTAGATCATCGTGCCGACGATGTCGGCCGGCAGCATGTCGGGGGTGAACTGCAGACGCTTGAATCGCACCGCAACGCATCCCGCCAAAGTCTTGAGCGCCAAGGTCTTGGCCAGGCCCGGAACGCCTTCCAGAAGGACGTGGCCGTTGGTGAGGAGGGCGATGAGCAGGCTGTCGATCAAGTGCCTCTGGCCCACGATTACCCGGCCGATTTCCTGCTGCAGGGGCCGCACCCACGCAGAGCTTTCCACGACGGTTTCGCGTGCGACACGCATTCCGGGGTGCAGTTCGAGCGGCGGGGGCCGCGCCGCTCTAGGCTCGGCGGCCCCGGGGTCCGGCTGATACCTCGAGTCGAGGCTCGGCTCGCCGAGGGGCGCGATTCGTTGATTCATCAAGACTCTTCCTTTTTGACAATACTCCGCACGCCGTCGATATTAACAACGGGCGTATCGACAATGTGGTTGTTGGCCCGTTTGAATGGACCGGCGAGCGCTTTGATCCCGATCGGTGCGTTCGGTTCCCTGGGTGACAGGCTCCTGGATCGCAATTCCGCGACCGCCTTCACTTTTTTCTTGGCCGGCTCGGCAGATCCTGTCGGAAGGGTCCGGCCTATGTTAAGGAGCTTGTTTTGGCTACTCCGCGAGTGTCGATGGCGATGGGGCTGCTGGCGTCGGTGGCTGCGTTCGTGCCGGCCTGGGCCGGCGATTCGGTGGCTGCGCCCGGGATCGATCCGGTGTCGCCCGCAACCTTCTTTCCGGGCGGCATGTTGGGCGTACAGCTCGGCAGTCCCTGGGAGACCACCAAGCTAAGCCCCGCCTTGAGCGGCCTCAAGTGCCAACCCAGCGGGGATACCGCCGAAGTGTTCGACGAAATTTGCTTCTTCCAGACCTCGGGCCGGGTCGCCGGCGCTGAAATCCACGATGGCTTCATCGTCAGGAAGGGCGATGCGGTGATTCTGATCGGCACCGGCATCACCATCAAGAACCCGGACGATCCGCTGGCGGAGACGGTCATGCGTGACTTTGCGTCGAACGTGCACGCGAAGTTCCAGCAGACGGGGAGCGATGTGCTGTTCGTGAACCTGCCCGCACGGCATATGTCGGCCCAGGAGCTGCAGGGATTCTCCCGCACGGCTCCCGTGCTGCTGGTCGAGCTCGAGCCGAAGGGGAACGAACTTGCCGTGTTTTACGGTTACCTGGCGCCGGTCAACGCCTTCAGCTCATTGGCGTCGAACTAGAAGGCAAACTGCATGAGGTAACGCTTGCAGGAGCCGCTCCATCGAGCACACGACGCACTTTGGCGGCCAGACTCGAGTGGGTGAAGGGCTTCACGATGAGTTCCACGCCGGGATCGAGCCGGCCTTGATGCACGATGGCGTTGCGCGCATAGCCGGTGGTAAACAGCACTCTCAATCCGGGGCGGCGCTGGCGCGCCTTTTCGGCAAGCTGACGGCCGTTCATGCCGTTGGGAAGCCCCACATCGGTGAAAAGCAGGTCGACGCTCGGGAGCTTCTCGAGCGCCGCCAGCGCGGTAACCCCGTCCGATGCCACCGCCACCTGATACCCGAACTCGCCCAGGACCTCGGCCGTGAAGGCGCGCACGTCCTCGTCGTCCTCGACCACGAGGATCGTCTCCCCGGCCGCGCCGTCGGGGACCAAGGGCACTTCGGCGTCCAGGTGTCCCGGCGCCGCCGCCAGCCGCGGCAGATACAATTTCACGGTGGTGCCCTCACCCGGCTCGCTGTAGATCTTGATGTGTCCTCCCGATTGCTTCACGAAGCCGAATACTTGGGAGAGGCCGAGGCCGGTTCCGTGCCCCTGCTCCTTGGTCGTGAAGAAGGGATCGAACGCTTTCGCGACCACCTCTTTGCTCATGCCGGTTCCCGTATCGCTGACGGCGATCATGGCGTATTGACCAACGGCCACCTCCTCATTGGCCGCGACGTACGATTCATCCAAAAAAGCATTCGCAGTTTCGATGGTGAGTTTGCCGGCATCGGCCATCGCATCGCGCGCGTTGATTGCAAGGTTCAGGATGGCGGTTTCGAGCTGACTGGCGTCCGCGGAGATCGTCCATAGCCCACTCGCGAGGACGTTCTCCAGCGCTACGCTCTCCCCGAGCGTCCCGCGCAGCAACTCCGCCATCTCCCGCACCAGCTTGTTGGCATCCACCGGCTTGGGCTCGAGCGGCTGCTGGCGAGAAAAGGCGAGCAGGCGGTGCGTGACGGTCGCCGCCCGGTCCGCGTTGCGCTCCACCATGTCAAAATACTTGCGGACTTCGGCATCTTCCTGCCGCATTCGCCGCCGCAGGATGGCGGTGGCGTTCTTGATGACGTGCAGCAGATTGTTGAAGTCGTGGGCAATGCCCCCGGTTAGTTGGCCGAGCGCCTGCATTTTCTGTGACTGCGCCAGCATGGCACGCGCCTGCTCCAAGGCCTGCTGCTGCTGCCGAAGTTGGGTGGTATCGCGCGCGATGAGTGCGAAGCCTTGCGGCTGCCCTGACGGGTCACGCAGCGCGCTGATGGCGACGGTCGAGAGGAAGCGGCTGCCGTCCTTGCGCACCTTCCAATATTCAGCCGCATGCGTTCCGTCGCGGGCGGCCGATTCCAGCGCTTTTTGGGGCACACCGGCTTCCTGATCTTCGGGCGTGAAGAGGCAGGAGAAATGCCGTCCGACGATCTCCTGCGTCGTGAAGCCTTTGAGACGCTCGGCCCCGGCATTCCAGTCGGTGATATAGCCACTGGGGTCCACCATGTAGAGCGCGTGGTCCGCCACGCCGTGAACCAGAAGACCAAAACGCTGCTCTCCCGCGCGCCGCGCCGCCTCCATTCGTTGCAAATTCCGGAAGGCCAGGATCGCGAGCACCATTCCCAGCAGCATCGTCAGCGCCGCCACCAAGCCGCTCACCAATGCGAGGTCGGTCGAGCGGCGCTCCTCCTGCGCGGCGCGCCCCAATCGTTCAGTCATCAGTTGGTTTTCTGCGGCAATGGTGGCGCCGATCAGTTCGTTGATGGCCGTCATGGCGTCGAAGCCAACGTCGGTCCGGACGATTTTCTGGGCCGCCTCGAAGCCGCTGCGTTCGCGCACCTCGACTGCGCGCTGCATTTCTGCCAACTTGACGTCGGTTTGTTGCGCGAGATTCGGCATCCGGCGTTGCTGCTCGGGATTATCGGCGGTCAGCTGCTTGAGCTTCTCGAGAAGAACCGGCGCATTGCGAATGCCGCTGCGATAAGGTTCGAGATACGCCAACTCCCCGGTGATGAGAAACCCGCGTTCGCCGCGCTCTGCATCTTGCAGGGCCTGGTCCAGCGCCTGCGCGGTCGCAATGACCTCAAAGGTGTGCACGACCAGATCGCGGTTATGGGTCAGCGCCGGCACATGATAGAGGGCTTGGTACGTTTGCAGCGCAATCAATGCGATAAAGGGCGCAGCGATGACGCCCAATGCCAGCCACAGGCTGGTCGGCGGGGTGCGAACGCTCATGAGACCTCGAATGGCCCGATCGACCGGAATCGGTGAAAAGGCGAGCCATTTACGGCTCATCATCGGACCGGCCAACTGGTGTGTCAATCAGCCCGACCAGCCCGCGCGGCCAGCCCGCGCACGACAGCTACCCCGCGTCGAGCGTGACGTCGGCGTGAATGTCGCTTTCCGCGGAGAACACCTGAGCGGTGAGGGCCTCGGCGAGACGGTCGAATTCGGGTCCGAGGATGCGGTCCTCAACCAGCGGCGGCACGTGGCTGCGCACCAGGCTCAGGAACTCGCGCAGCGCCGGCGGCGCCGGCCGATCCGTGACATACAGCGCCTGGGAAGCCACCACCGCGAGCATGGCGAGGCAGGCATCGAGGCAGCGGCCGGTGCGCTGTTCCTTGGTCCAGGCCAGGAAGGTGGGCGTGGCCACGTCGTCCTGATTGGAGGCGGAATCGCTGCCGGGGATGAAGGTCCGCTGCGCCGCCGATTTGGCCATTTCGATGTAGCCGGCGGCCGCCATCGGCACGTAGCCGATATTGCCGCGGCCGTCGCTCTCGCCGGGCTGACGCCCGATCAACAGCAAGTCCGGCATCTGCGAGACGCGCCCGTTCAAGAGCTTGGCGGCGTGCCGGTCGCAGAGCAGGCACAGATCGGCCCAGATTCCCGACAAATCATCCAGTGCCGGCGTGGCCATGGCGTTGTGATAGCCGCCGGTGCTGATGCAGCGGCCGTACGGGTGTTTCAAGTCGGGCGCCAGGTACACGGGGTTATCGCTGATCGAGGACAGCGAGACGGTGGCGGCGTGGGCCGCTGCGGCCTGCGCACGGTGCGCGTGCCCGAGGATTCGGGGAACGATGCGATAGCTCACCGGCGCCTGATAGCTGCGCCGGCCGTCGATGGTGCTGGAGCCGAGGTAGGCGCGCAGCGCCTGTAGGGCCGCGGCCTCGTCCTTGTCGCCCCACAACGAGTCGAGCGCCGAGTCGTAGTGTTCGAGCGGCGCCTTGAACGCGTCGATGGACAGCGCAAAGGTCTTGAACGCCAGGCGCAGCCGCCGCTGCGCCGCGATGGCCGAGTCGGCGATCAAGGCGGCGGCGCAGGGCGATCCGTTGATCAGCGAGCCGCGCTCCTTTACCTCGAGTTCGAAGGCGGTCGTGAGCTGGGCGAACAGCGGATACAGGGCGAGAATCTCGCCGGCTCCGCCTTGGCCGGCTGCCGCCACCGGCGGCATGGGCGCGCCGTCCAGCATGCTCGCCACCGCCTGTGCGATGCGCGGCGAGGTGGCGGCGTGTCCTTCCAGGAAATTGGTGAGCCGCGCCAGCACGATGCCGCGCACCACGCGATCGGGCAGGTAGTCGCCGAAGGCGATGGCGGCGGGAAACGGTTTGATACGGGCGTGGCGATTGCGCTGTTCCAGCGTGAGGCGTTGGCTGGCCGACTCGCCCATCGAGGTGGTGACGCCGTACACCACCACCGAGGGATCGCGCTCGATCATTTCCAGGAACATGGCGCGGCTGGCGGCGATCCGTTGCATGGCGGTGTCGGAGATGCGTACCGGCTCGCGCTGCCAGGCGACTCGAAAAGTGGCGTCGAGATTGACGTCCCACCGATTGTTGAGAATGACGGTCAAGAATTCACCAAAAGGCGATGGATCAACACATTCCTCGTAACGGGATTGACCTTATTCTATTTCAATTCGTGCGGCATATGCGTCAGTCGACAAAATCTACGACTCGCGCGTACCTATCTCCTGGGAAGGAACGAGACGATGTGCCGCAGCGCAGAGTTCCGCGTCGCCTCCGCGCCGTCCCACGAGTTGCAGCCCGGCCGGCAGCTTCGCATCCGTCTCGAGCGGGATGCTCAGAGCGGGATGACCGGACACATTGAAAGGCCGGACGAACGCCGTCAGGCGCAGCGCGGCCCGGGCGTCGGCCGCCTCGCCCAGCCGCGGCGGCACGATGGGCAGCGTCGGGAGGACGAGGGCGTCGACCGTTTGCAGTGCGGCATCGACTTCGGCACGGAACCGGACCCGGCAGTCTTCGGCGGCCGTGAGGGCCTCGCCGGGGACGCTGCGATTCCCGAGCAGCCGCGTGCGAACGTCATCTCCAAGCCCCGGGGCGTCGACCAGATGGCCGTAGGCGGACCAATTTTCCGCCCCGATGATGGTGAGTCCGGCGGCATAGGCGTCCTCGAACGACGGCAGATCGATGGCTACCGATGCGATGGCCGCCCGGGCCAGCGCCGAGCGAATCGCCGCGACAATGCTCCCATCGGCGGTCACGTTCACGATCCCCAAGCGCAGGTTGGCAGGGGGAGGGGAGGACGCGAACGTGGCATCCATCAGCGCCATCGCGCGCTCGAGCATGGGGAGGCTGCCGGCAAACGGACCGACGCAATCCAGGCTGGAAACCGCCGGATGCACGCCCACGCGGCTGATCCGGCCGTACGAGGTCTTCAGGCCGTACACGCCGCAGCAGGCGGCGGGAATGCGGATCGAACCTCCGGTATCGGTGCCGATCGCGAAGTCGACGGGGGGATTGCCACGGGTCCCGGCCGCGACCGCCGCCGCCGAACCGCTCGATGAGCCGCCGGGAATGCGGTCGGGGTAGCGGGGATTTCTCGGGGTGCCGCTCCAGCGATTGATGCCGGTTACCCCGTAAGCGAGCTCGTGCATGTTGGTTTTGCCGACGATCCGGCATCCGCCATCGAGCAGAGCCTGCACCACGGCCGCGTGCTGCCGGGCACCCCCCGCGTCGGCGAACACGGCGCTGCCGACCCTTGTGGGGTAGCCCGCGATTTCGATCGAGTCTTTGACGGCGACGCGCAGACCGTCGCCGCCGAGCTCGAAGAGCTGGACAAAAATCGCATCTTTCGCCGGCCCGGTATCGGTCGTCACGATGGCACACTCCTCAAGCGCTCGGCGAAGTAGTCGACCAAGGCGCCCACCTTGGCAGGAATAAAGCGGAATCCGGGATAGATGGCGAAGATGCCCTGTTCGCGCGTGGCCCAGGCGGGGAGCACCGGCTGCAGCTGGCCGGACGCGAAATCAGCGGTGAGCACGAAGGCCGGCAGCAACGCCACGCCGACGCCGCGGCGGCAGGCGTCATGCAAGGCCGGCGCGTGATTCGAACGGAGCAGTCCGCGGACCTCGACCGCCTCGGTGGCACCGCGGCGCTCCAGGGTCCAGCGGTCCGGATGGTCGCCGACATCGAGTACCAGACAGTCGTGCGCGGCGAGGTCGTGGGGGTGGCGCGGTACGCCCCGGCGCGCGAGGTATTCCGCACTGGCCGCGAGCAGCCGCCGGTTGGGCCCGAGGCGCCGGGCTACCAGTCGTGCATCGCCGAGCGTGCCGACCCGGAACGCGACGTCGAAGTGCTCCTCGACCAGGTCGACGTAGCGGTTGGACAGATCGAGATCCAGCGTGAGACGTGGATGGCGGGCGAGAAACCCGGCGAGCGCGGGCACGAGGTGCGTCATGCCGAGCCCGGTGGCGGCGCTGACGCGCAGCCGTCCCTGCAATTGGTCGCCCAAGGCGCTGGCCTCGGCCTCTGCGGACTCGAGTTCCGCGAGCAGGGTCTCGCAGCGATTGAAATAGGCGGCGCCTGCCTCCGTGAGCCCGACGCTGCGGGTGGTCCGCTGCAGCAGTCTAACGCCCAGCCGCGCCTCGAGACCCGCGACGGAACGGCTCACTGCGGAAACGCTGGCTCCCAGCTGCCCGGCGGCGCGCACGAAGCTGCGCTTGCGTACCACTTCGATGAACACCGTTATCTGGTCGAGTTTTCCGCGCATGGACCCAAGCTCCCACCGACGGAGATTGTTGCACTTAGATTATTGCACTTAGAGCAATAAACATTTCGTTTCTACCCTGTTTATCGCCGGAATGGAAGTTCCCATACTGCGCTCTCGAATCCGAGGAGTCTTCATCGATGAACGTACGCAGCATGAGCGCCCCCGCAGTGGGATCCGCCGCCGATATCGCCGGCACGAGGGAAGTGCTGCCGGCAGCCGTCTTCGTGGTGCTGTGGAGCACAGGCTACATCGCCGGCAAGACGGCCGTGCTGCATGCGGCGCCGTTCACTGTGCTGACGTTGCGCTTCGGCGGGGCCTCATTGTTGTTCGCGGTACTGGTGGCGTGGCTTCGGCCGGCATGGCCCGGTATGCGCGTCCTGTGGCACAGCGCCGGCGTCGGGCTGTTGACGCTGGCGTTGCAGTTCGGGGGCGTCTATGAAGCGTTCTCCCTGGGCGCGAGTTCGGGTTTCGCCGCGCTGGTGATCGGCTCGATGCCGCTGGCAACCTCGCTCGTCGCCGCGGCCTTGGGCGAGAAACAGCGGGTCAGTCATTGGTTCGGGCTTTTCATGGGATTCGCCGGCGTGCTGTTGGTGCTGCAGGACCGGCTGGGCTCGGGCCTGGGCTCCGCCGCTGCGGGATTTGCGCTATTCATCGGGCTGTGCGGATTCACCTTCGGCACGCTCTACCAAAAGCGGCATGCGGTGAACATCGACTTCAATGTCGGACTGCTGTCGCAGAATCTCGCCGCCACGGTGGTGCTGGCGCCGGTCGCCCTGCTGCACGAGCATTTGCGTTTCGATGCCACTCCGGCCTTCGTCGGCTCCATGCTGTGGATGATCCTGGTCAACTCGGGCGCCACGTTCATTTTGTTGTTCCTGCTGCTTCGCCACGGGGCGGCAACCCGGGTGTCGACGCTGTTCTATCTGGTGACGCCGGTGACCGCGGTGATGGGCTGGGCCTTGATGGGCGAGCCCATGTCGTTGGTCAAGCTGTTGGGCTTCGCCCTGGCGGCGGGCGGAGTGTATATCGGCACCCGCCGGTAGGGCGCCTGTCTGAGTATTCGCCCTGCTTCGCCCGCGGCCGGCCCGAATGGCGGCCGAGGCGCGATTAATCGGCCACGGCGGCCCCCCGTCTCGGTTAGAATTCCCGCCCGCCGGGCCGGGAGCCCCAGGGGCCTTTCCCCCTGACCCGCCATGGACGTGCCCTTACCGGGGACGTCACCGCAACCCACAGGACTTTCGATGCTTGCTACTTCAAATGTCGCCATCCAGTTCGGCGCAAAACCGCTGTTCGAACAGGTCACCGTCAAATTCGCCGACGGCAACCGCTACGGGCTGATCGGTGCGAACGGCTGCGGAAAGTCCACCCTGATGAAAGTGTTGGGCGGCGACCTCGATCCGAGCGCCGGGGATGTCATGCTGCAGACCGGGATGCGGCTGGGCAAGCTCAATCAGAACCAGTTCGGCTACGAGGATGAGCGGGTGTTGGACGTGGTAATGCAGGGGCACGCCGAGCTTTGGAAAGCCATGACCGAGCGCGACCGGATCTACGCCGACCCCAATGCCAGCGATGCGGATTACATGAAGGCGGCTGAACTCGAGGGCGTGTTTGCCGAGTACGGCGGCTATGATGCGGAGGCGCGCGCCGGCGCCATCCTCACGGATGCCGGAATCCACGAGTCGCGCCACAACGGGCCGATGCGCGAAGTGCCGCCGGGACTGAAGCTGCGCGTCTTACTGGCGCAGGCTTTGTTCTCGAGACCGGACGTGCTGCTGCTGGACGAGCCGACCAACAACCTCGACATCAACTCGATCCGCTGGCTGGAGAGTGCGCTCAACAACTACGACGCGACCATGGTCATCATCAGCCACGACCGGCACTTCTTGAACCAGGTGTGTACGCACGTGGCCGATCTGGATTTCCAGCAGCTCAAGATCTATCCGGGCAACTACGACGACTTCATGTTGGCATCGGTGCAGGCGCGACAGCGGGTGGAGGCGGCCAATGCCAAGGCCAAGGACCGCATTTCGGACCTGCAGGAGTTCGTGCGGCGCTTCTCCGCGAACGCGTCCAAGGCGCGCCAAGCCACCTCGCGCAAAAAGCAGCTGGAGAAGATCAAGATCGAGGAGATCCGCCCATCGTCCCGGCAGAACCCGTACATCCGTTTCGAGCAGGGCAAGAAACTGTACCGTTCGGCGGTGTCGGTGGAGAAGATCAGCTTCACGTATCCGGGATCTTCCGAGGTGGTGCTGAAGGACATCACCATCAACGTCGAGGCCGGCGAGCGCATCGCCATCATCGGACCGAACGGCGCCGGCAAGACCACGCTGATGCGCTGCCTCGCCGGCGAGCTGCGGCCCACCGCCGGGCGCATCGTGTGGGTGGAAAATGCGCAGCCCGGCTACATGCCGCAGGATCCGCAGGCGGAGTTCGATGACAAGACCGATCTCTTCTCGTGGATGTCGCATTACACGGGCAAGGCCGACGACGACCAGATCGTGCGCGCCACCCTGGGGCGGCTGCTTTTTTCGGGCGAGGAAACCAAGAAGTCGGTGAAGGTGCTGTCGGGCGGCGAGAAGGGCCGCATGATCTACGGCAAGCTCATGCTCACCAAACCCAATGTGCTGTTGATGGACGAGCCCACCAACCACATGGACATGGAGACCATCGAGTCGCTGCAGATCGGCCTCGAGCATTATCCCGGGACGCTGATCTTCGTGTCGCACGATCGGGAGTTCGTGGGCGGCCTCGCCACGCGCGTCATCGAATTGAAACCCGGCGGCGGCATCAGCGATTTCCGCGGAAACTACGACGAGTACTTGAAGGCGCAGGGCATCGAGACTTAGCCGCCGATGGAGCCTTGAGTGAAAACCGCAATCCTCGTGGAACTTGCGGGCGATCACGAGACGCGGCGATGAAATGTGTTTGAGCGCACGGCGCGCGGCGATGGACGGGAGCAGTGTCGAGCCTGAAGGACACAACTCACGGAGCGCTCCCATGCTCGATACCGTAGTCAGCCAGCCGGAAGCCGGCGATTTCCACGCCCGCCTGCTCCGACTGGAGCGCGAGAATTCCCATCTGCGCGAATTGGTGCGGTCGTTGACCGACGTTGCAACGGATCCTCGCGCTGCAACAGCTCCCCTGGCCGCGCGCCGGCAGGCGCCGCCCATGACGGCTTCAACCGAACCGATGCGGCAATGCGAATTCTGCGGTTGCAACACAAACGCCGAGGAGCGTTTGTGTTGCGCATCCGGCCGCTCGGCCGACCGTCAGAGCTGGGATCCGGCGTAAACGGTCCCGCGCGGGACCCCAAGCGCGCGTCCGCTATTTGTAGGTCACGTTGCTGCGCAACAGGTAATCCCGGTGCACCGTAAAGTCCACCATTGCTCCAAGCGCGGGGCCCGCAAATGGGTTGCCCTTTATCGCTTCGCCCAACGCGGCATTGACCTTGTCCAGGCCGGCCGAGGTTTGGCAGAGGTAGACGACCCAGAACCTATCGGGTGACTCGGTGTGGATGGCTTCCTCGTCGACTTCGTACTCGACCACCGCGCCGTCGGCCAGGAGCTTCTCCATGAGCGGCACGATGAAGTTCTTGCTGATCGACTCCACCGCATCGTCGGGCGCATCCGCCTTGAGCTTGTACGACGCGGTATGCGTGTAGGCTCCCTTATAGGTTCCCGCGCGCCAGTTGTAGAAGCGGCTGACGTAGATGGCGTCCGAGTGCTTGGTGGCGCTGGCGAGAACCGGGGCAGGGCCGCTCTTCATCACGGAGTCCAGTACATCCAGCACGGCGGCCTGCGATAGGGCCGACCACCAGTTGTCGTGCGTCGGGCCTTCGGCCTGATGCACGACGGCTGCATCGTCGCCGTATCCCACCAGGGCCCCGCTGCCGATCGCCTGGTCGAGGACTTTTTGGGTGGTCGCAGTCGCCTTCTCAAAGTCCCCCCAGCGCGCACGGGGAAATTCCCAATCGGCGAAATAGGTGTACATGCGAGGTTTCTCTTTGACTTCCGTGGCCTGCGCATGGACCGCCGAGGTCCAAATGCCGAGCGCGGCGATCGCGCATAGTCCGCTCAAGATTCTCGAGTAACAATTTTTCATGTCTACTTCCCTATAAGTGAGCTGTCCGACGATCCGTGAGTTGTGAGTGGCGCGGCGAGTATATTCCCGGGTATGCGCGGGCGCACGCGCGCACGCCGCGGCGAAGTAGCCGCCATACCCTCTCAAGTCGGTACGATCAACAGTAAGGCGCTTCGGGGGACAAATATATGTATATTTTGGATTCTATGTCATCGGTTGATTGGAAGGATAAAAGGTAGTATGCTGCCTAGCATGCCGACAAAAACCCTGTCCCCCAATCAACTGGCTGCGTTATCTGCGCTGCTCGTAGCGCCCGCCGGCAAAGCAAAAGCCTCGATCACTTTGTCAGGCAATCTCCTGAAAGTCATCGACACGCTCGCGGGCGCGTCGCAACGATCTGCATGGATTGAGCGCGCCGTGCAAAGCTACGCCACGCGCCTGCTAAGAGAGCAGCGTCGCGAAAGGGAACTCGCTCTATTGAATAGGCACGCGGATGCGCTGAACGCTGAAGGTGACGACAGCGCAATCTATCAGGCAAGCTGGACGTCGGAATAGGCTTTATGCCATCTGTTTTGAGCCGCGGCGAGATTTATCGGGTCCGTCAACCCCAACATGGCGATCCGAAGAAATCTCGCTGTTTCGTCGTGGTCAGTCGACAGGACTTGCTGGATTCAAAAGCCAACCGCGTACTCTGCGCGCCGATCAATACATCCGGGGTAGGCCTGGCTACCGAAGTGGAAGTCGGCGTCGATGAAGGCTTGAGGCATCTTTCAGTGATCAATTGCGATCAAATCACCCGGCTCGAGAAAAGCATGCTCACTGACTATATCGGTGTGCTCTCAGCGGCGAAACTCAGGCAACTGCGCACCGCGTTACAGATAGCCTTAGATATAGACGATGATCCCGAAACAGGGACTACGACGAAATAGTCCGAGGGACATCGGTGCCGCCGGGCTGCACCAGACAAGGTTCACGCGCAGTACGCGCCGCCGTCCACGCCGATGTATTGACCCGTGACATGACGCGACGCGTCGGAGGCGAGGTATACCGCTGCGCCCTGCAGGTCCGTGTCGCCGCCGAGTCTTCCCAGCGGCGTGCGAGCGATCACCGAGGGGCCGATGGTCTCGAGCAAGCCGCTCGCCAATTTCGACGGGAAGAAGCCCGGGCAGATTGCGTTGACGCGGATGCCGTACGGACCCCACTCCATGGCCAGGGCGCGGGTCAACTGCAGGGCCGCGGCTTTGGACGCGTAATAGGGCGCCGCCTTCATCTCCAGGGTGGTCCGCAGCGCGGCGGACGAGGCGATGATGATGATGTTGCCGGAGCGCTGCGGAATGAAGCAGCGGTTGGCGACGGCCTGGCTCAAGGCAAACACGCTGGTGGCATTCAGGTTCATGACCTTGTTCCACGCTTCCAGCGGCAGCTTTTCGGCGGGCGCGCCCCAGCTTGCGCCGGCATTGTTCACCAGAATATCGATGCGGCCGTAGTGACCGACCACCGCCTCGACCAATGCCGGGACTTGTTCCGTCACGGCGAGATCGTGGGCAACCGTGAGGACATCGACGCCTTGTGCCGCGAATTCGGCCTTCGCTTCGGCAAGCTCATCGGTTTTGCGCGCCGAGATGGCGATGCGCGCACCCATCTCGGCCAGACCTTTCGCGATTTGCAAGCCGAGGCCGCGTGAACCGCCGGTGACCAGGGCCACCTTGTCGCCAAGTTCGAATAAATTCCGCACGCCCATATCACTCTCCTCTCGCGTTTGCCGGCAGCATCACATTCTAACGGAGGATCATTTGACTGCCGCTGCGGCCGGAGGCGTGAATCGCCAGGCGCAGATGAGCCCCAGAAGCAGCATCGGCACGAAGGCGGCGAACACCCAGAATCCCGCGGTCTTGGCCGCCGTGGCCGAGATGTTGTCGGAAAGACCGCTCAGATTGGCGGCGATGCCCACGGCCGCGGTACCGACGGCATAGCCGATCCTTTGCATGGTCGACACGGACGAGGAGGCCAGCGATCGATCGGCGGGCGCCGATAGGCGCACGATACGCTGCACGATGGCCGGCCAGCAAAAGCCGAAGCCGGCACCCTGCAGCAGTGCGCACACGATCGTGCCCAAGAGCGAGCCTTCGGGCACGGCGACGGCGAACCCGGCGGCACCGATCGCGATGCAGACGGCGCCCGCTCTAATCACCCACTGGTCGTCCGCCGGGGTCACTCGCGACGCCGCCAGAGTGGCGGCGCTCCAGGCGAGGGCCTCGCCCGCGAGAATGTAGCCGGTCACCAGCGGCTTGGTGTCGAACAGCAGCTTCAGGATCAACGGCCCGTAGGCCCAGAATCCCACCGTGCTCATGGCTAAGGTAAATACCATCATGAGGCCCGCTCCGATCGGATGGGCGACGTCGAGCAGCTGCGACGGCAGCAGGCGCACCAAGGCTCGCCGGTCGAGGCGCGCGGCAAGATACAGCAGAGCGGTCCCGGCGACGCAGCCGATGATGGAGGCAATGACGCCTCCCGATAGTCCGCTGGCAGCGCCCGCTTCGGCAATGATGAGCGTGGCCGCCGATAGGAGTAGCAACGGCAGCATCGGCCAACGGCCGATAGGTGCGGCTGTGCGTGCCGTCGCGGGCATCCACAGCGCCGCGAGCGCGCACAGCACCAGGGCTTGAATCGTGAATGCCCAAAACGCGAAGCGCCACAGGTGCGGACTGGAGAAGGCGCCGCCGATCAACGGTCCGAGCAGCGAGCCTCCGCCCCAGATGGCCGCATCGATGGCGAACAGCCGGGCCCAGAGATGGGGCGCGAACCATGCTTCGATGGCGACGTACGACAGCGATAACAGCATGCCGCCGCCCATTCCCTGGATGAGCCGGCCGAGCACCAGCATCCCCATGGTCGGTGCGGCGGCTCCCAGGACACAGCCGGCGGCATAGATCAAGGTCGCGCCGATGAAGATACGCTTGATGCCCCATCGGGCACACAGCGCCGCCGCGGCGGCGCCGGCGACGATGGCGCCCACCTGGTACAGCGAGATGGTCCAGTTGATGTAGGTAATGCCCGCGAGGTCCAGGGCGATGGCCGGCGCGATGGTGGCCGTGACCAGCGAGTCCGCCGCATGCAGCCACACGCCGATGCCCACCAGCAGGAAGCGGCCCAACATGCCGGACGCCCGCAAGTCGTCGGCGCGATCTGCGGCGCCGATCGAATTCACGCGGTTGCTCGCGATTTCACGGAGGTTACGACGGGGAGGCCGGTTTACGACGGGGAGGGCGGTTTCAGCTCGCGCCGGCGCTGCCGAGCGGCAGCGTCCCCAAGAGTTCCGCCAAGCCGTTCCACAGCACTTGAATGCCGATGCAGAACAGCAGGAAGGCGGAGAGCCGCACCACGATGGTGGTGCCGGTGGCGCCGATCCATTCCGCCAACCGCGCCGAATTGCGATAGAACGCATAGACCAGCAGCGACAACAGGGCGACGGCGGCCAGGGTCTCCAGGAAGAACTCGAGCAGCAGAGTCGGATGCAAGGGACTGGGCCGGCCGGCGCCGATGGAGATGGCCACCGAGATGGTGCCGGGACCCGTGGTCAGCGGCATGGTCAGGGGATAGAAGGCCAGCCGGCTGGGCGGTACGTCGACGGACCAGGGACGCGGCGTCTCGCTGCGCCGCTGCTCGGTGGCATCGGGCTCGGTCAACATGCGCCAGCCCGACATGGCGACGATGATGCCGCCCGCCACGCGCAATACCGGAATCGAGATGCCGAAGAAGATCAGGACATACGCGCCGATGTACAGCGATGCGGCCACGATGCAGAACGCATAGATCGCCACCCAGCGCGACACGGCGGAGCGCTGCTTGGGATCGAGCTCCAGGGTCGCGCCAAAGAAAATAAACGCGCCGGACAAGGGGTTGACGATGGAGAACAACGCCCCGAACGCGAGCAAAAACGTAGCCAAGCCGGATCCTTCGGTGGGTTGCCGCCGCGATTCAGGTTGCCGTCGCCGGCGGCCTAGGTTGTCGCAGCGTCGCTAACCGCGCAGTCAGCTAAACCGCCATTCTACCGGATCGGTACGCCGGTTTCTCGGTGGGGATCCCGAAGAGCCCGCGCACGTGGCAGGTCGCGCAGGGGTGCCGCCGCCAGCCGATCGGCGTGCAACAGGCGGTCCAAGATCTCGGGAATCTCGAAGATGGCGCGATTCTCGATGCGCGCCACCCGCGCGCGCAGTTCCGGCAGCCGGGCAATGACCTCATCGACGCCCGCGCGGATGTCCTTGAAAGAATCCAGCACGATGCCGGTGCGGGTTTCCGACACCCACTCGGCGTTGTAGCGCTCCTGCGGCATGGTCCAGGTGTTGTTGACCACGATGACCGGCAGCCCTTGCTGGATGGCTTCGCTGATGCTGCCCGGGCCGGGTTTGCCGATGAAGAAATCGCTGAGCTGCATGAAGTCGCGGACCTTCGAGGTAAAGCCGACCACGAGCCGGGGCGCACCTAAAGGCATGGCCGACAGCCGCTCCGCGAGCGCCGCATTGTGGCCGCAGATCATGATGAGCTGAGTGTCCTTGAGCCGCCGCGCAATACCTTCCATGGCCTTCGAGCCGTGACCGCCGAACAGGACGATGCCGGTGGGCCGGTCCGGATCCAAATTCAATTTGATGAGTTCGGCACGCCGATCTATCGCTAAGCGTTGGTAGAAATCCGGCCGCACGATCATGCCGGACACCGCGTGCACCCTGCCTAAGCCGTAGCCCATGGCGTGCGCCTGCGCCACGGCCTTGGGGGTACCGCAAATGAAATGCTGCGCCTGGCCAGGTTCGATCCAGAAATGCGGCGGCAGATCGGCGAAGTCCGTCAAAATGGTGACATAGGGCGCCGCCGGCCGGGCGCCGGCCAATCCTTCATACATGGGCCGGTTGAAGTTGGGTATCAAGGAGACGACCATGTCCGGCTTGGTCCTGCGCCAATAGCGCCGCAATCTGCCCGCCATCGCCGGGTGGGCCAGGCGGATGAGCGCCTGCAGAAATTTGAGTTCCTGGGCGAGGCCCAAACTCCAGCCGCGCGCCAAGCGGGTGTTGTAGAGATCCTCCCATTCCATCCCCATGGTCTTGCGGAACACATCCTGGGGATCGAGGATCTTCATGAGGTTGACGAGGCGCAACTGCCACGGCCGTCCTTGTTCGCGGATGACGGCTTCGAGGGCGAGTGCGGCGGAGCGATGGCCGCCGCCGGCGTTGAAATAGACCAGATCGATTGTCGGCAATGGGGCTTCTAATTGTCGGGCAGCCAGTCTCCATTTTGATCCGGCAATATGACGGGCATGTGTATACTTCGCCGGAAACCCATCGTTCGAGGCCCGCCATGAATGCCAGCCTGAAGCCCGTTTTGTCCGACGCCGATGCCGAGCGCCGCGCCCGAGTCGATCTCGCCGCCTGCTATCGATTGGCGGCCCACTTCGGCTTGAACGAGGGCATCGACAACCATCTGACCCTGCTGGTACCCGGCTACACGGATCGCTTCCTGCTGGCGCCGTTCGGATTGCATTGGTCGGAGGTACGGGCCAGCGATTTCATGGTGATCGATTTCAACGGCCGCATGTTGAGCGGCCGCGGGCCGATCGAGGACACGGCGCTCTATATTCATCTGCCCGTTCACCGGCTGTCGCCGCAGGCGCGCTGCGCACTGCACACGCACATGCCGTACGCGACTGCGTTGTGCATGCTCGATGACCCGCGCTTGGAAATGGCGGGACAGAGCGCGGTGGGCTTCCATGAGGAGATCGCCTACGACTGCGACTACAACGGTTTCGCTTTCGATCACACCGAGGGCGAGCGTTTGGCGCGTGCGCTGGGAAACAAGTCCGTGCTCATGATGCGCAATCACGGCGTGCTCGTGGTCGGTGAGTCCGTGCCCCAGGCCTTCGAGCGGCTGTACTTTCTCGAGAGGGCCGCGCAGGCCCAGGTGTTGGCGCTGTCCACCGGCCGCCCGCTGCGCTTGGTTCCGGAGTCCATCGTCAAGTCGACGGCGGCGCAATTTCGCAGCGGCAGCACCGTGGGCGGCCTGGATCGCGCCGAGCTCCACTTCGATGCCTTGAAGCGCATGCTGGACCGCAGCTCACCGGACTACGCCAGCTGATTTCCGCAGACACCGCGGCAGTACACCCGACGCGCACCGCGCATTCCGTGGTGTTCCTACTGGCCGCGGTGGTGTTCATCAACTACGTGGATCGGGGCGCTCTGCCCACGGCCGCTCACCTGATCCAAGACGACCTGCATCTGAACGAGAAGCAGCTCGGACTCCTGTTCTCGGCATTTTTCTGGACATACACGCTATCCCAGATACCGGTGGGCTGGCTCGCCGAACGTTTCGGCGCGCATCGCATTCTGGCGGCAGGGCTCACGCTATGGGCGGTGGCCACGATCTGCGTCGGCGTTGCTCACTCCTTCCCCGCACTGTTGGGGCTGCGCCTGCTGCTCGGAATCGGGGAGAGCGTCGCATTCCCGAGCGTATCGAAGCTGTTGGCGGTGGTAGTGCCGGTCAAGAACCTCGGTACCGCCAATGGTGTCGTGGCCTGCGGCTACTTGCTGGGACCCGCCGTCGGGACCTTCGCGGGCGGCCTCATCATGGCGCAGTACGGCTGGCGCGCCGCGTTCGTGACTTTCGGCAGCCTGTCCCTGCTGTGGCTTCTGCCGTGGTCGCGGCTCAAGCTGCCGCAGCGGGCCCTGCGCCGCAGCGACACCGATACGCCGACCTTGAGCACCATACTCAAACAACCGTCGCTGTGGGGTACATCGCTGGGGTCGTTCTCCAGCAACTACTCGTTTTACTTCTTGTTGACCTGGCTGCCGTTCTATCTGGTGCGAGACGGCGGCTCCACCACCACCGAAATGGCGCAGATCGCCGGCGCCGCCTACGTCGTCAATGCGCTGTCCGCGATGCTGGCCGGTTGGGTCACGGATCGGCTGATCGCGGCCGGGCGCACGCCCAACCTGGTCTACAAGGCCACCATGGCCATCGCCCACGTGGGCACCGCGGCCTGCATGCTGGGCATGGCGGTGGGGTCGAAGTCCGTGGCGTTGGGCGCGATGTTTTTATTCCAAGTACTCATCGGCGGGCAGTCGCCGGCCTTTTATGCGGTTTCGCAGATACTGGCGGGACCCCGGGCCGCCGGGCGTTGGGTGGGCGTGCAGAATACGGCGGCCAGCTTCGCTGGTGTGGTCGCGCCCGCCGTCACCGGGTTCATCATTGCGAGCACGCATCATTTCACGGGCGCTTTTCTGCTGGCCGCCGCGGTCAGTCTGCTCGGGTTGATCGGTTGGATCTGGATGCTGCCGAAGCTCGCCGAGCTGCCATGGGAGCACGGCGCCGAGCCGACCGACGCTGCGCCAGCTACTGCTGCCGCGTGACCATTTTGCGATTGGTCGTAAAATAGTACATGGCAGTCGAGCCAGTGATCAGCGGTTGTTCCAGGCGAAGCCGGTGGCGAAGGTGATGGAACCGCGGACCGGAAAGACTCGCGGATAAGAACCCGCGGATACCGCCTTGCCGCTTTCGATGGCAACCAGCGTAGCCTCGAGCGCGCGCAGGTCCGCCACTTCGAGAACCGGCGCGGTGATGATGACCGGGTCGTCGGCCACGTGCGCGGTGAAGATGCGGGTCTCGGGATCGATGGTATCCAGCAGCCGCCGCATGGTCTCAAGATAAGCGCGCCGGCTGGCCCCCGGAAGAAAAGCGTAGAGCTTGCCTGGATAGATCAGATCGCCGGCGAACAGCCGATGCCGTTCGGATTCGTACAGGGATACCGAGGTGGGGGTGTGTCCGGGTGTGTGCAGCACCTTGAGACGCCGGCCGCCGAGATCGATCTCGGTCCCCGGAAGCCACCACTCGTCCACCGCGATCTGCCGCGCCGGCAGGCCGTCCGCAAACCCGAGGAACTCATATCGCCCGAGTTTGAGGATCCCGTCATCGGCGCGCTTTCTCAAGGACGGCAGATCCACGAGCGCCGTGTGGTCGAAGCGTCCGAGGGCGCCGACGTGATCGAAGTGCAGGTGCGAGGGGATGACGGTCACCGGGAGGTTCGTCAGCGAGCGCACCACCCGGACTATGTCGCGGTTGCCCGTGCCCGCATCGAACAGCACGGCGCGCTGCGTGCCCACGATCAGGTAGCTGTAGTTGTCCTGATAGTAGCGGGGCTCGCCGATCGCGAAGGTGGCGGCGTCGATGGTTTCGACGATGAAGTAGTCATCGAACCAGGCGCCCCGCACGGGTTGCTCCGGCCGTTTCGTCACCAGCGCATCGGTTTGGCGCAGCCCGATTTCGGCGTACAGGTAGGGCGCCAGCGCCGCCGCCAACACCGCGAGTCCGGCCGCGGCAATCGCGACCAGGGCGGCCATCCACAGGATTCGTCGAAGACGGCGGCGCGTCACGGGCCTGCCAGTTGGGGGTCCTGCAGGTGTCATGGGGCTTACCAGTTGGGGTTCGGCAGTTCGGCGAAGATTTCTTTCAACGCGTAGCCCCAGCGCGTGCGGATCATCTTGAAATAGTCGTTGTCGTTGTCGATGCTGAGATGGGTCGCGAGCTTGAATTCGTCGCGGCGGACGATGGCGAGATCCAGCGGCGGCCCGACCGACAAATTCGAGCGGATGGTCGAATCCATGGAGATCAAGGCGCACTTCGCGGCTTGGGCGAGGCTCGAACTGCGGGTCACCACGCGATCGATGATGGGCTTGCCGTACTTGGACTCCCCGATCTGAAAGTACGGGGTGTCGATGGAGGACTCGATGAAGTTGCCGGCCGAGTAGATGTGGAACAGCCGCGGTTCCTCGCCATAGATCTGGCCGCCCACGATGAAGGTCGCATTGAATTCGTGCCCTTGTTCCTTGAGCATCTCGGCGTCGCGCGAATGGATCTCGCGCAGCGCATCGCCGATGACGCGGGCCACGTGGAACATGTCCTTGGCGCGGTAGATGCGGGCGGGTAGATCTGAGTCCTCGGGAAGCTCGTGCAGCAGGTTGATCACGGCCTGGGTGATGGCGAGGTTGCCCGCCGACAGAAGCACCAGCACCCGATCCTCCGGCTGCTGGAAGGTCGCCATCTTGCGAAAGGTGTTGATCTGGTCGACACCGGCGTTGGTCCGTGAATCGGAGAGGAACACGAGGCCGGTATCGACCAACAGCCCAACGCAGTAAGTCATGGCCGGAAATTCTACATCACTGGTGCTGCTGGTGCTGTTGGGCCGACTCGGCAACCAGCACGTTGGCTTCCATTTTCTCGCCGCCGCCGCCCTGGCGAACCCCGCGCACCGGTGCGGCGTCCAGGTAATCGCGTCCCACGGCCAGCCGGCAGTAGGTGCGCACGGCGGGCCGCTTGTGGGTGACATCGATGCTCTGCCACCCGATCTCCGGGCCAAGCCAAATGTCCACCCAGGCGTGGCTGGCGGCTTCGCTGTTGTCGCCGGTGTTGCCGGTGTAAATATAGCCGCTCACGTAGCGGGCCGGCATGCCGACCGAGCGCGCGGAGGCGATGTACACGTGGGCGTGATCCTGGCACACGCCTTCGCCGCTCTTGAACGCGACCGCGGCGCTGTCCTGCACATCGCTGGTGCCGGATTTGTAGCGCACCGCGTCGAACACCGCTTCGGCCAGGGCCTGGGCGCGTTCCTTGGGATCCTTGGCGCCATTCATGACCTCGTGGGCGAAGGACTTCAACTCATCGTTGGGGGTGGTCAATTTCGTGGGGGCCAGAAACGCCAAGGGAGACAGGGGCCCGTCGTCCTGACGGCCCTCGATATCGGCCGTTTCGACCACGCCGTGCACCACGATCTGAATCTCGCGATGCGGTTCCTCGATGGTGAGAAGGTGGGTGATGTTGCCATAGGCATCGATCTGTTCCAGACGGCGCCCGGGCGCGGCGATGCTCCAGGTCAGCGCCCGCTGGCTCAGGTCGCGGCGCGGCGTCAGATGCAGGCTTTGCACGCTGTACTTGACCGGCCGCTCGTAGCGATACCAAGTTTCATGTCGAA
>Ga0307516_10000351_pt1 | contig 59823 bp, 42 predicted proteins | sample 19_EM_MG_FD_203310 | JGI IMG/M metagenome (GOLD analysis project Ga0307516, IMG submission 203310) | Populus trichocarpa ectomycorrhiza microbial communities from riparian zone in the Pacific Northwest, United States - 19_EM | ecosystem: Host-associated > Plants > Roots > Unclassified | place...
TACCTGCGGGGCATCCAGGTCGCCAATTCCTCCGGCACGGTCACCTTCACCAGCATCTACCCCGGCTGCTACGCCGGCCGATGGCCACACATCCACTTCGAGGTCTACCGGTCACTGGCCGCCGCCACCACCACCTCCGGACTGATCGCCAAAACCTCCCAGATCGCCCTACCGAAGGACACCTCGTCCGCGGTGTACGCCACCACCGGCTACAGCCAGAGCGTCACCAACCTGAGCCGGATCACCCTCGCCTCCGACATGGTCTTCGGCGACGACCTGGCCGCCGGCCAGATGGCCACCCTCACCGGCAACGTGACCGGCGGCTATGTGGCGACCCTGACCGCCACGGTCAACGTCTGACCTACGGCTCCGTGGTGGGCGGGGACGCCGTCGTCGCCCGGACGATGAGCTTCGTGGTCAGGCGGATGTCGTCGGTCGCCAGCGGCTGGCGCGCGATGAGGGACAGCAGCGCCCGGGTGCCCGCTCGGCCCATGTCGTGCAGGGGCTGCCGCACGGTGGTGAGCGGCGGGGTGCTGTGTGCCGCCAGCGGCAGGTCGTCGAAGCCGACGATCGAGACATCCTCCGGCACCTGGAGCCCGAGCGTTCGCGCGGCGTCGAGGGCGCCGAAGGCTATCGGGTCCGCACCCGCGACGATGGCGGTCGGCCGCTGCGTCGTCAGCAGGTGCCTGGCCGCGTGGACGCCGCCCTGGTGGTTGAAGTTGGACGAGGCCACCAGGGCGGGGTCCGGCTGGAGGCCGGCCAGGCGGATGGCGTCGGCATAGCCCCGGTAGCGCACTTCGGTGCTCTCGTGGTCTTCCTCGCCGCGGATGTAGGCGATGCGCCGGTGGCCGGCCTCGAGGAGGTGCTGGGTGCCGGCGCGTACGCCGTCGTAGTTGTCGACCGTCACCCTGGGCAGCTCCAGATCGAGGCGCCGCGGATCGATGACCACGACCGGCAGCTCGCCCGCCCTGATCTCCCGCACCGTCTCCGGCTCGAGGACCGGGGCGATCAGCAGCAGCCCGTCGACGAGACCGTTGGCGAAGAACGCGATCCGGTCGCGCTCCCGAATGGCGTCGAGGGAGGCGTTCAACAGCAACTCCCGCTCGTCGTCGGCGATCTCCTCGGCGATGCCCCGGACGATTTCGAGGCTGTAGTCCCCGGTGAGATCCAGGGTGAGAACGCCGACGAGGCCGGTGCCGCCGCGCTTGCCGTTGCGGGTGCTGGGCGGGGTGTAGCCGAGCCGCTCCACGACTTCCAGGACGCGCTGCCGGGTCGGCTCCGACGCACCGGGGCGTGCGTTGACGACGTTGGAGACGGTCATGGCGGACACGCCGGCTTCCGCGGCGACCTGCGCGATCGTGACTCTCGGGGTGGGCATCGTCATCGTCCGGTCCGGGCCTCTTTTGTGCCTGATCGTACCGCCTGCCCCGGTGTGCTTCGGGCCGGCGGCGCCCCGCTGCCGCGTGCCGGGCTGCCGGGTCATTTGATCACTGGAAGCTTGACGGTGGCAAAGGCGTGCGGCGGAAGCTGGACGCGCAGCAGGCCGTCCTCGATCCGCGCTTCGCCGAGCGCCCGGGGACGCACGGCTTGCGGGTCCTGCGGGGTGTTGTGGGCGTTGAGCGTCCCGGCGGTGAGCACCGTCGCCGTGGGGGCGCCGAGGCGCGCGCCGCGCAGGTCGAGCTCGACGGCCAGGCCGCGGTCGGCGTCGAGGTTGGTCAGCGATATCAGCACGTGGCCGTCCCGGCGGCTGGCGGTGGCGTGGAAGGTCGCCAGGTCGGTGTCCGCGACCCGGCGCACGGGTGGCGGCGCCTGCAGCCGGACCGCCAGCGAGTCGGCGTCCTGGTGGTCCTTGTTCATGGCGAAGACGTGATAGCTGGGGGTCAGGACGAGGGCCTCGCCGTCGGTCAGCAGCATGGCCTGCAGGACGTTGACGGTCTGGGCGATGTTGGCCATGACGAGGCGGTCGGCGTGCCGGTGGAAGGCGTCGAGATGCAGGCTCGCGGCGAGCGCGTCGCGCAGGGTGTTCTGCTGGAACAGGAAGCCGGGGTTGGTGCCCGGCTCGACGTCGTACCAGGTGCCCCACTCGTCCAGGACCAGGCCGACGGTCTTGTCCGGGTCGTACACGTCCATGATCCGGGCGTGCCCGGCGAGGATCTCCTCGATGCGGGCCGCCTTGGCCATCGTCCAGTAGTACTCCTCGCGGTCGAACCGGGTGGCGCTGCCCTTGTGCTCCCAGGGCCCGGGGACCGTGTAGTGGTGCAGCGAGATGGCCTGGAAGGTGCCGGCGCCGTGCCCTTCGGCGGTGGTGGAGCCGAGCGTGCGGCCCAGCGCCTTCATCAGCACCTCGGTCCAGTGATAGTCGTCGCTGGAGGCGCCGGCCGCGATCCGGTAGAGGTGATTGCCGCCGTGGTCGCGGCTGTAGGTCCCGAAGACGCGCGCGAGGTCGGCGTACGCCTCGGCGCGCATCCCGCCGCCGCAGCCCCAGGGTTCGTTGCCCAGGCCCCAGAACCGTACCCGCCAAGGCTCTTCGCGGCCGTTCGCCCGGCGCAGGGCCGCCATCGGGCTGTCGTCGGCGCGGGTGAGGTATTCGGCCCATTCGCCGGCCTCGCGGACGCTGCCGCTGCCGACGTTGATCGCGATGTAGGGCTCGGCGCCGAGCAACTCGCACAGGGCCATGAACTCGTGGGTGCCGAAGCTGTTGTCCTCGACGACGTCGCCCCAGTGGCTGTTGACCATCCGCGGGCGGTGCTCGCGGGGGCCGATCCCGTCGCGCCAGTGGTATTCGTCGGCGAAGCAGCCGCCGGGCCAGCGCAGGTTCGGGATCCCGAGGTCGCGCAGCGCCCGCACGACGTCGAGCCGGATGCCGCCCTCGTTCGGGATGGCGGAGTCCACACCGACGAAGAACCCGCCGTAGACGCAGCGGCCGAGGTGCTCGGCGAAGTGGCCGTAGACGTGCCGGCTGATGCGCGGCCCGGGCAGGTCGACGTCGATGACGCCACGCACCGGTGCCAGATCGGCACCCTCCTGGCGGGCCTGGGCCGCGGGAGCGGCCTCGCGCCAGGTGTGCCGCGCCTCAACCTGGACGTGGTCGACGGCGAGCAGCTGCCCGGGGCTCGCGGCGGCGCGCTCGGCCGCGTCCGCGGGCAGGTGGACGGGCGAATCCGTCGGCAGCGGCAGGATGTGCAGCGTGACCTCCGAGGTGGGTGTGCAGCCCGCGTCACGGAGGCTGACCAGCCAGGTCGAGCCGTCCCAGAAGCGGTCGGTGACCGGACGGCCGTCGACCCGCACCTGCGCCACGTCTCCGGCCCACTCGATGCGCAACAGGGCGTCCTGCTCGGGCCGGCCCGCCCACGCGGGTAGGCGCAACCGATAGACGGCGGCCAAGGAGTCGAAGACGGCGGCCGAGGGCGCGGACTGGCGGGAGTCCCGGCGGCCGTAGCCGGCGGGAACAGCGGTGCCCGCCGGCCGGTGCGGTGTTGCGGGCACCTCGGTGGCGGTGGGGCCGTGAGCCTCGCCGTGCAGCGTCAGCGGTCGGAACGCCCGCCGCGCCGGGTCGTACACCAGGACGTCGGGTGCGGGGCCGGCGGACCTCGCGACGACCCGCCCGTCGGCGCCCCAGCCGAGGTCGGCCTCGGACAGCAACAGCCGGCGACCGCCGTCGCCGCCGGTCTCATCGACCCAGGCGATGCCGGCGTCCGTGGCGGACAGCACGAGGACATCGAGCGCGCGTAAACCGCAGTGCAGCCGCACCGGCTCCCGGGCGGGTTCGACGGTGTGCACGGCTCGGCCCGGGCCGCCCTCGGCGGGTACGGCCAGCTCCACCGGGATTCCGGGCTCGGCGCAGAGCACCAGCGTCGGGATCTCGCCCGGCAGGACGGTGAGCGCGGACGCGGTGGCCCAGTCGACGCGTACGCCCCGCACGTCCAGCGCGAGCGGCCACCGGGCCAGCGTCCCGGCCGGGATGTCGACGGGCCGGGACGGAAGCAGAACTTGCTCTGCCTCCATAGTCACGTCGAACTGGGCGCCCCGGTAGGTCGGCAGCGCGACGTACGGCTGGTGCCAGCTCAGAAAGAGGAACCCGCCGCGCAGCGCCCAGCGCAACGTGGTGGTGTCGTCCACGTCCTCGGGCAGCACGTCCGGCAGGCTGCTGGGCGCCTGGGCCAGTCGCGGGCCGAACGCGGCGAGGAAGGCGTGCTGACGCCGCAGCTCGGCGTGGCTCGCCGCGAGGGTGCCGGCTTCGCCGACGGGGGCGTGGAAGTCATAGCCCAGCGGGGGCAGGTCGTTCGGGTAGCCGGTGGCGTGGGACTCCTGGGTGCCGTGCGCGCCGGGTGGGTTCGTGCCGCCGGCGTACATGTAATAGCCCTGCCAGGCCGAGCCGTTGCCGATCTTGCAGTGGGCGACGGCCGCGATGTCGAGGGCCGACGGCCGGGGCCGGCGGTGATACGCGGTGGCCATGCCACCGCCGAGTTCGCATGTGGCGGGCGGGAACATCGGTGGCTCGTGCCCGGCTGCCGCGGCGGCGGGGGTGCCGTCGGCGCGCAGGTCGGCCCCGATGCCGGGGTCGTCCCAGCGGTGCGAGAAGAAGAAGTGCTGCCGGAAGGACGGGTCCCAGGACGCGCCGGCGTCGGTCCAGAAGCCGTCGCCGTAGCCGCCGTACAGCGGCATGACCTCCTCCGCGGGAAGCTTGGCGCCGCCCCAGGCCGTCGCCGTCCACAGCGGCGCGGACATCCCGGCCGCACGGGCCAGGCGCTTGAGGGTCACCAGGTGATCGGGCTGGTCGTAGAGCTCGTTCTCCAGCTGAATCGCCAGCACGGTGGCCGGCGTGCACCGCCCGGCCAGGGCCGCGCCGAGCTGGCCGAACCATTCGCGGACGAGTGCCAGATAGGCGGGATCGTCGCTCCGGTGGGCGACCGGCGCCTGCCGCACCCAGTCGGGGAAGCCGCCGTTGCGGATCTCGGCATGGACCCAGGGTCCGATCCGGAGCACGACCTCCAGGCCGGTGGCGCGGCACAGGTCCATGAAGGCGGCGATGTCGCGGTTGCCGTCGAAGACCGGCGCGCCCCGGTCGGGCACGTGGTGGATCCAGGGCACGTAGCTGGAGACCACGGTGATGCCGCCCGAGCGCAGGAGCCGCAGCCGCTCCTCCCACCGGTCCCGGGGCACCCGGCTGTAGTGCAGCTCCCCCGAGACCGGGATCCAGGGCTGCCCGTCCCGGCGCAGGAACCGGCTGGTGAGCGACAACCCCGGCCGTCTGTCCTCGTCGTTGCCCATCCGCGGTTCCCGCGAGGGCGCGGGCCACGGGCGCTGACGGACGGCGAGCGGAACGGAGGGCGCCTGCGCGGCCGAGCGCATGAGGTACTCCTAGTCGTCGAGGGAGTGCGGTTGTCGAGGACGCCACCGTACAGCTTTATAAAGCTCTTTACAGGCATTGACAAGCGTACTTTAGAAGCGCAGCGTGTGGGCAGCCAAAGGTGGCGGAGGAATGGAGCGCACCATGCCCGATGGACATGCCCCGGCGTCGGTCAGTCGACGGCGCCTCCTGACCGGATCGGTCCTGCTGGCCGGCGGCGCGGTGGCCGCGCCGCTGCTCGCCGCCTGCGACGCGGGCTCGGGCGGCTCCGGCGGAAGCGGCAAGACCACCCTCAGCGTGATGTACGCCAGCAACGAGCTCACCAAGGAACACATCGCGGATTTCGAGCGCCTCAACCCCGATCTCAAGATCCAGCTCATCGAGCCGGGCAACGACGACGCCAAGCTCAATGCCATGCTCGCCGCCGGCACCCCACCGGACTTCGTCCGCGGCGCGGCCGTGGGCAGCGCCAACAACAACGCGCGGGGCCTGGCCACCGACCTCGACCCGTACCTGGACAAGAGCTCGGTGCTGAAGAAGGCCGATCTGCTGGCGGTCAACGACAACTGGCGGTGGGACGGCAAGCAGATCGGCGCCGGCCCGTACTACGGGATCACCAAGGACTGGAGCCAGGACGCCACGCTCTGGTACAACCGGGCGCTGTTCAAGCGGGCGAAGGTGGCCGAGCTGAGCACGACCGAGCCCGCGACCTACGACGAACTGCTGGGCCTCGCCCGCAAGCTGGCCGTGCGGAAGAACGGCAAGACCACCGGGTACGGCCTGGGCATCGAGTGGCAGTGGGGCCTGTCCGGGCCGCTGTTCTCGATGGTGCTGTCCCAGGGCGGCAGCATCTACAACGCCGACCTGACGCAGACCGACCTCACCACCGACGCGGCGAAGCGGGCCCTGCAGTGGCTGGTCGACCTGGCGCAGTCCGGCGCGGCGCCGTCCTCGCTGAACCCGTTGCCCGACGGCGCGGACCTGTCCACCTTCATGGCCGGGCGGATGGCTGTCTCCCAGGACGGCTACTGGTACGGCGGCAACTTCATCAAGGCGCCCGCGGCCCTGCAGGCCGACATCCGGATGGCCCCCGCGCCGATGATGGGCGACAAGCGGGTCAGCCCGTGCTACGCCGGGCAGGGCGCGTGGATCCCGGCCAAGTCGAAGAACAAGGACGCGGCGTGGAAGCTCATGGAGTACTTCATGGCCGGTCCGCCGGCCCTGGAGCGGGCCACGAGCGGCTGGGGCCTGCCCGCCCTGAAGTCGCTGCTGCCGAAGCTGCCGCAGGAGTTGCCGTACCAGAAGGAGGCCTACCGGACGGCCCAGGCCGAGCTGGCCTACAACGTGCCGATGCCCGACTCGCCGTACGTCACCGCCGCCAACTGGATCGCCACGCTGAACCAGTACGTCGACCAGGCGGCGCGGAAGAAGATCACCGTCGACGTCGCGGCCCAGAAGGTCACCGAGGACATCAACAAGTTCCTCAAGCAGGGCAAGGACCGGATCGGATAGGTGGCCGGCGTGGTTGTCCAGAAAGCACAGGGCACGGCACCGGCGCGGCCCGCCGCCTCCCCCGTCGAGCGGAGGCGGCGGCGCTGGTCGCGCTACTCCGGCCGGACGTTCTACCTGTTCGTCTCGCCGTGGGTGCTCGGCTTCCTGCTGCTCACGGTCGTGCCCCTCGGGTACGCGTTCGCGATGAGCCTGACCAACTTCGACGGCAGCTCGTCGCTGTGGCGGTGGGTGGGCCTGAGCAACTACCGCGAGTTGCTGCGCGACGCGGACGCCTGGGCCAGCCTGGGCCGCACGCTGGCCTTCACGGCGGTCGTGGTGCCGCTGAGCGTGGCGATCTCGCTGGGCCTGGCGACGCTGGTGAACCGGCGGCTCCGGGCGGTCGGGCTGTTCCGGACCATCTTCTTCCTGCCGTCGGTGGTGCCGGTGGTGGCGACGGCCATCATGTGGAAGCTGATCTTCAACCGCGACTCCGGGCTGCTCAACGCCATCCTGGAGCGGCTGGGGATCGGCGCGGTCACCTGGCTGGTCGACCCGACCGCCTTCTATGCCCTGATCATCCTGACGCTGTGGGGGCTCGGCACCGGCATGGTCATCATGCTGGCCGCGCTCCAGGGCGTGCCGGTCGAGCTGGAGGAGGCGGCGATCGTCGACGGGGCCGGCCGCTGGCGGGTGTTCCGGCACGTGACCGTGCCGATGATCTCGCCGGTGATCTTCTTCCAGGCGGTCACCGGCATGATCATGTCTTTGCAGGTGCTGGTGCAGCCGCTGCTGCTGGCGGAGACCAACAGCATCGGCGCGGTGGGCAACGTGCCGCCCAGCACCCACCTGTACATGGTGCAGGTGTACCAGGAGTACTTCGCCAACCAGCGGTTCGGCTACGGATCGGCGATGTTGTGGGTGTTCTTCGTGATCATCCTGGTCATCACCCTGCTGATGCAGCGCTCCAGCCGGTTCTGGGTCTACTACGAGGTGGATCGTGACGAGAGAGACTGATCGGACCCCCGCCGGCCGGCTCGCCGCCGGCAGAACCTACCTGCTGCTCATGGTGCTCGCGGTGCTCTTCGCGGGACCGCTCCTCTGGCTGGTGCTCGCCGCGCTGAAGACCCAGTCCGAGTGGGTCGCGATCCCGATCACCTTCCTGCCCGAGGCGCCGCGGTGGAGCAACTTCACCGAGGCGGTCACGCAGATCAACTTCCTGGCGTACACCGGGAACTCACTCTTCCTGTCCGGCACCTACGCCGTCCTGGTCACCTTCTCCAGCGCCGCGGTCGGGTTCGGCTTCGCCCGGCTGAAGGGGCCCGGCAAGCGCCCGCTGTTCATGATTCTGCTGGCCACGATGATGCTGCCCAGCATCCTCACGCTGATCCCGACCTACGTGCTCTACTCACGCCTGGGCCTGGTGAACACCTACTGGCCCTGGGTGCTGTGGGGCCTGGCCGCCTCGCCGTACCTGGTGTTCCTGTTCCGGCAGTTCTTCGCCGCGATACCGAGGGACCTGGAGGACGCCGCCATCATCGACGGCTGCGGGTACGGGCGCATCTTCCTGCGCATCTTCCTGCCGCTGTCCGTGCCGGTGCTGCTCACCTCGCTGCTGCTCTCGTTCACCTGGATGTGGGGCGACTACCTCGCGCCGGCGCTGCTGCTGGACATCGACCACACCACGCTCTCGGTGGCGATCACCCAGTCCTACCGCAATCCGCACGGGGACTACATCCCGACCGTGCAGGCCGCGGCGGCGGCCCTCTACGTCGTACCGGTCATGCTGATCTTCCTGTTCGCCCAGCGGTACTTCGTGCGCAGCGTCGCCACCTCGGGCATGAAGGGTTGAACCTGGCGGTGTAAACGGTTACACGCCGGGATCCCCATCACCCACTGACTCATCGGGCTCAAGAATCATGTCAGGAATGTAAACGTTTTATTGACGGCTCGTGTCGTGGCGGATAAATTGATGACACTCGATTTATCTCCTTCCGGAGGAGCCACGATGACCGACAGCACCCCGACCACGCCCCTTCACCTGCGTCGCCGCAGCCTGCTGCTCGGCGCGGCCACCGGCGCCGGCGCGCTCGCGCTGGGCCTGGGCGCCACGGCGACCCCGGCGCAGGCCGCGACCTTCATCAAGGGCGCGGATGTCAGCTGGCTGCCCCAGATGGAGGCGGGCGGCTTCTACTGGAACAACAGCGCCGGGGTGCGGCAGGATCTGTTCACCATCCTCAAGGCGTACGGCATCACCGCGATCAGCCTGCGCACCTGGGTCAACCCGTCCAGCGACCCGGCCAACGGGCACTGCAGCATCGAGGAGACCGCGCAGCTGGCGCAGCGGGCCAAGAACGCCGGCATGCAGGTCCTCATCGGCTTCCACTTCGGCGACACCTGGAACTCCGCCGGCGTGCAGAACCCGCCGGCGGCCTGGGCCGCCATGTCCTACACCCAGATGCGCCAGGCCATGTACGACTACGTCTACCACTCCTGCAACGTCATCAAGTACTACGGCGTGACGCCGGCCTGGGTGAAGATCGGCAACGAGACCAACTCGGGCATCTGCAAGCCGACCGGCAGCCTCAGCAAGCCGGCCCAGATGACCGGACTGCTCAACGCCGCGTACGAGATGTCCAAGCAGGTCTTCCCGAGCACCCCGGTGCTGGTGCACGCGGCCCAGCCGCAGAACCTGGCCGGCGTGCAGAACTTCCTCAACGCCTACCGGGACAACGGCGGGAAGTGGGACATCACCGGGCTGTCCTCGTACGCGCAGGGCGGCAACGTGGCCGGCGTGCTGGCCAACATGCAGACCATCCAGAGCAGCTACGGCAAGCCGGTCATGCAGGTGGAATACGGCGGCCCGGTGGGCAAGCCCGCCCAGGTGCGTGACTCGCTGCGGGCGTTCATCACCGGGCTCAAGGGCTTCGGCGGCCTGGGCACCTTCTTCTGGGAGCCCGAGGGCTATCCGTCGTTCAACAACTACAACAGCTCGGCCTGGGACGACAGCACCCGGCGGCCCACCGCGGCCATGGACGGATTCCTGTGATGGGAACCGCCACCATAGTCAGGCGGGCGCTGCTGATCGCGGCCGTCACGGTCGCCCCCGTCGCGATCGTCGCCGATCCGGCCGCCGCGGCGGCGGTCTACTACGTCGCGCCGAACGGCAACGACACCGCGGCGGGCTCGCAGGCCGCCCCCTGGGCATCGATCGCCCGCGCGCAGGCCGTGGCCCAGGCCGGTGACACGGTCTATTTCCGGGGTGGCACCTACGCCTACACCCACGCGACCACCGCCTGCCCGAGCCAGACGGGCCGGGTCGACGCGATCACCCTGAACAAGAGCGGCGCCTCGGGCAGCCCGATCCGCTACTGGGCCTACCCCGGGGAGAAGCCGGTCTTCGACTTCGCCGGCATGACGGACAACTGCCGGATCAAGGGATTCGACGTCACCGGCAGCTACCTCCACCTCAAGGGGCTGGAGGTCCGGGGCGTGCCGCAGAACAACAGCCTGAACGCCGAGTCCTGGGGCCTCTGGATCTCCGGCAGCAACAACACCTTCGAGCAGCTCAACACCCACCACCACATGGGGACCGGCCTGTTCATCAACGGTGGCGGCGGCAACCTCGTCCTCAACACGGACTCGCACGACAACTACGACCTGCGCAGCTCCGATGGGCCCGGCGAGAACGCCGACGGTTTCGGTTCGCACTACACCCCGGCCGGGCGTGCCGCGAACGTGTTCCGGGGTTGCCGCGCGTGGTGGAACGCCGATGACGGCTTCGACCTCATCTCCACCTACTCCCCCGTGACCATCGAGGGCTCGTGGGCATGGCGCAACGGATACGTGCCGGGCACGACGACGGCGTCCGGCAACGGCAACGGCTACAAGGTGGGTGGCTTCGGTGGCGACTACGACGCCGGCGCGGTGAAGCACACAGTCCGCCTCTCCGTCGCCTTCCTCAACCGGGCGGCGGGTTTCTACTCCAACCACCACCCGGTGGCCAATGACTACTTCAACAACACCGGCTACGGCAACCACCCCAACTTCAACATGCTCGGCATCGACTCCGGCGGTGCCGCCGTCGGCCGGGGCAACCTGCGCAACAACATCGCCTACACCGGCACCGCGACCTCGAACCTGACCGGCACGACCGCCTCGAACAACTCCTGGAACCTGAGCGTCACCCTGAACGACGCCCAGTTCCAAAGCGTGTCGACCTCCGGCTGGGACGCCGCGCGCCAGGCCGACGGCAGCCTGCCCGTGCTGCCCCACCTGCGCCTCGCCGCGGGCAGCACCCTGGTCGACAAGGGCACCAACGTCGGCCTGCCCTACACCGGTGCGGCGCCAGACCTCGGCGCCTTCGAGCGGCCTGTCGCCGGCCTGAAGGCCGCCGACGAGGGCACGTTCCAGACCATCACCAACGACACCTTCTGGAACGACACCGACGGCAATCCCATCTATTCGCAGGGCGGCGGGGTCTTCAAGTTCGGCGACACCTACTACTGGTACGGCGTGCACTACCTCGGCGCCGAGAGCTACCGGGCCAACCCCACGAAGAAGTACGACAACGAAGTCACGTTCGTCTCGATCCCGGTGTACTCGTCGAAAGACCTGGTGCACTGGAAATTCGAGAACAACGTCGCCACCCGCTCCACCGCGCCCTTCACCGACGGCGGCTGGGTGGGGCGCCTCGGCGTCTCCTACAACGAGAACACCCACAAGTACGTGCTCGTCGTGCAGGGCCCGGGCGGAGTTGTCTTCCTGCAGGGTGACTCCCCCACCGGGGCCTTCTCCCACGCCTACACCCAGGCCCAGATCGTCAACTCGCCGACGGCGGGCACCGGCGACCAGACCGTCTTCACCGACGACGACGGCAAGGACTACCTGATCTTCTCCAACGCGTCGGGACGTTCACACGCCTTCGTCGCCAAGCTCAGGGAATCCGACTCGCTGCGGGTGGAACCGGCGGTGGAGATCGGCCGCTGCTCGGGCTGCGGCCGCGAGGGCAACGCCATGTTCAAGCTCGACGGCAAGTACTACAACGCCTCGTCGGACCTGCACGGCTGGAACACCTCGGTCACCCACGTCCTCGAGTCGACCGCCGGCACCATCCAAGGCGCCTACACGAGCGAATACACGCTCGCGGGCACCGAGATGGACTACAGCCACGTGACCCAGACCGGGTTCTTCGTGACCGTCAAGGGCACCAAGCAGACCACGGTGATCTTCGCCGGCGACCGCTGGGCCGACTTCGCCTGGAACGGCACCGGATACAACCAGTGGATGCCGGTGACCAAGTCCGGCGCCCGGCCCCAGTTCCACTCGCTGAGCCAGTGGCAGCTCAACGCCACGACCGGGGAATGGCGCGCCGGGCCCGCCAACAACTACATCCTCAACCCCAATTTCCAGGCCGACCGCGTCATCATCACCCCGGTGACGGGGTGGACCAGCTTCAGCGATTCGGGAACGAGTGCCATCGTGACCAACGTCAACGGCGGCGCGAACGGGAGCCGCTTCGCGCTGCAGATCGGCGCCGCGCAGTCCTACTCGGGCGGCGTGCGACAGCGGATCGACGTGCCGGCCGGCACCTACAAGCTGTCCGCGTTCGCCAAGACCTCCGGTTCGCTCAGCGCGGCGCAGGTGACGGTGACCGACGCCGGCGGCGCCGTGCGCACGCTCACCATTCCGGCGTCGAGCGGCTTCACGCGGCGCGAACTCGCGGACATCCCGCTGGCCGCCGGCACCGCCACCGTCACCATCCAGGCGGCGAGCGGCAACGGCTACCTCACCGTCGACGACCTCGGACTCGTCCGGTCGCCGGAGAGCATGGACATTGTGGACTTCGGCGCTGTGGCGACATCCGATCTTCGCTAGAGTCATCCGTGCCATCGATCGATCGGGGCTCTGGCCCCGGTCGCCCGAGAGTCAATCCACGGGGAGAAACCAACCATGCGCATCCTCCTGCGCGCGGGCGCCGTCGCGCTCGCGGCAAGCTCCGTCATGCTCGGCGGTGTTGCGGCCCACGCCGCTCCTGCCGACGCGGTGACGGTCAAGGTGAACAGGCTGATCCTGGAGCCCGCCGAAGCCGGACACACCGGCGTCATCCGCATCACCGTCCGCAACACGGGCAGCGAGCCCTACAGCGACGGCGTCACCATCACTGAGCCGATCGCCGACACCCTGGAGACCATCGAGGGCACCTCGGCCTGCGGCATCAACGAGGGACCCGACGGTCGCCTGAGCTACGGCTGTTCCCTCGACGACGCCATCGCTCCGGGCGCGTCCGCAGTCATCAAGGTCAGCTTCCGGTCGCCGGCCAAGCCGCAGCCGTTCGCCCAGATCGCGCCGCAACCCGGCAGCGTGCAGGCCGGTGCAGTCACCGCCGAGTTCCCGGCGCTGTTCCGTTCCACCTCGGGCTCGTTGCGCACACCGCAGCCGTACGTGCAGGACACGGTCGGCACCCTCGCCGTGACCGCCGCGGACGTGACGCTCACCCGCCAGCCGGACGGCACCTTCGCGGGCAGCGTGCCGGTCACCGTCCACAACAACGGCGACGCCGCGCACCGCAATCTGGGGACTGCGGTCACGGTTCCGGCCGGCATCGACGGATGGCCGAACATCGAGCCGAGCGACGTCTGCGTCCCGGGCGCCGAGGGCCTGCCCACCCCGCCGGGCGGCAGCGGCGTCAGCTGCAGCCTCTACGGTGGCCAGCTCGCCGAGGGCCACGAGCGCACCTTCGAGTGGATCCTCACCGCGCCCGCCGAGACGGCGGCCGGCCTGCTCGGCACCGGCACGACGCTGGTCAAGCTCGGCAGCCGGGGCGCTCAGCAGAGCGACAACGCCAACATCGACACCTTCACCATCACGATCGCGGACTAACCGACCGCCCGACACCGAAGGCCCTGATCATGGCGATCAGGGCCTTCGTGTTGATCGGTCCATGGCCGGGACCTATACTCGGATCCATCAATGCAAACGTTTTAACTTCCCAACCTGCCCTCGACGCGTGGCTCTCGCCGCACACCGGGTGGACCCGGGCGCATTGGGAGTCCGCCGCCGACCACCTGCTCGATGCGGTGGTGCCCTTCGCCTCGCCCGGCTTCGCCCAGGTCCGGCTGCCCGGCCGGCCCAGCGGCGCCGGCCTGGAGAGCGACGGCCTGGAGGGGTACGCCCGCACCTTCCTGCTCGCCGCGTTCCGCATCGCCGGCGCCGGCGGCGACGTGCCGGCGGGCCTCATCGAGCGGTATGTCGACGGGCTCGCCCACGGCACCGACCCCGCCCACCGGTACGCGTGGCCGGCGCCGGCCGACTGCTCCCAGCAACTCGTGGAGGCGGCCTCGATCGCGCTGGCGCTGCAGGAGACCCGCCCGTGGCTGTTCGACCGGCTCGACCCGCGGGTGCGGGAGCGGGTCGTGGGCTGGCTGGCCGGCTTCGCCGGCAAGCGGACGTGGCAGAGCAACTGGGTGCTGTTCCCGGTGGTGATCCAGCAGTTCCTGGCCAACGTCGGCGCGCCGCACGACCCGGCCGAGATCGCCGGCGGGCTCGATCGGATCGAGCAGTGGTACGTCGGGGACGGCTGGTACACCGACGGCGACGGCCGCTGCTTCGACTACTACGCCGGCTGGGCGATGCACCTGTACCCGATGATGTGGGCCCGGATGTCCGGCGACCGCGAGCGGGCCGACCGCTACCGGGAACGGCTGCGCGCCTTCCTGACCCAGTACCAGCACATGTTCGCCCGGGACGGCGCGCCGGTGCACCAGGGCCGGTCGCTGTGCTACCGGTTCGCCGGCGTCGCGCCGCTGTGGCTCGGGGAGCTGATGGACGCCAGCCCGCTGCCGGCCGGCCGCACCCGCCGGATCGCCAGCGGCGTGCTGCGGCACTTCGCCGAGCGCGGCGTGCCGGACGAGCGCGGGCTGCTGAGCCTCGGCTGGTACGAGCGGTTCCTGCCGTGCACCCAGCCCTACTCCGGGCCGGCCTCGCCGTACTGGGCCAGCAAGGCGTTCCTCGGCCTGCTGCTGCCCGCCGACCATCCCGCGTGGACGGCGCGGGAGGCCACCGCGCCGATCGACGAGGGCGACCAGGTCGTCGCCATGCCCGGCCCCGGCTGGCTGCTGCACGCCACCCGGCACGACGGGATCGTGCGGGTGGTCAACCACGGCAGCGACCGGGCCCGCCACCTCGCCGCCAACGGGCTGGAGGACCCGCATTACACCCGCTTCGGGTACGCCTCCCACGCCGCCCCGGAAGCCGGCGAGGAGGCACGGGTGCGGGCGGTGGACGGCCACCTCGCCGTGGTGGCGCCGGACGGCACGATCTCGCGCCGCCGCCGCATCGAGCCGATCGCCGCGTACGACCGGTTCGCGGCGTCGGCGTACGAGGACGACCTGCCCGGCGGCCCGGTGCGGGTGGAGACGGCTTCGGTGGTGCGCGGGCCGTGGGAGGTGCGCGTGCACCGGGTGACCGCGCCGCCGGGCTGCGGGGTGCGCGAGGGCGGGTACGCGCTGGCCGGCGACCGCCCGCCGGCGGTGGACACCGGGGCCGGCTGGGCGCGGGCGAGCCGGCCGGACGGGTTGGCCAGCGTCGTGGTCGCGCTGCACGGATTCGGTGCCGCCGCGGTGGCCGGCGCGGTCGACGCCAACGCGTACGGCGCGTGCTCCGCCACGCCGTACCTGACAGCGCCCGAGCATCCCGGCGGGAGCGCCGTCTACGTCTCGCTGATCGCGCTCACCGGCGATCGCGTCGTTCCCGGCGCGCTGCGGGAGTCGGTCGTGGCGGCGGTCGACGGGGACGCGGTCCACGTGGGATTCCCGGACGGGGAGCGGGTCGAGGTGGTGCTCGGCGCCGAGCCTGCCTACGCGCGCTTTCCGGTGGCCGGTGCGCCGGTCCACTGGCCGCCGGCTTGACACCGCCCAGGGCGGAGTCAATGATTTCTGTAACCGTTTTCTGGAACGTTACAAGGGTGTGCGATGGTGCGGCGACCGAGCGAGGCCACCGGGGGCCGACGGTCCACGATCCGTGAGGTGGCGGCCCGGGCCGGCGTGTCCGTGGCGACCGTCTCCCGGATCCTGACCGGCAGTTATCCGGCCGCGCCGGCCACCCGCGCCCGCGTGATGCGCGCGGTCAAGGACCTGGACTATGTGGCCAACGCCCACGCCCGGGCGCTGGCCGGGACGCCGAACAAGAGCGTCGCCATCGTGCTCAACTCGGTGATCTCGCCGCACTACGCCCACGTGGCCCAGGGCGTGGAGGCCCAGGCCGCCGCCGAGGGCCGGCTGTGCCTGATCGGGACCACCGGCGGCGATCCCGAGCGCGAGTTCGCCATGGTGAAGTTCATGCGGGAGCAGCACGCCGAGGCGGTCATCCTGGTCGGCAACGTGGTGGCCGACGACAAGTACCGGGAGCGGATGAGCCAGTACGCGAGGGCTTTGGCCGCGATCGGCTCCCGGCTGGTGCTGTGCGGGCGCCCGCCCCTCGGCCCGGACGTACCCGCGGTCGTGGTGGAGTACGACCACACCGGTGGCGCGTTCGCGGCCACCAGCCATCTGCTGTCCGCCGGGCACCAGCGGATCCTGTTCCTGGGCCACCGCCCCGGCTACACCACCGCCGAGGGCCGGCTCGCCGGATACCGGCAGGCGCTGACCGCGTACCGGGTGGAGCACGACCCGGCGCTGGAGGTCGAGGGCCGGCTGGAGTGGCACGAGGGCCACCGGATGATGACCGAGCGGCTGGCCGCCGGCCCGCCGGACTTCACCGCCGTCTTCTGCGTCAATGACCTCATCGCCGGCGGCGCCTACCGGGCCCTGTCCGAGCGGGGGCTGCGGGTGCCCGACGACGTGTCGATGGTCGGCTTCGACGACCTGCCACCCTCGCTCGACCTCAACCTGACCACCGTGCACCTGCCCCACGAGGAGGTCGGGCGCACCGCCGTGCGGCTGGCGCTGGAGCACGAGTCGCGCGGCGGCAGCCCGCCGCACGTCATCCTCGGCACCCACCTGGTGGTGCGCGACTCCGTCCGGCCCCGCCTCTGAGGAGGCGATCGCCGCACCAGGTAGACCTCGACCGCTCAGCCACCTAGGCTGGCGTCGCGTAACCGTTTACATCATTGCGCCCCGCCGGAGGTCTGCCCGTGCCGGAACGCCCCGTCGCGCTCCTCGCCATGCATCCCTGGGCGTTGCCCGAGCTGTTCCCGCCGGAGCTGCTGGACCGGCTGCGGACGCTGGTGCGGACCGAGCCGGACGCCAACCTCACCTCGTTCCGGAGCGGCGCGGCCACGGCCGCCCTGCGCGACGCGGAGATCCTGCTGACCGGCTGGGGCTGCCCGGACATCGACGGTGCCGCGCTGGCGGCGGCGCCGCGGCTGCGAGCGGTCATCCACACCGCCGGCTCGGTGAAGCGACATGTCGGCCCGGCGGTCTTCGCCCGGGGCGTCGCCGTCTCCTCGGCCGCGCAGGCGAACGCGGTGCCGGTCGCCGAGTACACGGTCGCCGCGCTGGTGTTCGCCGCCAAGCGGGTGTTCGCCCGGTCCCACTGGTTCGCGCATGACCGCGCCGCCGGCGACTGGCGCTCCGGCGCCGGCACCGGGCTCTATGACCGCACGGTCGGTGTCATCGGCGCCTCACGCATCGGCCGGCTCGTCCTGGAGCGGCTGCGCGCCTTCGACCTGCGACTGCTCCTGGCCGACCCGTACGTCACTGCCCAGCAGGCCCGCGCCCTCGGCGCGGAGCTGGTCGACGTGGACGAGCTGTGCCGCCGCAGCGACCTGATCACCCTCCACGCGCCGGCGCTGCCGGAGACCCGTCACCTCCTCGACGCCCGGCGGCTCGCCCTGCTCAAGGACGGTGCCACTCTGATCAACACCGGCCGCGGTTCCCTGGTGGACACTGCCGCCCTCACGGTCCACTGCGCCAAGGGCCGCCTCGACGCCGTCCTCGACGTCACCGACCCCGACCCGCTGCCGCCCGGCGATCCGCTCCTGCGGCTGCCCAACGTGCTGGTGACCCCGCACCTGGCCGGATCGCAGGGGCACGAGCTGCGCCGGCTGGGCGACTTCGCGGTGGCGGAGGTCGGCCGCTTCGTCCGCGGCGAGCCACTGCTCGGCGCCATCCACGGCGAGGAGCTGCACCGGATCGCATAGCGCAAGCTAATGCCGCTCATGGTACTCGTGCGAACCCGGACGCATGCCTGCTTCCGCAACGCTTAAGCCATTTGTCAACGGTGTCGATGAGTCCTCCGTGACGGTCTCGCCGGAAGGCCCTGCCTCCTCGCGTGGGCACGCGGGTCTTCCCCCGGTACCGGGGGTGACGGTGCTGGGTGAGCTCGGCCGCGGCGCGAACGCCGTGACCTACCGGGTCCGCCGGGACGGACGCGACTGGGCCATGAAGGTCTACGCCGGGCGTGCCGGTGCCGGCCGCGCGGCGCTGCTGGCCCTGCGCCGCGAGGCCGCGCAGCTCACCTGGGTGAATCACCCGGGACTGACCGCCGTGCACGAGGTCGGACAGATCGCCGACCAGGCGTACATGATCATGGACCTGGTGGACGGCCGCCCGCTCGCCGACGTGCTGGCCACCGACCGGCTCCCGGTCGCCGAGGCGGTCCGTCTCGGCCTGGCCTTGGCGGACGTCCTGGCCGCCGTGCACCGGGTCGGCCTGGTGCACCGCGACGTCAAACCGCAGAACATCATGCTCGAGCCGGGCGGGCAGGCCCGGCTGATCGACTTCGGGCTGGCGGCGCGGACCGACCGCGACGGCGGCGACCAGGTCGGCGGGACCTTTCTCTACGCGGCGCCCGAGCAGAGCGGCGTGATCAAGCGGCCGGTGGACGGCCGGTCCGACCTGTACGCGCTGGGCGCCGTGCTGTTCGAGTGCCTGACCGGGCGCACGCCGTTCGTCGCCCAGGACACCGGAACGCTGCTGCAGATGCACGCCACCATGCCGACGCCGGCGCTGGCCGACCACCTGCCGGACGCGCCCGCGCAGCTGTGCTCGATCGTGGCGCGGCTGCTGGCGAAGGACCCGGACGACCGTTACCCCGACGCGGCTGAGCTGGTCGCCGACCTGGCCCTGCTGACCGATCCGGCCGACCGGCCGGAGGTGGCCACGGATCGCCGGGAGCGCCCGATCGGGCGCGACGCGCAGCTCGACGAGCTGCGCGCGGCCTGGGACCGAGCCCGGTCCGGACACGGCGGCGTCGCCCTGGTCACCGGCGGGCCGGGCGCCGGCAAGACCCGGATGGCACAGGAACTCGTCGCGGTCGCCGGCCGGGACGGCGGCGGGGTCCTGCGGGCCTGCTGCATGCCCGGCGCGGCCCCGCTCGCGGCGATCCGGTCCGCGATTGAGCGGTATCTCGCCGGCGATCCGCAGGCCGCCGAGGCGGACCGGGCACGACGCGCCGAACTGGTCCGTGCGGCCGCGACCGGTCTCCCCCGCGTCGGCCGGCTCTCACCCGCGCTCGCGGGCCTGCTGGGCAGCGTCCCGGGCAACGGCGGGGTCGCGGTCGACGATGATCCGGCCCGGCTGAGCCACGATCTCGCCGGATTCCTCGCGGAACTGGCCCGCGCTCATGGTGGCCTGCTGTGCTGCGTGGACGACGTGCACCTGGCCGACCCGGCCAGCGTGGCGGTGCTGAGCCAGCTCGTGGGACGGCTGGACGGCAGCCCGCTGCTCGTGCTCGCGACCACGCCGGACCGGACCGTGGGCGCCGGCTGGCTGGATCCGGCGGCCGGCCCGCACGCCACGGTTGTCACGCTCGAGGCGTTGGACACGGACTCCGTACGCCGGCTCGTGAAGTCCTGCGCACGTGGCCTGGAGATCACCGACGAACTGGTGCACCGCCTGGCGTCGCGGGGCGGGATGACACCGTTCGAGGTGCTCGAGTACGTGCGGGCGGTCGTGGACGCCGGCCTGCTCGCCCCGCACTGGGGGCGCTGGCAACTCGACGCCGACGGGCTGGACGCGGTGGCCCTGCCGGACGACGTCTACGGCCTGATGCTGCGCCGGATGGACGGCCTCGGCGCGGCGAGCCGGCCGGTTCTCGCCGTCGCGGCGGCGATCGGCCCGGTCTTCGCGCCGGGCTTGCTGGAGCGGGTCGGCGGGCCGGTCGAGGTGGTGCGCACGGCACTGGACGAAGCGACGGGCTGCCGGGTGCTGGAGCGCCGCGGCCCGCTGCTCGCGTTCGTCCACGAGGGCATCCGCTCCGCCCTGCTCGGCGGGCTCGACGAAGCTCAGCGCCGCGACGCGCACCAGCGCATCGCGGAGGCCATGGGCCCCGACGCCGGCGACGACCCGGATCAAGTGCACGCGATCGCCCGGCAATACCTCGCCGGCCACCCCGGCCGCGACCCGGACCGGGTCGCCCGCCTCTGCCTCGCGGCGGGCCGGTTCGCGCTGGCCCGGCACGCCTCGGAGGACGCCGCCGAGTTCCTGGAGGCCGCCAGCAGGCTGGCCGACCGGGCACCCGGGGTCACCCGGCACGAGGTAGACGAGTTGCTCGGCGCGGCCCGCTACCAAGCCGGCCGTCTCACCGAGGCGGAGGAGGACTTCAACCGGGCCCTGGCCTCCGTCCCCACCAGGCCGGACCGGGCTCGGGTGCTCGCCCGGCTGGCCGAGCTCCACGCGGCGGTCGGCGACCTCGAAGGTTCCACGGCCACCGTCCGCCGGGCTCTCGCCGAGCTGGGTCACCGGCTGCCGGCCAACCCGGTGCTGCTGATCGTCACGACCATGGTGAGCCTGGTCGCCGGCATGGTCGTGGAGCGGACCCGGATCGGCTTCGGCACCACCGATCCCGCACTCCGGGCCCGGCTCCGGCTGCGGTTCCGGCTGCACCACCTGGCGGCGATCAACGCGCTCTTCATGATGGACCCGCTGGGCTGCGTGATGCTGACCCTGCGCGGGCTCTACCCGGCGAGCCGGCTCGGGGTCTGCGCCGAGTACGCCCGCGCCCGCTGTGACACCGCCGGTCTGCTGCAGGCCGTCGGGCTGCCGTCCGGACGCTCCTACCGCCTGGCCCGCCAGGCTTCGGCACAGGTCGGCGACCCAGCCGTGATCGAGTACGTCGACTGGGTGCGCCGCAGCATGCCCGCCGTGCTCGGCACGACCGGCGCGCGGCACATCGCGTCGACCGTCTTCGACCGGTCGCGGCTGGTCGACACCGGCAACTACCTCAACATCCTCGAGAGCTCCGCGTTCCTGCTGCTCGACGCCGGGCTCGCCGATGACGCATACCTGCTGTACGAGGAGGGGACCCGCCGGGTCGCCGAGGCCGACCTGGCCACCAACTCCGTAGCGGTGTGGGGCATCGCCGCGGCCGCGGCCCTCGGCCGGGTGGCCGAGTCGGACGCGCTGCAACGGCGCAGCGACGCGCAGACCCCGCGCTTCACCAACCGCGGCGACCGCCACGCCCGCCTGCACGCCGCCGTCCGGGCCGCCGTGGAGCAGCGGGACTTCGCCGCCTTCGACAGCGCCGTGGCCGGCCTCGCCGAAATGCGGCTCAGGCCCGTGACCATGCCGCTGCCCAACCGGTCCGTCCATACGGCAATCGCCTACGGACGCATCGAGCAGTGCCTCGCCGCCCCCGCGGACCTGCGGCCGGCGGCGCTCGCGGCCGCCGAGCGGGCCGCGCGGGCGCTGCGCCGCGCCACCTTGGGCGCGCAAACGATGGCGGCGCACCACGTCGTCGTCCGGGCCTACCTCAAGCACCTGCACGGCGACCACCAGGGCGCGCTCGCGTCCCTGGGTGCCGCCGAGCGCGCGCTGCACGACGCCGACGCACCGCTGGTCACTTACGAAGCGGCCCGGCTGCGGGCCCGGGCCCTCGCCGCGCTCGGCCGCCCGCAGGACGCGGCCGCGCAGGCCGCCACCGCGCTTGCCGTGGCCGACCAGCACGGCTGGCCGCACCGCGCGAACTGGATCCGGACCACGTTCGGCCTCGGCACCACCGGCCTCAGCCGGACCGCCCAGGTCGTCTCCAGCGGCACGCACAGCGTCGACCGGCAGCGCCTGGCCGCCGTCGAACGACTCAGCATCGCCGCCGCCCGGATCCTCGACCCGGTCGAACTCACCCGGGTCGCCCTCGACGAGGTCATCCGCCTGCTCGGCGCCGAACGCGCCTACCTGTTCCTCGCCGACGACGACGGCCGGCTACAGCCGCGCCAGGGCCGCGACGCCGCCGGCGCGGACCTGACCACCCTGACCGGGTACGGCTCGACACTGGTCGAACGCGTCCGCGCCGGCCGCGAGACCCTGGTCGTCACCGGCACCGAGGAAGGCCTGGCACTCGGCTCGCAGAGCGTGCTGGCACACGGCCTGCGCAGCATCATGGTCGCCCCGCTGCTGCTGGACGGCCGCCTGCTGGGCGTCGTCTATCTGGACAGCCGGGTCGCCAAGGGCATGTTCACCGAGGCCGACGCCGGGGTCCTCGCCGCCCTCACCACCCATGTCGCCACCGCGCTGGAGACCGCCCGCGCCGCCGAACTCGCCGTCGAGGTCCGCTCCGCCCGCCGGGAACGCGACATCGCCGAAACCCTGCGCGACGCCACCGCGTACCTGTCCGGCACGTTGGATCCCACCACCGTGCTGCACCGGCTGCACGCCACCGTGCGCCGCACCCTGCCCGCCGCCCGGTCCTGGCTCGCCGTGCTCGACGGGGAGAAACTGCAGGCGTGGGACGAGCGGGACGAGCCGGAAGAGTCGATCCTGGCCGGCGAGCCGGAACTCACCGCACTGCTCGCCGCCACCGCCCCGGTCACCGGCGCGGCGGACCAGCCGCCACCCGCGCCGTTCGGGGCCGCCGCCGGCACGCCGTGGCTCGCCCTGCCGCTGCACGCCCGCCAGGACATCGTCGGTGTGCTGGTGCTGGCCGCGCCGGATCCCGCCGGGTTCCGGGACGGCCAGGTGGAGATCAGCGCCGCGCTCGCCGGGCAGGGCATGACCGCGTACGAGAACGCCCGCCTCTTCGCCCAGGTCGAACGCCTCGCCACCACCGACGGACTGACCGGCCTGTTCAACCGGCGGCACTTCTTCACCATGGCCACCAGGGAACTGGCCCTGGCCGCCCGCCGGTCCAGCCCGCTGGCCGCGGTGATGCTCGACATAGACCACTTCAAGCAGGTCAACGACGTGCACGGGCATCCGGTCGGCGACGACGTGATCGCCACGGTCGCCCGCCGGCTCGGCGCCACCGTCCGCGCCACCGACCTCGTCGGCCGGTACGGCGGGGAGGAGTTCGCGATCATCCTCCTGGACACCGGCGCCGCGGACGCGCTGGCGCTCGCCGAGCGGCTGCGCGCCGCGATCGGCGACCGGCCGGTCAAGACCGAGGCCGGCGACCTGCCGGTGACGATCAGCGTCGGCATCGCCTGCCTCGACGCGGCCGGCGACTCCGCCGGCGATCTGCTGGGCCGCGCCGACAGCGCCCTCTACCAGGCAAAGCGCGGCGGACGCAACCGCGTGGCACAGGCAACGGCCTGATCCCGCGCCGGGGCGGACCTCAGCTGATCTTGACGAGTCGCCACCTGTTGTCGGCGCCGCCGTTGTCGGCGTCCTGGACGGCCTGGGCGCCCTGGGCGGTGGAGTTGTTCTGGATGCCGAGCAGCTTGCCGCTGTTGACGTTGCGGAGCTTGTAGGTGCCGTCGCCGTTGTTGACCAGCACCCAGCGGTGGTCCGCGGTGCCGTTGTCGGCCCACTGCAGGACGCGGGCGCCGTCGGCGGTGGACATGTTCTCGACGCCGAGGACCTTGCCGCTGTTGACGTTGCGGAGCTTGACCGCGTCGCCGTCGGTGACCATGACCCAGTTGTGGTCGGCGGTGCCGGTGTCACCCCACTGCAACGCCAGCCCGCCGTCGGCGGTGGACATGTCCTGGACGCCCAGCACCATGCCGGAGCCGACGTTGACGAGCTTGTAGGTTTCGGTGACGGTGCCGCTCACGTTCCAGTAGACGGTGTAGTTGAAGCCCTGCGCGTCGTGGAACGGGCCGATGTTCACCGTGGCACCGTTTGCCGTGGCGGTGAAGGCGAGGCTGCCGGCGTTGCTGCGAGCGATCGACGACGCCGTCAGCGCGGGCAGCGCGGAGAGGCTGGTGTTGCCGTAGTTGCCGCACAGCACCGCCGGGCCGTAGGTGATCGCCTGCACGTTCGCGTTGTCGTTCGCGGCCTGCATGACGACCCGCATCGGCAGTTTCACGACGATCGTGTCCCCGGCGGCCCACGCCCGGGTGACGGTGGCATAGCTGCCCGGCGTACCGGTGACGTTCTGGACGGTGCCGTTGACGGTGATGACCGGGTTCTGCGTCCAGCCCGGGATCCGGACCCGGATGCTCCACGACCCGCTCATCGTGCCGGACAGGGTCAGGGTGGTGGTGTCGCTGACCGGGTACGTCGTGGTCTGGGTGACCGTGATGCCGCGCTGCGACCAGTTCAGCACCGACGGCACGAACAGGTTCACGGTCAGCGTGGTGGCGTTGTAGAAGTAGACGGAGTCCATCAGCTTGGTGCTGGTCTCCACGCCGGTGCCCTGGCAGCACCAGAAGCTGTTGTAGTCGGTGCTCCAGGTGCCGCCGCCCCAGGCCGGGCCGACGCCGCGGCGGCCGCCGGGGTTCAGCGGGGTGAAGTAGGTGACGTGGCCGTGGCCGTCGGCCGGGTTCTGCGCCCCGATGAGGTGGTTGAGCAGGGCCTTCTCGTAGAAGTCGAAGTAGGCCGCCCGGTTCGGGTCGAGCAGCCACAGCTCCCGGGTGAGTTTGAGCATGTTGTAGGAGTTGCAGTGCTCGCAGGTGTCGTTGCTGAGGTAGCCGGCGATGGCGTTCGGCGCGCGGAAGTGCTCCGCCTGGCTGTTGCCGCCGATGGCGTAGGTGTGCGCCCCGGTCGCGATGGCCCACGCGTTGGTCGCGATGTCCCGGTAGCGGGTGGTGCCGGTCGCCTTGTACTCGCGGGCGGCACCGATCCACTTCGGCACCTGGGTGTTCGCGTGCAGGCCGTTGAGCTGGTCGGAGTTGGACGCCAGCGGGTTGAACACCGCGGCGTGGTCGAACCGCTGCGCGGCGGTCAGCCAGCGCTGGTCACCGGTCTGCTGGTAGACGTCGGCCAGCACCTCGTTCATGCCGCCGAACTCGGTGCCCAGCATCGCCTGCATCTGGCTGGAGCTCAGCCGCGCCGTGCGCGTGTCGACCCACCCGGCCAGGGCCAGCAGCACGGTCCGCGCCTGGTCGGTGCCGATGTAGCGCCACACGTCCAGCAGCCCGGCCAGGGTCTTGTGGACGCAGTAGTAGGGCACGTTGCCGTTCGACAGGGTGCGCGCCTCCAGCGCGGTGAAGTCGGCTTCCGGGAAGCCGGAGAGGTATCCGGCGCCGAACCCGGCGGCACCGTTGTTGGCCTGGCACTTGGCCAGCTCGGCCACCATGTAGTTCGCCTTGTCCCGGCAGGTGGTGTCGCCGAGCACGGCATAGGCCTGCGCCCAGGCGGTCAGGAAGTGCCCCTGCATGTGGGTGCGGAAGGGGAACGAGGGCGCGTCCCAGCCGCCGGTCGCCGCGGCCCCGTTGGTCGACAGCCGGTGGTTGGCACGGAAGTTGTAGAGCAACCGGTCGACGTCGACGAATCGCAGGTAGGCGAGGGTCCGGGTCTGGTTGTCCAGGAACCTGCCGGCGGTGAGCCGCACCTGACCGAGGTCGAACGGATACGCCGAGACGCCGATGTCCGACCGCACGGGTGGGACGGTCGCCGCGGCGGCCGGGCGCGCGGCGAACAGGCTGCCGCCGGCCGCCGAGGCCAGTGCGCCGACACCGGCGGCCTGAAGCAGGCGACGCCGGCTGACGGGTAGAGACGACATGGGACCTCCCGGGACGTCCTGGCCGCGGCCGCCCAGCCAAGAGTGAACGTTAACAACGGCGTGTCGGGGATGTTACGGGAGCGCTTCCATCCATTCAAGGACATCACTCCGAAGACGCCCGGGACCGCCCGGCTGCTTGCATTGGTCATCCACAGTGGGCGCAGTCTGGCGGGGAGGCCGAATTGCGCTGGCGAATTCTCGGAACATTGGGCGTACGCCTGGGGAACGACACGTTCACGCCCCGGCCCCGCAAGCATCGCGTGCTGCTCGGCGCACTCCTGCTCAACGTGAACACACCACTGTCCACGTCGCTGCTCATCGAATACCTCTGGGAGGACGCCCCGCCCCGCTCGGCACGCGCCAACCTGCACGCCTACGTGGCACAGTTGCGCCGCCAGCTCCACGATCCACGGGCCACCGCGCGGCTGTCCACCGTACCGGACGGGTATCTGTTGCACGCCGAGCCCGGCGAGCTTGACGCCGAGGAGTTCGAGCGACTGGCCGCCGACGGTCAGCTCGCGCTGGCCGCCGGCGAACCGGCGGTGGCCGCCGCGCGGCTCGGCCAGGCACTCGGGCTCTGGCGCGGCGACCTTGTCGCCGGCACCGACCTGCCCGCGCCGCTGCGCCCGGCCGCGATCCGGCTGCAGGAGCTGCGCCTGACCGTCGCGGAGGATCGCATCGAGGCGCTGCTGCGCGCCGGCAAGGCCGCGGATCTGGTCGCCGATCTGCTTCGGCTGAGCGAGGTCCACCCGCTGCGCGAGCGGTTTCAGGCACAGCTCATGCGGGCGCTGTATCGCACGGGCCGTTCCTCGGAGGCGCTCGCGGTGTTCCGGCGGTTCCGCCTGAGGCTCGTCGACGACCTGGGCGTGGATCCGGGTCCGGAGCTGCAGCGGCTGCACCAGCGGATCCTCGTCGACGACCCGGGGCTGCGGGGCGGGCCCGGCCCCGGGGACGGCGCGACGACGACCCCGCGGAGGCCGGCCGCGACGCCGGAACCCGCCGTCGCCGCGCCCCGGACGCTCCCCGCCGACGTCCCAGACCTCGTCGGCCGGGACGGCCTGCTTCGCCAGATGGACGGCGCGCTCACCGACCGCCCATCCAAGGCTGGGCCCGTGCTCGTGCTCGCGGGGATGGCGGGCGCCGGCAAGACCGCCCTGGCCGTGCACTGGGCGCACCGGGCAGCCGCCCGCTTCCCGGACGGACAGCTCTATGTGGATCTGTGCGGCTGGTCGGCCGGCCCGCCGATGGCACCCCTCGCCGCGGTGACGTTCTGCCTGCGGCAGCTGGGACTGCCGGCCGCCCTTGTCCCGGCCGGCCTCGACGATGCGATCGCGGCGTATCGGACGCTCCTGGCCGGGCGGCGCGTCCTGCTGGTCCTGGATAACGCCCGCACGGCCGAGCAGGTACGGCCGCTGCTGCCGGCCGGCGACACCTGCGCCGCCCTGGTGACCAGCCGGGACCGGCTCACCGGGCTCGTCGCGCTGGACCACGCCGCCCGGTTGACGGCGCCACCGCTCTCCCGGGAGGCCGCGGCGGCGCTGCTCCAGTCGGCGCTGCCAGGCTGGACCGACGACGACGCACTGTTCGCGCTCGCCGAATCGTGCGGTCGCTTGCCGCTGGCGCTGCGCATCGCGTCGGCGAAGTGCGCCGATCAGCCGGCGGCCGATCTCGCCGGCTACGCTCCGGCGCTCGTCGCGGGCGGAGCACTGGCCGCGCTCGATATCGACGACGACCCGGCGGCCTCGGTGCGGACGGCGTTCGCCGCGTCCTACCGGCTGCTGCCGGCCCCGCAGCGCCGGCTCTTCCGGCTCCTCGGCCTGATTCGCGGCGACGTCACCGCCGAGTCGGCCGCGCCGCTGCTGGATGCCGACCCGGCGGCCGCGGCCGGTTCGCTTGACGCTCTGGCCGCCGTCCACCTGCTCGAAGTCCGTCGCGGTGGCCGGTACGCGCTGCACGACCTGCTCCGCGAGTACGCGCTGGAGGAAGGGCGGCGCACCGATCCGCAGCAGGTACGGGATGCGGCGCTCGGCCGGATCAGCGACATGTATCTGGCCGGTGTGCAAGGAGCCGCCCGGTTGCGGTTCGCGTATGCGTCCCGCACGGTAGCCCGGGTCAACGTCGCACCGCCGGTGTCGGGGTGAAAAGCGCGACGAGATCATCGAGGCGCGCGACGATGACGGCGCACAGCACGGCGGCCGGCACGGCGACGACGGCTCGCCAGGTCATCGGCTGATCGGTGATCGTCGCGATCGCGCCGCCCGCGGCGACGGTGGCCAGCGCCAGGTTGCGTACCACGTGCCGGCGGCTGAACGGCGCTCCCGCACCACCGAAACAGCGGCAGGCGGCCGGCACGCCACGGCGCAGGACCGCACCGACGGCGATGGTGAAGCCACCGAGCAGCAGCAGCGCCACCGCGAAACCGCCGAGCGGTACGGCCCTCGACGGCCAGGGCGCGAGCAGCAGCATGGGCACAGCGATCTCGCCCGCCACGACGATGCCGGCGACCGGGCCGACCAACCCCGCCGGCAGCACCCGCATGCCGCTCAGCGACATCGTGAAGTCCCGGAACCGCGCCCGTCCACCGGCCTTCTCCACCGCCGAGATGACGAACACCAGGCCGATGAGACAACGGCTGAACAGCACCAGGTAGGACACGCGAACGCTCCTTCGCCACGGCGCCGGGTGACGTCGTCCGGCCAGCGTGCCCGGCGCGGGCACGATGCGTCAACGCGCTGACCATCGACTATGGCGACGCTGTAGGGCCGCTGTGGCGCCCCCGCATAGCGTCTGGCCCGCCGGGGATCATCCCGGACACGGCAAGCAAAGGAGCGTCATATGCGCCAAGCGTTGCACTCGGTCAGCGACCGAATGCTCGGGCTCTTCCTTCCCAAGGCGCAGGCGGGCGCCTGCGCCTGCTTCCCGTCGGACAGCCACTACGAGTACCAGTGCGCGGGCTTCACCTACCGGCGGCGGTGGTGTCGGTACAGCTGCACCTGCAACAAGACCTGCGACGCCTGGGTCACCATCGGCAACTGCTGATCATCCGATTCGGCGCGGGGCCGGCGCCCTGGTGGACACCGGCCCCGCGGCACCCGCACCATCCCTACCGGGAAAGGATCTCCGTGTACTATCTCGCCGCGGCCGTGACCGTCGCCATCGTCTGCACGGTCCTCAACCTCTTGCTCACCTTCGGCGTGATCCGCAAGCTCCGAGAGCACGACTCCCTGATCGCCGCCGCGGGGCCCGGCCACGGCCATTCCGACGGGACCCTGCCGGCCGGTGCCGCCGTCGCCGCGGTCAGCGCGACCACCCTGGACGGCCGGGCCGTGTCCAGCACGCGCGCCGGCGGCGCCCTGCTGGTCGGTTTCTTCTCCCCCGGCTGTCGGCCCTGCGAGGAGCGCATCGGAGAGTTCATCCGGTACCACGAGCGGACCGCCGTCGCGGCCCTCGCGGTCGTGGTCGACGACGGCGACACCGGGCCGCATGTGTCGCGGCTGTCCGGCCACGTCGACGTGGTGGTGGAGCCGGCGAACGGCGCGTTCGGCACCGCCTTCCAGGTGACCAGTTACCCCGCCCTGTGCCTGGTCGATTCCGCTGGAGTGGTGCTCGCGGGCGGCAGCACGTTCGGCGAACTGCCCGACCTCGTATCGGCATGACCGAAGCCAACGCCGTGCCGGCCCGCCAGATCCCCGGCCACCTGCGGGCGGCCGTCCGCCTGGCCGCCTCCGCCGCACCGGGGATCCTCATCGCGTACGCGCTGGCGACCGTCACCGCCGGCGCGGGACCGGTCGCCGCCGCCGCATTGTTGCGGACGCTGCTCGACCGGCTGGCCGACGGCCGCGGCGGTTCGGAATTGCTGCCGTTGGGGGTCGCTCTCGGCGTCGTCGGGCTGCTCGTCGGGGCTGTCCCGGCCAGCACCGCCTATTTGCACAACCGCCTGCTGCGGGCGGTCGGCATCCGGGCGATGGACCGGCTGTATCAGGCGATGAACCGCATCACCGGGATCGGCGCCATGGAGAATCCCGGCTTTCGCGACCGGCTGCGCCTGGCGCAGCAGTCCGGCCGATCCGGACCGGGCCAGTTGGTCGACGACGCGCTCGGCGTGCTGTCAGCACTCATCACGTTGACCGGCTTCGTCGGCGTCCTCGTCGCGTTGAGCCCGTGGCTGGCGTTGTTCGTCGTGGCCGCCGCCGTTCCCGCGTTCATCGCGCAACTGCGCCTCAACCGTCAGCATGCCACGATGATGTGGCAGGTCAGCGGCCGCGCGCGCCGCGAGGCCCACTACGCGGAGCTGCTGACCACCTTGGCTGCCGCCAAGGAAATCCGTCTGCTCGGGCTCGGCGGGCTGTTCCGCACCCGCATGCTGCGCGAAATGACCGCCGTGAACGCCGAGGAGGCCCGCCAGGACGGCCGCGAGCTGCGCACCCGCACTGCGCTGGCCGTGCTCACTGCCGTCGTCGCTGGCGGCGGTCTGTTGTGGGCCCTCGTCCAAGCGGGCCGCGGCAGCCTGTCCATCGGTGACATCGCGCTGCTGGTCGCGGCCGTCGGCGGGGTACAGGTGGCGATCGGTGGGCTGGTCGACCGGTTCGCGTCGGCCCACCACAACGCGCTGTTGTTCGATCACTACCAGCACATCGTCAACGCCGGGCCGGATCTTCCGGCGCCGGCGAAGCCGCTGCCCGCTCCCGCGCTGCGGACCGGGATCGAGCTGCGCGACGTGTGGTTCCGATACGCGCCGGACACACCCTGGGTGCTGCGCGGGGTGAACCTGACCGTCCCGTACGGCCGGACGGTCGCGCTCGTCGGGCTCAACGGCGCCGGCAAGAGCACCTTGGTGAAGCTGCTGTGCCGGTTCTACGACCCGACGGTCGGTACGATCACCTGGGACGGTTCGGATCTGCGCGACCTGGAAGTGGCGGCGCTGCGCGACCGGATCGGCGCCGTCTTCCAGGACTTCATGGCCTACGAGCTGTCGGCGGCCGAGAACGTCGGCCTCGGCGATGTCGCCGCGCTGGACAACCGGGCCCGGATCGAGACGGCGGCCCGGCGCGCCGAGGTTCACGACACCGTCGTGTCGCTGCCGGACGGCTACGACACGATGCTGACCAATGTGTACTACGACGAGCAGGACCGCGACGATCCGGCGACCGGTGTGCTGCTCTCCGGCGGACAGTGGCAACGGCTGGCGCTGGCCCGGGCGTTCATGCGCGACGACCGCAACCTGCTCATCCTCGACGAGCCGACGGCCGGGTTGGACCCGCAGGCCGAGCACGATCTGCATGACCGGCTGCGCCGGCACCGGCAGGGCCGGACCAGCGTGCTGATCTCGCATCGTCTCGGCACCGTACGCGACGCCGACGTCATCGTCGTGCTCGCCGACGGCGTGGTCGTCGAGCAGGGCACCCACGACGAGTTGCTCGCCGCCGACGCCGGCTACGCGAACCTGTTCAGGTTGCAGGCCTCCGGCTATGCCGAGCCGGTGGCGCGGGTCGGTGGCGACCGGTGATGACCGTCGTCCTCATGGTCGTCGTCGCGGCCCTCGCGCTCGCCGGCGGTGTGGTGCTCGTGCTGCGCCGCCGGCTGCTGCTGGTCACCGTCGAGGGCGAGAGCATGGAGCCGACCTACACGGCGGGCGACCGCTTGTTCGTACGGCGCACCACGCTGGCCGGAGTGCGGCGCGGCGCCGTGGTGGTGCTTGTGGCACCGGCCGGGGCGCCGGCCACAGACCCGCCGCTGCTGGTGAAGCGAGCAGTCGCCGTGCCGGGGGATCCCGTACCGGGCGGGATACCGGTGCCCGACCGGACGGTTCCCGCCGGCCGGCTCGTCGTGCTCGGAGACAACACCGACCGCAGCGCCGACTCCCGGATCAGAGGCTTCATCCCCGCCGCCGACGTGGTGGGCGTGGTCCTCCGGCAACGGGCCTGATCGGTATCCGCGCGGCGACAGAGCGCCGGGTGTGATGGAGTTGCCTGGTGGATGCCGCGGACCTCGCCCGACGCTTCGACCTTGGCAAGGCCACGAACCTGTCGGAGGCCCCGGTCGCCCGGGGCAGGCAGGGCGTCGTGTGGAGGCTGGAGACCGCGGCGGGCAGCTGGGCGGTGAAGGTGCCGTTCCACTCCACCGATGAGGCCGGCGTACGCGTGTCGACCGCGTTCCAGGAAGCGGCCCACGCCGCCGGCGTGCCGACGCCGCGGGTGCGGCGCACCCCGGAGGGGTGCGTATTCGCCACGGTGGACGGCAAGCAGGTCCGGGTGTACGAGTGGGTCGATCTGCTCGCCCCCGACACCGGCCTCGACCCGGCGCGGGTGGGCGCGGTCACGGCCACCATCCACCAGGTGGCCATCGGTGGCGTCGGCCCGCCGGACGCCTGGTATCAGGAACCGGTGGGCGCCGATCGCTGGGACCGGCTGATCGAGCGGCTCCGCGAGGCGGGCGCCCCGTTCGCCGGCCGGCTGGCCGGGCTTCGCGACGAGCTGGTCGCGCTGGAATCCTGGATCGAACCACCCGTGAACCTGCGGATCTGCCATCGCGACCTGTGGGCCGACAACCTCCTGCCCACGGCGGACGGCGACGTGTGCGTCATCGACTGGGAGAACAGCGGGCCGGCCGACCCGGGTCAGGAGCTCGGATGCGTGCTCTTCGAGTTCGCCCGTACCGATGTCGGCCGGGCCCGCGCGCTGAGCGACGCCTACCGGCGAGCCGGCGGACCGGCGAGGGTGGATCGGCGTGGCCACTTCTCGATGCTCATCGCGCAGCTCGGGCACATCGCACAGCTCGCCGCCACCGACTGGCTCGAACCCAACCCCCGATCGCCGCGGCGCGCCGACTCCGCCGCCTGGATCGGCGAGATCCTCGACGAACCGCACACCCGCAAGCTGCTCGACACCATGCTGGCCGCGCTCCGCGACGGCAGCTGACCGGCGCGGGCAAGCGAGGTATTCGGAGCTGTCGGCGCCGCGGATGGGTTACTGACAGGAAGCCGACTCATCCCCATCCGACCCCACCCCCACACACGAAGTCCTCCCGCAGGCATCCCTACGGGAGGACAGAGATGACCACTCAACCGCACCGGAGAAGGCGCAGAGTCGTACCGGCTCTCGCCGCCACCGGCATCGTTCTCGCCGGGGCCCTCGCCGGGCTGGGGCCCCAGGTCTCGTCGGCGTCGAGCCACCGGGAGGCGCCCCTGATCGCGAGCGACCCGGCGGCCGACAACACCGACCTGTACGCCTTCGTCAGCCCCGAGCGGCCCGGCTACGTGAACCTCATCGCGAACTGGATCCCGTTCGAGGAGCCCAACGGCGGCCCGAACTTCTACCCGTTCGCCACCGACGCCGCGTACAACATCAACGTCGACAGTGACGGCGACGCGAAGGCCGACGCCGTGTTCCGCTGGACGTTCAAGAACATCGACCGCCGCGGCGGCTCGACGTTCCTCTACAACAACGGGCCGGTGACCTCGCTCGACGACAAGAACCTGCTGTTCAAGCAGACCTACACCCTCTCGTCGTCGTTCAACGGCGGCCCGTTCCAGACCCGGATCAGCGACGCACCCGTCGCGCCGTCCCGGATCGGCGCGGCGTCCATGCCCGACTACCAGAAGCTGCGCGACCAGGCCACCGTCCAGCTGCCGGGCGGGTGGAAGCTGTTCGCCGGCCAGGCCGACGACCCGTTCTTCCTCGACCTGCGGGTCTTCGACCTGCTCTACGGCGGCGACCTGAGCGAGACCGGGCAGGACACCCTCGCCGGATACAACGTCAACAGCCTCGCGGTCCAGGTGCCGTTCAAGGACGTCGCCCTGCGCGGCGACGCGAAGCGCAACCCGGTGATCGGCGTCTGGACCACGACCGACCGGCCCCGGGTACGGGTCACCGGCCAGAGCGAACTCGGCCCGCGCGCCGACCGGGTGCAGGTCTCCCGGCTCGGCAACCCGCTGGTCAACGAGGTCGTCGTACCGGCCAACCTCAAGGACGCGTTCAACTCGATCTCGCCCGACAAGGACGCCGGCATCCCCGCGGTCGTCAAGCGGGTCACCGACCCGGAGCTGCCCAAGCTGATCGAGGGCATCTACGGCGTACCGGCGCCGGCGACCCCGCGCAACGACCTGGTCGAGATCTTCCTGACCGGCATCACCACCAAGGCCGGCGGGCCGATCAAGGCCGACCTCAACTCGCAGCTGAACAACAAGGACGTCAACGCGAAACGGTTCCGGCCCTCGGAGATGCTCCGGCTCAACCTGAACGTGCCGGTCACCGCGCAGCCCAACCGGCTCGGCGTGCTCGCCGGCGACCTGCAGGGCTTCCCGAACGGGCGGCGCCTGACCGACGACGCCGTCGACATCGCCGTCCAGGCCGTCGAGGGCGCCGCGCAGACCGGCAAGCTGGTCGACGCGCTCGCCGCCGGCGACAAGGTCGACACCAACGACAACACCTTCGGAGACGTCTTCCCGTACGTCGCGCTCCCGAACCAGGGCGCGGTCAACGGCGGCAAGGGTACGGGCGCCGCGACGTCCGGTACGAACGCGAGCCCGGCAGCGGCCACCGGCGGCTCCGACTCCGACTCCGCACCGTCGCTGTCGCCGGTGTCCGCACAGGCGTCCAGCGGCACGGCGCTCACCACCGGGATCCTGGTCGCCGTCCTCGGCGTCGGTTCCCTGATCACCATCCTGGCCACCTGGTGGCTGCGCCGGCGGAGGACCACACCGGCGTTCCCGCGCGCCGAAGACACCATCCCGCTCTGACCGAACCGGAGGCGGGCGGGTCCCCACGGACCCGCCCGCCTCGGAAGGGACGTACCCCATGCGCAGTCCGCTCCGTACGGTCGCGGCCGGGTCCATCGCCGCCGTGGCGCTCCTCGCCGTCGGCGCGGTCTTCGGCCTCCGCGAGACACCAGTTCCCGCCTCGGCTCCGGCCGCCGCCCAGGCACCCGCCGATCGGCTCGCCGACAGCATCACTCGCGCCCAGGACCGCCTCCGCGAGCTGCCGCGCGACCACGAGACGTGGGCCGCGCTCGGGCTCGCCTACGTCGAACGGGCCCGGGTGACCGCGGATCCCAGCCTCTACCCGAAGGCGGAGGGCGCGCTACGCCGCTCGCTCGCGGTCCGCGCCACCGGCAACCCGCTCGCGCTGGTCGGGCTCGGCGCCCTCGCCAACGCCCGCCACGAGTTCGCCGCCGCCCGCACGTTCGCCACGGACGCGTTGCGCGGCAACCCGTACAACGCCGACGCCTACGGCGTCCTCGCCGACGCGCACACCCAGCTCGGCGACGCGCCCGCCGCCACCGCCGCGATCCAGCGGATGCTCGATCTGCGCCCCGGCCTCGCCGCGTACGCCCGCGCCTCCTACGACCTCGAACAGCACGGACGGCTCACCGAGGCGACCGAGCTGATGCGGCGCGCGCTCGACGCCGCCGTCGACCCCGCCGACGTCGCCTTCTGCCGCAACCAGCTGGGCGAACTGGCCTGGTTCGCGGGCGACCTCAAGGGCGCGGCCACCGAGTTCGCCGCCGGCATCGCCGCCGACCCGTCCTACCAGCCGCTGCTGCGCGGGCGCGCCCGCGTCGCCGCCGCCTCCGGCCGGATCGAGGCCGCGATCGCGGACGCCGCGACCGTCGCGACCCGCACCCCGACCCCCGACACCCTGATGGAGTACGCCGAGTTGCTGCGCCTGGGCGGCCGGGCCCCCGAGGCGGAGCGCCAACTGACGCTGGCCGACGCGGCGCACAAGATCTTCGTGGCGAACGGCGGCAGCGACGACCTGACCGGCGCGCAACTGGCGCTCGCGCGCGGCGATGCCGCCTCCGCCGTACGGCTCGCGCGGTCGGAGTGGCGCCGCCGCCCGTTCGCCGACGTCGCCGACGTGCTCGGACGGGCGCTGCACGCGGCGGGCCGCGACGCCGAGGCACTGCCGTACGCCCGCCGCGCCGCCGGCCTGGGCCCCCGCAACGCGTCCTATGCCTACCACCTCGCCACGGTGTCGCTCTCCCTCGGCGACGACGCCGGTGCCCACGCCGCACTACAGCGGGTCCGCGACCTCAACCCCTACTTCTCGCCCACCGACGGCCCGACGGCCGCGCGGGCGCTGTCCGCTCTGGAGGCACAACGATGAGGCGTCTCGTGCTGGTGGCCGCGCTCGCGGTGGTCGGATTCGCCGCGCTGCCGGCCGGACCGGCGTCCGCGCACCCGATGGGCAACTTCTCGGTCAACCGGTACGCCGGCCTGACCATCCACCCCGACCGGATCGACGCCACCGTGGTGGCGGACATCGCCGAATTGCCGACCCTGCAGGACCCGCCGGCATCATGCGCCGAGGCAGTCTCCACGCTGACGGTCACGGTCGACGGCGCCGGGGTGAACTGGGCGGTCTCGAACTCGTCCCTGGTGTTCGCGGCCGGTGCGGGTGGGCTGAAGACGAGCCGCGTGGAGTGCCACCTGTCCGCGCCGGCCACCCTGAACCGGCCCGCCTCGGTAGCGGTGACCAACCGCTTCCGCGACGACCGGATCGGCTGGCGCGAACTGGTGGCGGTCGGCGCCGGCGTCCGGCTGGACGGGTCGTCGCTGCCGACCGCGAGCCCGAGCGACGAGCTGCGCCACTACCCGGACGACCTGCTTACCTCGCCGCCGGACGTCCGCTCGGCGACGTTCACCGTCGCGCCCGGCTCCCCCGCTTCCGCGGCCTCCGCTACCTCTCCGTCTTCCGGCGCCTCGCCCGGGTCCGGCACTTCGTCTTCCGGGGCCTCGCCCGGCTCCAGTACCTCGTCTACCGGCACCTCGCCTGGCTCTGGCTTCTCGTCGTCTTCCGGGGCCTCGTCATCCGGCGCCTCGTCCTCCTCTGGCGGCTCGCCGGGGTCCGGCAGCTCGTCCGTCGGCGGGGCGGCGGCGTCCGGGGTGCGGCCGTTGGGCTTGACCGGGCCGCTGGCCGGGGCCGAGCGGTGGCTTGACGACTTGGTCGGCGGGCAGCGGCTCACGCCCCTCGTCGGGCTGTTGGCCGTGCTGCTGGCGCTGGTGCTCGGCACGGCGCACGCGGCGCTGCCCGGTCACGGCAAGACGGTGATGGCCGCCTACCTCGCCGGCCGGCAGGGACGTCCCCGGGACGCGCTGGCGGTGGGCGCGACAGTGACACTCACGCACACCGGGGGCGTCCTGATCCTGGGGCTGCTGCTGACAACGGTCGCCGGCGTCGCCGGGGAGGCGGTGCTCGGCTGGCTGGGCGTCGCGAGCGGCGTCCTGGTCGCGTCGATCGGCACCGGGACCCTCATTTCGGCCATCCGCCGCCGCCGGTCGGCCGCCGCTGCGGCGGCGCCCCAACCAAGCCCGGATCACGGGCACGCTCCGGCGCCCGCCCACAACCACGTCCCCGCCCCGGCCCACATCTCCACCCACGACCACGACCCCGCCCACATCTCCACCCACGACCACGACGCCACCCACAACCACGTCCCCGCCCACATCTCCACCCACGACCACGACGCCACCCACAACCACGACCCCGCCCACATCTCCACCCCCGCCCACGACCCCGCCCACAACCACGTTCCCGCCCCCGCCCACGACTCCGACCCCGCTCACGAACAAATCCACGACAACGGCCTCCTCCCCGACCCAGCCCACGACCACGTCCGCGCACACGGGCACAGCCACGGCCACGGGCATGGGCACAGCCACGGCCACGGGCACAGCCACGGGCATGGGCATGATCACGGGCCGGGGAAGTGGGGGATCGCCGGGTTGGGGATCGCCGGTGGGCTTGTGCCGAGCCCTTCGGCCCTGATCGTCCTGTTGGGCGCGATGGCACTCGGCCGTACCATGTTCGGCGTGCTGCTGGTGATCGCCTACGGCTTGGGCATGGCAGCGACGCTCACCGCGGCGGGCCTGCTCCTCATCCGGCTCCGCGACCGGCTCGAGGGCCGTTTGCGCTTCGTCGCCCGGTGGCAGGCGGTGGCGCCGTCAGCCACGGCGGCCCTCATCGTCGTGGTCGGGCTCGGTCTGGCCGGGCGCGCGTTGACCACCTTCGCCTGAGAGGGCGTCTGATCCCGCTAAATCGCCTTTATCCGAAACCCAGTCGACCGATTTGACAGATCTTGGTAGTCAGTGGCCCCCAGGAGGGCCACTGACTACCAAGATTTCAACGCATTGCTGTTCCGCCGTATTCGATTGGGTTCATCGAGGGCGATGGGGAAAGCGCACGTTAACGCTCAGTCCCTCAAGGTTCGGTACAACGTTCTGGCCGGTCGCCGTTCGCTGCCAGGACGGCGACGGCCCGCCATGAATGGCGGCTCCCCACTCAACGCGCGGTCAGCCGCGGCTATGACGCCGACGGGCTCGTTGTGGTCAGAAGCTCAGTTCACAATTGGTCTTGACGTCGATGTTGTTGTCGCACCGATCGACAGCGCCAGCCTCGCCATCGCCCGTGTCGGTGCCGTTCGGGTCGAGCAGGAAGTCGTCGCCGTCGCCGCCGAATAGCTTGTCGTTGCCACTGCCGCCCGCCACGACGTCATTGCCGACCTCGCCCCGGAGTTCATCGTTGCCGTCACCGCCATTGAGCTGGTCGTCGCCCGACCCTCCGCGATAAGTGTCGTCGCCCGGGCTGTCCAGGAGCGCATCATTTCCCCCGTCGCCACTGGCCGTGTCGTTTCCGTCGCCGGGATAAATGTTGTCGTTTCCGTCGCCGCCCAGGAGGGCGTCACCGTCGGCGCCGCCAAAGAGGGCGTCGGCGTCGGTCCCGCCGAGCAGAGTGTCGGTATTGGCGTCACCGTTGATGACGTCGAGCCCGGCTTCGCCCAGGATGATGTCGAACCCAGAACCGCCCTGGGCGACATCGTTGCCGGTACCGAGACAGATGAAATCGTCGCCCTCGGCGCCGAGTACGACATCATTGCCGGCAAGGCTGACGATGGTGTCGCTGGCGGCGGTCCCGATGATGGTGTCGTTCCCGGCCGTGCCCACGATTGTTGCGGCCCGACCGTTGCAGGTCTCGCCTGCGGCCCGGGCGGCGCCCGGGCCGGCAAGGCCGGCTATGACAAGGCCGGCAGCGAGCGAGACAGCGGTCGCCGCGAAGGTCCTGCCGTGGTGTGTTGCTCGCCGGCTCAGTCGTGCGGTTGTCATGAATCCCCCATCTGTGGCGCCCTCCGATGCGAGCGGCCAACGCGTTTGGATGTGCCGTGCTGCCGCCACAGCATCGCCGGCCAAAAGGGGCTAAGACGTCAATGTTGGACAGGATTGGACAGTGTCCATTCAGGGCTAGGGTGTGACCTGCGGGTTTGAGTCGGGGGTACTTCGTCGGCGGGTGACACGCCGGGTTTGTTGCTTGATCGTCGGTGTCGATGGTGATGATCGTGTCTTGTCCGAAGTGCCCACTGTGGAGCTGGCAGAGCGGCTTCGCCGTGCCAACGCCGGGTTGCGGGACGTGTTGACGGCCCAGGAGACCGAAGAGGCTGAACTGCGGGCGGTGATGCACGCGCGCCGCAAGGCTGAGTCCACCTGTCGAGGAGCTTGGGTAGCGATCGTCAGCGATGCGACGGGTGCCAGGATCGCATCGCCTCGTCGACCTGGTCGGGGGTGAGCGGGTCCGGGTGCATGGGCGTCATTTCGCCCGGCCCGGCGCGTAGCCCGTCGATGACGAGGGACAGGCAGCGGCGCCAGATGTCGGACTGGACGTCCCGGGTGTAGTCGACGACCCCGCCCAGCATGATCGCGATCAGCGGGATGTCGGTCTCGGCGACGTCGGCGCGGAGCCGGCCCTGCGCCTGGGCGCGCGCGACGAGTTCGGTGATGATCGGCTGCATTCTGTCGCGGAGCGAGGCGACGTGCTCATGGCCGAATCGGCTGCCGAGGACCACCTCGCGCAGCCCCCGGTCGACTGCCTGCTGGGCGGTGGCGTCGCGCAGGAAGCCGATCAGGCCGCGCCAGGCGTCCGGGTCGGCCAGGGCCTGCTCGGCGGCGGTGACCACGCCACCGAGCCGCTCGGCGAACAGGGCCTCGACCAGGTCCTCCTTGCTGGGGAACCGCCGGTACACGGTGCCGACGCCGAGACCGGCGTGGGCGGCGATGTCGTCGAGCGAGACGTCGAGCCCGCGCTCGGCGAACACCTCCTGCGCCGCCTTGAGGATCCGCTGCCGGTTGCGTTCCGCGTCCCGCCGCAGCGGACGGGCATTGGTTGAGGCCATGTGACCAGCCTAGCAATAACTTGAGGAGACACCTCCAGTTAGTGCTAGCCTGCTCCAGAAAGCGGAGCTATAACCTCCGCTTCTAGCGGAGGGACGGCCCAAGATGATGCCTATAGGCGCACCACCTGACGACCCGCACCACGCGCGGCGCTGGCTGATCCTCGGCGTCCTCGGGCTGGCCCAGCTCATGGTCGTGCTGGACGCCACCATCGTGAACATCGCGCTGCCCACGGCCCAGCTGGACCTCGCGTTCTCCGACGGCGACCGGCAGTGGGTCGTCACCGCGTACGCCCTCGCCTTCGGCAGCCTGCTGCTGCTCGGCGGCCGGATCGCCGACGTGTTCGGCCGCAAGCGCACCTTCCTGATCGGCCTGATCGGCTTCGCCGCCGCCAGCGCGCTCGGCGGCCTCGCCGGCAGCTTCGAGGTTCTGGTCGTCGCCCGCGCCCTGCAGGGCGTGTTCGGTGCGCTGCTCTCCCCCGCCGCCCTGTCGCTGCTGACCACCACCTTCACCAGGCCCGACGAGCGGGGCAAGGCCTTCGGGGTGTTCGGCGCCATCGCCGGCGCCGGCGGCGCCATCGGCCTGCTGCTCGGCGGCGTGCTGACCGAATACCTCTCCTGGCGCTGGTGCCTGTACGTCAACGTCGGCTTCGTCGTGCTCGCCGCCGCCGGTGCCGCCCTGTTCCTGCACCACGACACCATCACCACCCGCGCCAAGCTCGACTGGCCCGGCATCCTCACCGCGTCCGCGGGCCTCTTCGCCCTGGTGTACGGCTTCTCCAACGCCGAGACGTACGCCTGGAGCGACCCGATGAGCTGGGCGTTCCTGAGCGCCGGCGTGGTGCTGCTGGCCCTGTTTGGATGGTTGCAGACCCGCGTCGCGCACCCGCTGCTGCCGTTGCGGGTGGTGCTCGACCGCAACCGCGGCGGCTCCTACCTGGCCCTGTTCGTCTCCGGTGCGGGCATGTTCGGTGTCTTCCTGTTCCTCACCTACTATGCCCAGGCCACCCTGCACTACTCCCCCGTCAAGACCGGGCTCGCGTTCCTGCCGATGGTCGGCGCCCTGATGATCTCGGCGACGCTGTCCTCCAGCATGCTGATCCCCCGGATCGGCCCCAAACCGCTGGTCGCCGCCGGCATGGTGGTCTCCGCCGCGGGGATGGCCTGGCTGACCTGGCTCGACCTGGACAGCACCTACGCCGCACGCGTCCTGCCCCCGCTGCTCGTCCTGGGCGTCGGCTTCGGCCTGATCATTGCCACCGCGATGAGCGTCGGCACCCTCGGCATCCAGCCGGCCGACGCCGGCGTCGCGTCCGCCATCGTCAACACCAGCCAGCAGATCGGCGGCTCCATCGGTACGGCGCTGCTCAACACGCTCGCCGCCAGCGCGGCGGCCGACTACCTCGCCACCCGGCAGCCCACTCCCGACGTGATCGCGCAGTCCATGCTGCAGAGCTACCACACCGCGTTCTGGTGGTCCGCCGCGTTCTTCGCCGTCGGCGCCGTCGTCTGCGGCCTGCTCATTCCCGCCGGGGTTCCCGAGCAGGATCCCGACGCCGAGCCCGTCCTTGTCCACTGACCAGCGGCAGGCACCCACCGCGGGCCGTCACCGTTCAGGCGGCGGCCCGCGGTCCCTACTTGCCCTTGATGACCTCGTTCGCGGCGAGGCTGGTCGTGCGCTGCTGGATGAGGGTCTTGAGTGCCTCGGCCTCCTTCGACCCGGTCTCGGCGTGGTACCCGTCGACAGTGGCCAGCACCTTGGTGATGCCGTCCAGCGTCGTCACGGCCTTGCCGCTGCCGAAGATCTGCCCATAGAGCTCGCGGTACGCGTCCTCGTAGACCTGCTTGTACGCGGAACTGGCGAGGAATCGCTCCTTGAGCTTGTGGCCGCCGCCGAAGCCTCCTCTCCGCGGTGTTGCGGCGCCGTTCTCGTCAGCATCGGTCGCCCCGCCGCCCGGCGGCTGCATGCCCTCCGGCAATTGCATACCCTCGGGCACCTGCATGCCGCCCGGCGCGCCGCCCCCGGGGAAGCCTCCGCCACCCATGCTCGTCGAGTCGTGCGGGCCCTGCTCGGCGTTTCCGCTGAAGGTCAGGTTGTAGTCCCAGCCGATGACCGTGAATTTCTTGGCGCCCAGGTCGTACCACAGGTAGTAGTTGCGGCCGGGGCCGGCCATGTCGTCGAAGTTGAGCAACAGGTTCTGCAGGGCCGCATAGCGGGCGAACGAGGCGACGTCGACATGGTCGCCGAGATTCTTGTCGAACTCGGCATCGCTGCTGTTGTTGACCCACTTCACCAGGTCGATGACCGGTTGCAGGTCCTGGCTGCCCTTCTTGGTGATCTGTTTGAAGTCGTCCTGGTAATCGGTCGGGTCGTCGCCCTGGTCGGTGAACTGACTGGAGGCCAGGGACTTGTAGAGGACACCGGAACCGTCGATCTCGTCGGCGAAGTTCTCGTCCGGGTGCTCGACGAGGAGCCTGGCGGTCGTGGGCCGGTCGTTGACGGTGAAACTGCTGTAGGCGTAGCGCTGGGCTACCGCGCCGACCGCGTCGAGCAGGTTCAGCGACAACGCCTCATTGACGACCGTCGAGGCACCGCCCATGCCGGCCACCCGCATCGCGACCTCACGATGCCCCTGATAGCGCCGGCCCTCGACGAACTCGTCGAAGCGGATCAGCCAGGGCAGCGTCTCCGGCTCCTCCGCCTTCAGCGTCGCGCGGGCGAACCCTCCACCCCGGGCTCCGGCGTTCGGCATCGCGCCGGGGGCCTGTCCCGCCGCGGGGCCACCGCCGCCCGGACGGTTACCGCCGCCGCCCGGCCCCATGCCGCCCTGCCGGGCCACCCCGTTGCGGGTCAGGCCGCCCAGTGTCGAGTTGCCTTTGAGCCGGATGCCGACGCTGCGGACCAGGGTGCCGTCGATCGTCAGGTCGGCTTCGACGTATTCCTTCTCGCCCTCGTCGTAGTAGGCGTCGAGCATGCGCTGGTAGTTCGCGTCGTGGAACGTCAGCTTGAGGCTGTGCGCGCGGCCGCCGTCGAACAGGTCGACGGTGCCGGCGACGTCCTGGGTGATCTCGTCACCCGTCTCGTCGCTGCTGCTGGTCACATAGGGCTGCACCCGTACGGTGCTGACGACCAGCGTCAAGACCGCGACCAGGGCCACGCAGCCGGCCAGCAGCTTCCAGTAGTGCCGGACCCGTACCGGAATGCGGTGCAGCAGCCGGCGGGCCGCCGGGGTTGGTGGCGCGGGCATCACAGGTCCGACTGGTCATAGCCGGTCAGCACCGTCACCCGCTGCCCGGACGTGTGCTCGCTGAGCGCCGGGATCAGCTCGCCCGGCTCGCGGCCCTTCTTCAGCCGTACCGAATACATGATCTCCGTCAGCGCGCCGCCACGGATCGATTCCATGCTGACCAGCTCGAACTCGGTGGTGAAACGGATCAGCACATCCTGGATCGCCTGGGTGTAGTTGCCGTCCGGCGGAACCTGGACCTTGACGACCTGGCGCTGTACGTCGAGGGCGAACCAGTTGAACCGGTACATCACCACGATGATGAGGCTGATGGCGACGGCGGCGACGATGCCGAGCGTGTAGAAGCGGGTGCCGACGGCCATACCCACGCCCATGACCAGGAAGATGAAGCCGACGTCGCGGGTCTCCTTGATGGCGTTGCGGAAGCGAACCACCGACAGGGCGCCGACGAGCGCGAAGGCCCGGGCGATGTTCGACCCGACGACCAGCATGATCAGGGCGATGAGCATGCCGAGGATCACGAGCGTCTGCACGTAGGACTGGCTGTAGGAGACGTTGCGGTGGGTGAACCGGTACACCCAGCCGATGCAGGCGCTGAGGACGAACGACAACGACAACGCGATCGCGATGTCCGCCATGCTGAAGGTGCCGGACAGGTCCTGGAACGAGAAGTCCATGGTTGTTCTCAAGCCTCGCTTCGGGTGAGGGCCGGTGCCAGATCCGTGGTCGGGTCGTCGCCGGTGACGTGGAAGATGGAACGCGGGGCCCGGCCGAACGCCTCGACGCCCTGGCAGTACTTCGACATGCGCACGACGGACATGTTCGAGCGGGCCGCGAGGTCGGTGAGCCAGTACGGCACCCGCTCGTTGGCCTTGATCTCAAGCACGGCCAACTGGGCCGGAACGATCAGCCGGTTCCCGGCGTCGGCGCCCAGGTGGAAGTCGCGGTCGCGGCCGCGTACCCGATGGTCGATCGTGACCCGCAGCCCGACGTCGGCGTCGCGGCCGACGAAGGCCGCACGCTGATATCCGGTGATCGCCACCGGGCGCAGATCGAGCCCGGACACCAGCCCCAGCACTTCCTCGAGGAAAGCGCGCTGGTAAGGGTCGTGCTCCACCATCTGCCGGCGGTCGCAAAGCACACGGGCCAGGCGGTACGGCAAAGCGACGCGCCGCTTCTGGGTGACCTTGTTGACGCGCTGCTTGATCTCGACGTAGACGGTGGTGTCGTCGTCGATGGTGAACCGGTCGCCGTAATGTCGAATGCGCAGCTTGCGGCGGAACTTGAGACCTTCGATCTTCTCCCAGTAGAAGCGCAGCTGGGTCGTGTCGTAATAGACGCTCCAGACGCCGTAACCGCCGTCGCTGCCGTGGCTGTCCAGATCGAGCCGGCTGGCGAACTCCTCTCGCAGCGCCGGCAGGTCAACGGTGGGAACCAGATACTTGATCTCGTACCGGTTGAAGGCGTGCAGCCGGCTCGGCGCACGCAGGGCATGCCCGGCCTCGTCGGTGCTGCCGGGATCCAGGCGGTGGCCCGGCGGCGCGTCCGGATCCGCCGGGGCGTCACCGGCGGCGACGTCCCGGGCAGAGGAACGACGGCGGAGCGAAAAGCGCATGGTGGATGGCCTATCTCGTAGTCCGTCGATGGCGAACCCGAGCAAACCAGACGTTTCCGAGGATCAGCTCCGGGCAACCTCAAAGCTCCACGTGAATGCACTGAGAACCACAGGTTGACCATTGGTGTACGAACGGTGTCCGGTGATCTCCACAGCGGATGACAGCGGGGAGGCCGAAGCCGGATTCGAACCGGCGTGTCCCGTTTTGCAGACGGGCCCCTGGCCACTCGGGCATACGGCCGTGCGTGCCCCCGGTCGGGATCGACCAGCGGCCGGTTTCCGGTGGCGGGCCGGCGCCGGGATCGGCAGGATCGGGGCATGACCTCCGAACCACACCGGCGGGCGATCGGCTCGCTGCGGGCCGTGGCGCTGGACGCCCCGGACATCGCCCGCCTGGCCACGTTCTACGAGCAACTCGCCGGCTGGCGGCGCATCTCCGACAGCGAGGACGCCGATGAGTGGATCACGCTCGAGACCGATGACGGCTGGCGGATCGGCCTGCAACGGGCCACCGACCACGTGCCGCCGCACTGGCCGGGCCAGGACCGTCCGCAGCAGGCCCACCTCGACTTCCGAGTGCCGGAGATCGACGCGGCGGCGGAACGCGCCCAGCGGCTCGGCGCCACCCCGCTGCGCCGCAACGAGCGGTGGCACACGCTGGCCGACCCGGCCGGCCACCCGTTCGACCTGTGCCGCAACCCGGACGATCCGCGGACCACCCTGATGGGCGTCATGCTCGACTGCCCGGACGCGAAGGCGCTGAGCCACTTCTACGCGGAACTGCTCGGCAAGCCGGTGACATACGAGGCGGACGGGGTCGCCATGATCGGCGAGGACGGCACGCAGCCGGTGATGTTCCAGCAGGTGGAGCAGTACACCGCGCCGCGCTGGCCGGACCCGGCGTACCCGCAGCAGATCCACCTCGACGTAACCGTCGAGGACGTGGACGCGGCGGAACAGGCAGCGATCGACATCGGCGCCACCCGACTGGACGGCGCCGGCCCGAACTGGCGGGTCTACGCCGATCCGGCCGGCAAGCCGTTCTGCCTGATCTGGCCGATCTAGGGGCGTGGCTGATGCATCATGAGCGAGACATCACCTGGCCTCTTCACATTCACCCCGAAATGGTCCCGGATGGTTGCGCCCATCGTCTATTTCGCTCGAGCCGTCGACGGTCTGGATCGGGTCGACGTACTTGCCGCCGCGCAGGTGGTTGCGGCCGAACTCCAGGAATCCGGCCTGCAGATGACCGATCCCGTCGAGGTGTGGACGCGTGCGGTTCCGGGGATTGCGGCCACCGACGATCCGACCCTTCTGGTGCAGTCCGATCTAGGGCTGCTGCGCCGGTGCGATGGGGTGCTCATGGATATGTCCATCCCGGACCGCAACTACATCGGCTGCACCTGCGAGCTAACGTACGCCTACCTGTGGCGCATACCTTCCGTGGTGTGGGTCGGAGACACGGGCCTAGATCAGCGTCCATGGCTGCGCTACCACGCAACTGTCGTGGTGCACAGCCGCCAGGAGGCAATTGAGGCGGTCGCCGCCCTACTGCTTGGCTGAGTTACGGCCTGTCATCGCCACTTGGATCCCCAGAAGGATGATGGGTACGACCAGCCCGAAGCCGACCTCCTGCGCTTCGAACAGGCCTGTCGCTACCAACACCGCTCCCCCGGCGAGCAGCAGGCCGATCGTCACGGTCGCCCAGTGGCGCCGCAGCCACTGCTTCCGGGTGCGCCACCGGACGACGCTCAGCAGCCGCTGCGGCGCTACGTTGAGGTCAAGGCCGCCCTGGATGATGGCGGCCTGGGCGGACAACGGCGTGAGTATCTGCCCGCTGTGCAGCGCCAGATATGCCTTCACATCGGCGAGCGCATCGAGGAACGGCCACACCGTCCAGACCGAGAAGGCGGCTGAGCTGTCCACGCTGGGCCAGCGTCCGTCGTCCATCTGGGTCGTGATGAGCGTCCGCAACGAGGTGACTACGAGATCGAATTGCACGGAACCGGCTTGGCGGACAAGCGCAGAGACGGCGAAGGGCAGCCCATGGTGCCAGATCGTGTTCTCCCACATGATGACGGCCCCGTTCGCATCCATGCGAGTCACGTTGTAGCTCTCCAGCCGAGCGTGATCGTCGTGCACCCTCGCCGGGTTGAGGTGGCTCGCCAACCACGCGAAGCCGTCGGTAAGGGCGTCCGCGACAGCGCGGTCGGTTGCCGTCAAACCACTGTCGACAAGCGCCGTCAGCACGTACGACGTGTGTGTCACGGTGGCGGCGTGCCGAGGACGTTCTCCCCAAGCGTGGGAGGCGGGGTCACGAGCCGTGACTAGCCACTTGGCGCCTTCGGCGATCGCCGGCGATCGCCGGTCGAGTTCGCCGAGCGCGCGCACAGCCATCGCCGTCAACCAGACCCTTGACTCCTGGCCCCGGAACGAGCCCCAGCCCCCGTCAGAGTTTTGGTTGTTGACTAGCCAAGCTCTGGCGCGTCGCGCGTCTGGTGAGTCGGTCATGAAGACGGTCCCAGTACAGACGAGGAGGCGTGCTACCAGTGCGGTCGCCTCCGTCACCGGTTGGCCGGCGCTCGTGTTGACTGCCCAGCCACCATCGAGCAGAGGATCGTCGGAGCGGATCTGGCGCTTTTGCAGGAAGCGGAGACATTGCTGCTCATGCTCGAAGGGACGGTTGTGAATGAGAAAACTGCTCATCCCCGTAGCGGTGGCCGATGGACCCGGCGTGGGTGCGTCCAACCGGTGATACCAGCCTCCGTCGTCACTCGCGCCAGGACGGTAGGTGCGCCTTAGGAGATCAAGACTTCGCTCCACGAGCGCATCGATTGAGCGTCCGTCAACCCCGTGCACACCTACCTCGTCCCGGTCACGATCGTTTCGTCACGACACCCTTGCGGGCCACCGCCCGGATGAAGGAACTCTGCTCGGAGCACGCGTAGTGGCCGCGGTAGGTGGAGGTCGACTCCACGATCCAGCCGTCCAGGAGATCCTTGACGTAGCCCTCATCGAAGAAGTGCCGAACGTGGCCCTTCCGGCTGAAGATGTGCTCGCCCAGCCGCTCACCGTCGCCGTAGTACGGGTCATCGGTCGACTTCACGCTGAAGACCAGCAGCGCGCCCGGACTCAGTACGCGTTCAATCTCGCGGAAGATCCGTCGGGTAACGTCGTCGCGGAAGTAATGCAGAGCCAGGTGCGAGTACACACCGCCGAAACGTCCGTCTTCGAAGGGCAGCCTGTCGGCGATGTCGTGGACCCGAAGATCGCCCTTCCTACGCCTAGGAAATCGCCATCCGTAGACCCGCTTTCGCGCCCGTCGGATGGCTAAGGGTGAGAAGTCGATCCCGGCGACACGGTGACCCGATTGTGCCATCGCTCGCAGATCATGTCCCTGGCCGCAGCCGAGATCCAACACGTCGGAGGGTTCAGGCATGCCTTTGAGAAATATTTCGCGGAGGTCGCGATGCACTGCGTCGTCGCCGCTGGCACCGCGATCGCGGTGCCAGGCATTCCAGAAGGTCAACTGCTCGGGAATATCCCGTTGCTTCAGACGCATGAGATCGGCTGCAATCGGCTAGGCGGGCTCGGTGAGGGAGTGGGGCTGGACCGGCGATCGCGGAAAGGCGTCCAGCGTGGCTCGAATGTTCTCCCACTGTGGAAAGAGCGCGTAGTCCCAGTCGTCTGGGCGACCGAGCATTCGTGCGATGTGGCGACGAAAGTACTGCGAGACGCCCTCATCGGGCGAGTACTGCACCAAGCCGCCAGGCTCGCGGTACATCAGGTAGCCGTCCGCTCTCTCCGCAGGAGGTACGTTCACGAGGCCAGCCAACGTTCCGAGGGGTCGAACGGGAAGCCCCAACAGGTTGAACGAGTATGCCCCAGGCAGGACATGGATGTGGGAGTGGGTAATGCATGCCGATCGCTGCCGTTCCTCGGCCCGGCAGGAGCCGTGCTCAAACAGAGTGCTCGGGCCATACATTTGTTCGACAGCGTCCACCACGCGGTCCACGAAGGTGAGAAAACCTGGCGCCGCCTCGGCTGCAAGGGCTTGCACGGAGCTTTCGTGCTGGGCCGGCGAGATCAGCACGTAGCCGGGCACGAAGGCACCGACGGCGCACATGGCTACGCCTACCTCGTCCTGCCTTATCAACGGCCGGTCGTACCACGGCAATTCCTGGTCGTCCGCCGCGTACACCTGGCAGAACAGGCAGTCGTAACGGGGGATCTGAGGCACAAGCGGCATGACTTGCTCGCTCTTCGCTCGCCGGCAACTACGACTCACGGTAACAGCGTGATAGCTGGTCGTGGAACCTCGTCCTCCGCAGGATGCACACCAAAGGATCATGGTGCCGGGCTGCGACCTGGACCTTTCCTCACGTCGGCGAGCGTCCTTCAGCTGATCGGCAGCGCGGGCCCGTTCCAGGCGGCGCCCCTTAGGATGGGTGATGATCATGCTAGACAGGAGTGCGACGAGTTCGGCTTTCTGCCCTGGAGCGAACGGCATGATTGGCAGCTCGGGTAGCGTGAATTCGGGCAACGGCGCCCCACCAAGGCCACGTCGTTGTGCATAGCTTTGGGCCATATGTCATGAAGACTACTTGGCGCCGTGATTGCGCGCTGATTCGCAAATTCATCCGATCTGACTACACCCGCCAGCCGGTGCCCAGCAGCCGCAGGGCCACCGGCCCGACGAGGTCCTGCACGCCGGCTGCGTCGTACGTGTCTCGGGCTGGGTTCGAACCAGCGGCCTCCGCCTTGTCGGGGCGGCGCTCTTCCACTGAGCTACCGGGACGGGAGCAGGGGCGGGATTCGAACCCGCGAGCTCCGGCTTATGAGGCCGGCGAGGACGACCGAACTCCTCCACCCTGCGAGTGCGCCGCCGGGGACTCGAACCCCGAACCTACTGATTAAGAATCAGCAGCTCTACCCATTGAGCTAGCGGCGCGAGTACGGAGACAACGCGATCCGATCCGCGCTCCGACCTGCTGAGCTTCTCCGTATGCCATGATGCCCCGGGTGGCACATGACTCGGCTTCGGCGCTGCAATCCGTATTGACCGATCTGAGCGAGATCGTGCATGTGACCTATCTGGATGACCCGTCCTGGCTCGTGGCGGTCCAGTTCCGATTCGACGAGGGACACCTCCAGGTAGAGGTCAATCCGGACGATGGCACGGTCGAGGTTGTCGCGCCTGGAGCTCCGCCAGGTCAACGATGCGCCACGTGGAGCCACGGGGATTCGAACCCCGCCATCCGCCTTGCAAGAGCGGCGCTCTGCCAACTGAGCTATGGCCCCGATCTGTTTCCCCGGAGCCGGTGACAGGAATCGAACCTGCGTCCGCCGCATTACGAGTGCGGTGCTCCGTCCAGCGGGAGCTACACCGGCATGGTGCGTGCCCTCGGCGCGATTCGAACGCGCACTACCGACGTCCTCAACGTCGGGCCTCTGCCGTTGGGCTACGAGGGCGGGTGCTGCGGGCGGCTGCCGACCGGGAATTGGGGGCGGTGACCTTCCGCGTTGGCTGGGTAGCTACTCCCGACCGGCGAGCCACCGTGGATCCATCCCACGGCAGCCGGCGCGCGGCGTCCGCCGTCCCCTTCCCGGCACCCGAGCGGCCCGCGGGCATCGAACCCGCTGCTCCGGTTTGGAAGACCGGCGTGTCCGCCGAGTTCACCAGGACCGCTTGGGGGTGGTGCTGTGGTGCCGTCGCCCGTCCGGGGGTCGAACCCAGGTCTTCCGGATTGAGAGTCCGGCGGTCTACCTTCCTCAGCCTCACGGGCGTTGCTGCTGCGTGGACCTGGGCGGGATCGAACCGCCGACCTCCGCCCTGCCGAGGCGGCGCGCTACCGACTGCGCTACAAGCCCAACGTCGCCGGGCGGCGGTACGCCGCCCGGCGATGGTGTTTCTGTCATCCGCTGTGGAGTTGAGAAAGATCAGCGCCGCCGGCAATCGGTCGGGGCGTAGGTATGTTCGGTGAAATGGGAATCGCGAAGGTGGGAAAACGAAAAAGCCGCCCGTCCCGGATCGGGTGGGCGGCGCGTGCATCGCTAGCTGCTGCTAGCGGCGCCACCGGCCCAGGTTGTGCTTCTTTTCGCCGCCGACCAGAAGGCCGGTCTGCCCGGCACAGGTCATGGCAATCTCGCCGAGCGGCGTAAGCCGCTGCGGGGCGATCGAGGTCTGCCACAACATGATCTGATTCTCCTGACGGTGGGTCGTTGGTGATCTATACGGTAGGGACCCCGGTTGCGGTTGGCAACGCCTTTTCGACGGTCCTCAGTCCCGCCACGCGGACGTGGACCCGCACCGATGCGGCACTCCTACCGCGTGAGAGCCACGATGGCGTCCACCACGGGGGCATGGCGTTCAGCCAGCGCCGAGTCCCACGCGCCGAGCAGGTGGAGAGTCGCTATGCGGAAGGTCAGGGCCCGAGCCAATAGCTGCTCCCACTCGGCGACGCCCTGCCCCAATGCAGGAACCGACTCGATCGGAGCGCCGTGCCAGCAAACCGCGTCGACCACAGCGATCGCGGTTCCCAGACCCGCCGGCCGCCAATACGGCGCCCAGTCGATGATCGTCGCTGGCAGTCCCTCGGCGAAGAGGACATTGCCGAGCAGGTCACCATGGATCATCTGCGACGGCGACTCCACGCGACGGTACCTGGCCGCGAGGCGCCTCAGCATCGGATCGGCAGGTAACGGCTTCTCTTCCCATGCCATCCGATCCGCAACAGCCCAGGCGTCGTCCGAGGTGTCGATGAACGTCGGCCTCTCAAGACCGGCGATCGCGCGATGGAACGCGTCCCCCGCCCGGACGACATCGGACACGCGCGTCTCATCCGCAGCACCGGGAACCCACTGCCAGGCTTCCCAACCGTCCACGACCCACCGGCCCGATGTGGCTCGGATCGGGCGCGGCAGCCGAAACTCGTGAGCGTGCTCAAGGTGCTCAAGCACATCCGCGCGCCAATCCGCCTCCTCGCCATCTCCGGTGGGGCGGAGGACCACCGGCCCTGCTCTCCATGTCAGCCCACGGCCGCCGTCGAGCTTTTCCCGAGGCGCCCCACCAACACCGAACGCGGCAAACACTCGCTCCGACGGTTCTCTTCGAGCGGTCACGCGCGCATCGTATCCGGCCCGCACCGCTCAGCGCGGAACGCCGGGCGGCAGGCTCCACAAGGGAGTCTGCCGCCCGCTCAGAGTGCCGTCCTCAGCGCGCCACGCCGAGTTCGTAGATGGTGGTCGTGCGGTAGGTCTGCCCGGGCCGCAGGACCGTCGATGGGAAGTTCGCGTGGTTCGGCGAGTCCGGGTAGTGCTGGGTCTCCAGGGCGAAGCCGTCGCCCTGCCGGTACATCCGCCCGCTGGTGCCGACGAGCGTACCGTCCAGGAAGTTGCCGCCGTAGAACTGGATGCCCGGCTCGGTGGTCAGCACGGTGAGCTGCCGGCCGCTGGCCGGATCGGTCGCCCGGGCCGCCAGTTCCAGCTTCTTGTACGTGCCGTCCCGGCGGTCCAGCACCCAGTTGTGGTCGTATCCGCGGCCGATCACCAACTGCTCGAAGCCGTCGCGGTTGCGGGCACCGATGGCGGTGGCCTTGCGGAAGTCCATCGGGGTGCCGGCGACCGGGTCGATCGCGCCGGTCGGGATCAGCGTCGGGTCCACCGGGGTGTACTTGCCGGCGTTCAGGTAGAGCCGGTGGTTGTCGATCGTGCCCGCGCCCTCGCCGGCGAGGTTCCAGTACGCGTGGTTGGTGAGGTTGACGATCGTCGGCTTGCTGGTCGTCGCCTCGTAGTCCATCCGGATGGCGTGGTCGCGGGTGAGCGTGTAGGTCACCGTGGCCCGCATCTCGCCCGGGTAGCCCTGGTCGCCGTCGGGGCTGGTGAAGCGCAACCGCAGTGCCACACCCTCCCGGGTCCGCAGCGGGGTGGCCGCCCACACGTGCTTGTCGAAGCCGACCGTGCCGCCGTGCAGGCTGTTCGGGTCGTTGTTGATCGGCAATTGGTATGCGACGCCGTCCAGGGTGAACTGGCCCTTGGCGATGCGGTTGGCGTACCGGCCGGTGATGCAGCCGAAATACGGGCTCTTCGTCTCGTAATCGGCGAGATTGTCGAAACCGAGCGCGACATTGGCCACCCGGCCGCGCCGATCCGGCGTCTCGATGGTCTGCAGGATGCCGCCGTAGGTCAGAATCCGCACGCGCATCCCATTGTTGGTGAGGGTATAGCGGTCGACGGCGGCCCCGCCTGCCGTCGTACCCCACGCCTCCTTGGTGATCGTGGCGGGGCCACCGGCGTACGACGTGGACGCGCCGACCAGACCGATACCGCCGACCATCAGTGCCACCGCGCTGAGCCGGACCGCGGTCCGGCCGATGGAGATCTGTTGCATGGTGCCTCGCCTCTCTCAGTGAAGCCACGCCTTTGCATAGCCGGAAAAAGACATGAGAGTGACCCCGCGGAGAAAGAGCAGACACCCCGAGGCCAGGTCGAAACATGGACGACACCTAAAGCATCGGATCGACGTTACAATTCGCTTACAAAGGATGTCAACACTTGCATTTGTCGATCTTTAACTTGCGGTATTTGCGGCTTAGATTGCATGCAATAAATACGGCGGGGCATTGTCCCGGCGGCGCGGGACCACGTCGACTGCCGCCCGCGGGCCCCGGTCCAGCGCCGGTGGCCGCAGGCCGTCGACGATGCGGCGCAGTTCCGCCGCGGCGTCGGCCAGATTGGACTCCGCATCGTCGAGCAGGTCGACCCGGTCGGGCCCCGCTGGTCCGGGCGGCGCGGGTGAGCATGCGCGCGCCGGACAGCCGGCCGTCCTGCTGGCGCAGCGGGCCGGCCTGCTCGGCTGACTCGCCGGGCGCCGCCCGAAGTCTCTGCGGCCGTACAGACCGTTCATGGGAAGCGCACAGATTCATCGGGTCGAATGAGAGAGTCGTCCAGCCAGGAGATCTCATGATGATCCGTACGAAGGTGTCCGCCGCGGCCGCCGCATTGGTGCTCGCCGCCGCACTCGCCGGTTGCACCAGCGACAGCGAGTCCGGCAGCGGCACCACCAGCACCGACGCGGCGGCCACCGGCAGTGCCGACGGTCGCCTGGCGGCGGCGCAGGTCCTCGCCGCCAACAAGGCCGATCACGCCGAGGACGGCGACGCGGCCTATGACGCGTCGAAGGCGGTCGATGTCAAGCTCACCGGCTCCTCGGCCACCAGCGGCGGCGACGGGGTGAAGGCCGACGGCGCCACGGTGACCATCAGCGCCGCCGGCACCTACCGGCTTTCCGGCACGCTCAACGGGCAGGTTGTGGTCAACGCCCCCGACGCCACCGTCAAGCTGGTCCTCGACGGCGCCACCATCGCCAGCACGACCACCGCCGCGATCGGCATCGCCGAGGGTGCGGAGGTGGTTGTCATCCTGGCCGACGGCAGCGTCAACACGTTGTCCGACGCCGGTTCCTACGCCGACGACGCCGAGATCAACGCCGCCCTCTACAGCGCCGCCGACCTGACCATCACGGGCACCGGCGCGCTCACCGTGCGCGGCAACGGCAACGATGCCATCGCCAGCCAGGACGGCCTGGTGATCCAGTCCGGCAGTGTCACCGTCGACGCCGCCGACGACGGCATCCGCGGCAAGGACTACCTGGTCGTCGAGGGCGGCACGGTCGCCGTCACGGCCGGCGGCGACGGGCTCAAGGCCGACAACGCCGACAAGGCCGACGCCGGCTACATCTCCGTCGCCGGTGGGACCGTCACGGTCACCGCCAAGGGCGACGGCGCGGACGCGGCCACCGACATCGTGGTCACCGGCGGCAAGCTGACCGTCGCCGCCGGCGGGGGCAGCGGTGTCAAGCCGGCCGACGGCACCTCCACCAAGGGGCTGAAGTCCGCGGTGATCACCGTGCTGGAGGGTGGCACCGTCACCGTCGACTCGTCCGACGACGCCGTGCACAGCGACGCCGCCGTCCACCTCAACGGCGCCACGATCACCGTCGCCAGCGGCGACGACGGCGTGCACGCCGAGACCTCCCTGCTCGTCGACGCCGGCACCGTCAAGATCACCTCGGCGGTCGAGGGCCTGGAGAGCGCCGACATCACCGTCAACGGCGGCAGGACCGACATCACCGCCAGCGACGACGGCGTCAATGCCGCCGGGGGTACGGGCCAGGAGCAGGGCGGTGGCGGGCCCGGCGGTGGCGGCGGCGAGGCGGTGGGCGACTACAGACTGGTCGTCAACGGCGGAACGTTGATCGTCCAGGCGACCAGCGACGGCCTCGACTCCAACGGCACCGCCACCTTCTCCGGCGGCACGGTGGTGCTCTACGGCGCGACGAGCCGGGGCAGCGGGGCGCTCGACCTCAACGGCAGCCTCACCATCAACGGCGGCACCATCGCCGCGGTGGGCAGCGCCGTCACGCCGAGCGAGGACTCCGGCCAGGGCTGGCTTTCGGCCGCCGTCGATGTGGCCGTCGCCGCCGGCACGACCCTGCACGTCGTCGACGGCGACGGCAAGGTGGTCACCACCTTCGTCACGGCCAAGGAGGTCCAGGTCCTGACCGTCTCCTCGGCGAGCATCAAGAACGGCGAGGAATACCGGATCTATGCCGGCGGCACCGCCACCGGGGACACCGTGGGCGGGCTGGTGGCCTCGGGCAAGCTCGGCTCGGCGACCCAGGTCGCGACCGTCACCGCGGGCGAGGCCGGCGCCGGCGGAATGGGTGGCCCGGGCGGAGGCCGTCCGGGCCGCTGACCACGGCGGGACAGGTGGTCACTGTCCCGGCGGAAAGTCGGTCGATGCGGCCAGCTCCGTCTGCGCCTCGAATCCGGCGATGCGCTTGCGGAGGACGTCGATGGTGCTCCGCAGCGCCTGGGTGCCCAGGACGATCCGCATCGGCGCCGGTTCCTGCCCGACGCTGTCGATCATCGCCGCTGCCATCCGGGCCGGATCCCCCACCGCGAGGCCGTTCTTGGGATCGAGCATCGCCAGGAAGCTGTGCGCCGGGGTGTCGTCGTACGCGGGCAGCAGGTCGGCCACCTGGGCGCTGCCGTACCGGAACTCCGTTCGGGCCCCGCCGGGCTCGACGATCGTGACACCGATGCCGAAGCCGGCGACCTCCTGCGCCACCGCCTCGCAGAAGCCCTCGATCCCCCACTTGGTGGCGTGATACAGCGAGTTGCCCGGGAACGCGACCTGTCCCCCGTACGAGGAGATCTGCAGGATCCGGCCGCCGCCCTGCGCCCGCAGGTGCGGCAGCGCCGCCCGGATGAGCTGGATGGAACCGGCCAGGTTGGTGGCCAGGATGTGGGTGACCTGCTCGTCGGAGAGCTCCTCGGCGGCGCCGAACAAGCCGTAGCCCGCGTTGCTGACGACCACGTCGATCCGGCCGAGGCCGGCGAACGAGCGGTCCACAACCTCCCGGACCGCGTTGGTGTCGGTCACGTCGAGCAGCTCGGCGCGGAACGTCTCCGGATACTGATCGCGGAGGTCTTTCACCTTGTCGAGGGCGCGGACGGTGCCGACCACGCGGTCGCCGGCCTCGAGTAGTCGCCGCGTGATCTCGCGGCCGAAGCCGCTGTTCACGCCCGTGATGAGCCAGGTGCGCGCTGCCATGTCGGTCTCCTCGCCTCGGTGTTCGCGGCCGGCGTGAAGACCGTAGGCACCCTCGGCCGCCGGGTGACAGGTTCTGTTGTTACCGGGCACGACAGGGCTCCGCACGCGTGTTCGAGCTCGACCGGGTCAGGTGGCCCCGAGCCCGCCCACGAGGATGGTGGCGTACTCGTCGAGCAGTGCGGCCTGGGCCGCGGTCATCCGGCGGAGGCGCAGCAGCCGGTCGACGTCGGCTCGGTAGTGCCCGAGCAGCCGGACCGCTTCGGCGTAGTGCCGCCGCTGCCGCGCCACCTGGGTCTGGCCGCGCGCGACGGCCAGGGTCGCTCCGTCGAGCGTGCGCAGCAGCGCGTCGCCGCCCCGCAGGTAGAGGAAGGCCGTGTGGTCCCGGAGCAGCTGGGTCGACGGCTGGATCGGGAACTGGGCGACGTTCGCGCACAGCGGGCCGCAGGCCAGGTCGCGGCCGGCGATCGAGGCGGAGGCGTCGCGGAGCATCTCGCGGGCGTCCGCCGGCAGCACGTACCCGGCGCGGACGTTCTGGTACACCGCGCCCGCGAACGGACGCAGATAGGCCTGCCGGTCCGGATAGAGCGCGGCCAGCGCCGCCCGATCGAACGGGATGTGCGTCCCGTTGAGGAAGCAGAGGCCCGCGCCGCCCGGCGGGTTCTCGTTGACGCCGGTGTCCAGGGCGACCGGCACCGCGAACGGGGCGAGCCGCAGCCCGCCGAGGGCGTTGCCGAGACCGTCGCGCAGGACGGTCAGGCCGTCGCCGGCCAGCGCGATGCGTGGAGCCGTCGGCGGTGCGACGCCGCGGCGCTCCCAGCCCACCAGGTGATCGATCGCGGCGGAGAGGGTGTAGCGGTCGGGAATGCGGCTGCGGCTCGGGCGGGCACAGTTGTCGCGCAGCGAGGCGGTGGGCTGGTCCCTGCGCAGCAGGGCGTAGCGGACCGCGAACGACGCCCAGTCGGAGTGCGACGTGCCGGCGACCGACCAGGTCCGCATCCACCGGGTGTCCGGTTGCAGCGAGCTGATCTCGTTGGCGGAGGTCGACGGCGCGGTGGCGAACTCGGTCTCGGAGAGCACCTTGAACACCGGTACGCGCAGGTCGGTGCGCATCTTCTCGCCGCCGATGTAGAGCAGCACGGCCTCGGCGACCGGCCGGCCCCGGGTTTCGATCGCGTTGGCGAACACCGACACCCGGCCGGCGGACTGCGAGACACCCGCCGCGATCACCGTCGTCACCCGGCCCCGCAGGCTCCCGAGCACGCCGGACTCGCGTACCGCCTGGATGCCCTGGCCGTACACGTCGTAGGACAGCGGGTCGCCGGTGGTCAGGGTGCCGCCGGCGGTGAGGTCGAGACTGCCGTACCGGGACGGGCTGAAGGCCTTGAGGCCCAGCGTGGGGTTGGTGATCGGGGCGCTCTGCGCGGTGATGCCGACCCAGGCGTAGCCCTCCCGCATCAGGAACTCGTGGGTACGGAACCAGAGCGCCTCGACGTCGTACTGGCTGGTGGCGTTGAGCCACTCAACGACCACGACACCGTTGAACGCCGAGGCTTCGGCGGGCCGCCGCACCACCATCCGGGTCTTGTACGGGTGCCCGGACGACACGATCGACGCGGTCGGCGACGGCGTCGGCCGCGCGCCGATGCCGGGAGCGACCGTGGCGTCGTAGACGTTGGCCGTGCCACCGAAGAAGTACTCCTGCTCGACGTATCCGCGCCCGGGCAGGCCGAGGTCGCTCGCGAAGAAGGTGCGGTTGTTGCCGGGGCTGCCGACCACCGAGGGGACGGGCCCTTCCACGGTCGGCAGCGGGACCGTCGCCCGGCCGTCCGCCTGTGCCGGTGGCGGCGCGACCAGCAATCCACTCGCGGCGAGCAGTACCGGGACGAGAAGACTGCGGATCCTCATCATCGGCCCCCTGCACTGGTCCACCAGATGGACGATTTGATTCATTAAGTGGACCTGACGATAGGCGCGGGGCACCGCCTCCACAAGGGCCGGCGCTCAGGGTGATCAGCGGCGGCCGAACTCGGTGGCGAGGACCTCGCGCGTGACCGCCTCGCCGAGCCGGTTGCCGTGCACGGTCGCGCCGCGGTAGTGGACCCCGGCCCAGATCCGCGCTTCGATCAGCTCGGCCCGGGCCGAGGACAGGCTGTCGAAGTGCCGGGTGGTGCCCGAGTCGGCGCTGTAGGCACTGAAGGACAACTTGTCACGGCCGAAGAACTTCCGCAGGGCGGTCATCACGGCCGAGGTGTAGCAGGCGTGCCCGGAGGGCCACTCCGGCGACGGCGCCGTGACGCGCAGCGGCGTCCAGGCCGGGTCGGCGACGGTGGCCGGGTTGCCGTCGATGTCCGCCAGCGGGATCGCGGTCACCGGCCGCCAGAGCCGCCAGTGTCGCTTCTGCTGGTAGCAGGAGATCAGCGCGTCGACGGTGGACACGTCGACCATGGCGAGCATGCGCGCCGTCTCCAGCGGGCTGAGCCGGTGGTCGGTGGCGAGCCCGCGCATGATGTACCACTCCACCATCCGGTAGTCGTCCCACCAGGCCGCCGCCTCGGTCTGGTCCTGCGTGCGGGTGGTGCTGGTGGCCGAGCCGAGCGACTTGACCTCGTTCAGCTGGCGGGCGTACGCGGCGCTGGTCAGGGCCGGCGGCCCGGGCACGCGGTAGGCGGCGGGGTTGTCGACGACGAACGGCTTCAGGAACGCGAACCAGGCGCCGGCCTGGACGAACCCGGGAGGGGTGAGGCGGTACTCGCCGGGGGCGGTGCCGACCGGCCAGGTCGCGTCGGAGAACGCGCCGTCGTCGCGGCGGGCCGCGATCATGGCCGCGGCCGCGGCCTGCCCGACCCTGGTCCCGCCGCGCTCCGCGGGGCCGTCGGGGACCCCGGCGAGGGCTTCGTCGTACTGCGCGCGCAGCGCGTCCGCCTGGGCCGGGAAGAGCGAGAGGAGTACGCGGTAGGCCGCGGTGGCGACGGCCGCGGGGACCGAGTCGCCGCGGTCCGCGCGGGGAGCGACCAGGTACGGCTCGTACGGGGCGCCGGCGATCGCGTTGACCGCGTCGTACACGGCGCCCTGCACCATCGCGAAGCTGCGGGTGCCCGCGGTGGGCGACTGCCGGGCGACCTCGTAGACGGCGGTCTGGGCGTGGATGTTCCAGGTGAGGACGGCGTTGGGCGGGACGGCCGACCGTGCCGACGCCGCGGTGGGCGTCAGCACGGTCAGCACGAGCCCGGCCACGACCGCCGCGCCGAGCAGTCTGCCGAAGCGAGCGCGATGTGCCATGGAAGCTCCCGTCGATTGAGTCGGTGCCGGTTCACACAACGAGGACCAGCATCCAACTTCATCGATTCCCGGGGCAACGTTCTGACAGAAATGCGGCTGTCGCCGGCTACCGGGCGAACGACCGGAAGGTGTCGTAGTACATGTTGATGCGCAGCGTGTCGCCGGCGAGGAAGCGACTGGCGCGCCACTGCAGGACGCCCACCCCGTCCGTGCGGTCGGTCGGCAGCGGGGCGAGCGGATCCGGGTTGTCA